>Ga0265338_10000025_pt1 | contig 296972 bp, 248 predicted proteins | sample 42126metaG_FD_193579 | JGI IMG/M metagenome (GOLD analysis project Ga0265338, IMG submission 193579) | Rhizosphere microbial communities from Carex aquatilis grown in University of Washington, Seatle, WA, United States - 4-21-26 metaG | ecosystem: Host-associated > Plants > Roots >... | reverse complement strand
TACAGGCGTATGCTCGGAGAGGACGTCTCCACGCGCACCGTCGCTCTCCGGCCTGCAGGCCGGAGAGCGACTCCAGCTTGGCTTGCTTTCGCAAGCATGCCAAGCAGGACAATCTGAAGATACAAGGAGAGGGAACAGTGATTGGTTGTCTAACTTTGGCCGACGAACTTTCAGCAAACTCAGACGCAGGTCATTCGGCGAGACGGCGGATGATTCTCCTTCTCTTGGGGGAGAAGGCCGGGATGAGGGCGAGTGTTAAACTAACTGACCTTCCTCTCACTTGAACAAACACACAACCCGCGTTAGTGTCTCTCCCAACGGGCAAGGAGCCCGCAACAACCCAAGGAAGATATTTATGCAACGTAAAGCATCGGCAATCTGGCACGGCGGTCTTAAGGACGGCAAAGGCAGCATCTCCACTGACAGTGGCGTGCTCAAGAACACACAATATTCATTCAGCACGCGCTTCGAGAACGGCGTGGGCACAAATCCGGAAGAACTCATCGCGGCAGCGCATTCCGGCTGTTTCGCGATGGCTTTCTCCGCTGAACTCGGCAAAGCAGGCATCACGCCGGAATCCATCCACACCACCGCTACGGTCACCCTGGATAAAACGGCGGCCGGTTTCACCGTCACCGAATCGCATCTGGATGTGACGGCGAAAATTCCCGGCGCGGACAAAAATAAAGTCCTGGAGATCGCCAATGCCGCGAAGGCGGGCTGTCCCATTTCACGATTGCTGAATGCGAAAGTGACGATGGACGCGAAGATTGAGAGCTGATCCGTCTTACCACACCTCGACCGGCCCCTTGGGCACGGGGATATGTGCGCGGGTGGTAGAGGCGGGTTCGTCGCGCATGAAGGAGGCGACCATCGGGGGCGGTTGGAAACGTGGCAGGAGTTCGCCGCGTTCATCCAAAAATTGCTGGCGCCACTGGATGTAGTTTTCCAGCACAACCATGAATTCGGCGCGGGTGGAGACTTGCACCACCTTTTTGTTGAACTGATGCACGGGGCCGAAGCGTTTGGAATACCACGGCGCGACTTTGCGGAACATCTTGCAGCCCAGATCTTCGCCGAAGACTTCAATCATCAAGTCCAGATGCCGGCACATGACGCGGACGCGTTCGGAAAAGGGTGGCTCAGGCGGCAGTGTGCCGCTGCCGATAAAATCCAGCGTATGTTGGAAGATCCACGGATTGTAAAACGCGCCGCGGCCGATGCTGACGCCCGCGCAACGGGTCTCATCGAACATCATCTTCGCGGCCTGGGGCGTGATGATATCGCCATTGCCGATGACGGGGATGTTCTTCACACCTTCGACGACTTTGCGGATGCCGGCAAGGTTCACGGTGCCGCCGAAACCCTGCTGCCGGGTGCGGCCGTGGATAAAAATCGCGGCGACACCAACGTCTTCCAATGCGCGCGCGAGGTCGGGCGCGGTGAGATTATCGTCGTCCCAACCGAGGCGCATCTTGGCGGTGATGGGAATTTTCACGGCGTTGACCATGCCGCTGACGAGCGCGGAGGTTTTATCCAGCTCGGTCATCATGGCGGAGCCGCCGCCGACTTTGCAGACTTTGCGCACCGGGCAACCCATGTTGATATCCACAGAGGCGACGCCGATGGATTCCAGATACATGGCGGCATCGCGCATCTCTTCGGGCACGCTGCCGAACAATTGGACGGCCATGGGGGAATCCTCCGCGCGTGTCTCGATAAGCTTGATCGCTTTTTTATTTTTCTCGAGCAGCGAGCGGGCATTGACGAGGTCAGTGGTGCACAGGCCCACGCCGCCGATCTCGCGCACGACGAGGCGAAAGGGGAGATTTGTGTATCCCGCCAGGGGCGAGAGAAACAAATTGGATTTCAGTTGGAGTGGACCAATGCGCACGGGGAAATTTTAACATATCAACCACGGATGGACACGGATAAACACGGATAGGAAAAGCGGCGCTGATGGGGTGTGAGACTATGAGGAGCGAGCGCTTACGTTGCGCTGCCCCTCACCCTGACCCTCTCCCCCGGGGAGAGGGAACAGCGATTGGCTATCTTTGGTAGTGTGGAAGACTGTCCGGCAAACTCAGATGCAGGTCACTCAGCGAGACTGCGAATGATTCTCCCTCTCCCTAAGGGAGAGGGTCAGGGTGAGGGGGAAGCAGACGTTCCTGGACTGGACCGCGTCGCGTGCGTATTCACTGATGTTTCTTTTTAACGCAAAAACAACTCGGCAGCAGCATCGGCGAAGCGGAGACCGCGCGGGGTGAGATGGAAATTGTCTGAAGAAATCTCGCCCCAGCCTTGTTTGACGCATTTGTTCATTTCATCGGCCCATTGGGTTTTGAGGTCGTGGCCGGTGGTGGAGCGGAATTGGTCAAAGGGCCAGCCGGCGTTCATGCGCAGGCCGAACGCAGCGATCTCCCCTGCCCGCTTGAGCGGCGGAAGGTCTTCGGTGGATTCAATAGCGCGTTTGCCTTTCTCGAGTTGATCGCAGTAGAGCTGGGTGTTGGACCAGTTCTTGGTGCGCAGGCCGCGGACGTAACCGGTCGCGCTGGGACCAAGGCCGTAGTAGGAACCGCCGCGCCAGTAATTCACGTTATGTTTGCAGGCCAAAGCTGGAATTCCAGAATGCCGAATGCCAAATGACGAATGGACTTGTCCATGAGCGCTCGTTTTTCCATTCGTCATTCGGCATTCGGCATTCGCAGCGCGGATATCTCTGGCGAAGTTGGCGATCTCATACTGGTGATATCCCGCTTTGGTGGCGTGGGCGATGAGTTCGTCGTACATGTCGCAGGCGAGGTCTTCATCCACGTCAAATTCCTTTGCGTTGAGCTGCGCGTAGAGCGGGGTGTCTTCTTCGTAGATGACTTCGTAGCTGGACAAATGCTCACTGCCCAGGGCGGTGGCTTCGGCGAGCGTCGCGCGCCAAACGTCTATCGTCTGGCCGGGAATGGCGAACATGAGGTCGATATTCAGGTTATCGAAGCCGGCCTGGCGCAGAGTGTCGAAGGATTTGAAAACCATTTCGCGGCTGTGGACGCGGCCAAGGCGGTCGAGGAGTTTTTCATCGAGCGATTGGACACCCATGGAGATGCGATTGACGCCGAAACTGCGCAGGAGCTTGGCTTTATCCAGCGAGACCGTGGCCGGATTGCATTCCACGGTGAATTCTTCAGCCCCGAGCAGGCCGAGTCGCTGCATGGTGCTGAGAACCTGTTCCCACTGGCGCAGGTTGAGGATGGACGGCGTGCCGCCGCCGAAAAAAATGGTGCGCGGTTTCAGGTCAGGCGCGACGAGTTCCAGCTCACGTGTGAGCGCGCCGACGTAGCGTTGGATGAGGTCGCCGCTGGACGCCTCCGAGAAGAAGGCGCAATATTCGCATTTTTGCGCGCAAAAAGGTACGTGGACGTACAGGCTTTGGACGGGGGTTACCGACACGTGGGTATAATAGATCGCTGCCCGTTGGGAAACCAACGAAAACGCCGCACAACATGTACCACCTATCAACTAGACCCGTGGACGGGGCCTTTGTTGTTGTGCGGGTGTGGTTTGATACGCCTGGATAGGCGGATTGAGCCGTTCTACGTTCTGAGCTTTTAAGCCTTTTTCACTCTCAATTACTTCAAAGCTTACTTCTTCTCCCTCCGTGAGGGTCTTGAAACCCTTCCCGGTGATCTGTGTGTGGTGTACGAAGACGTCCTTGCCAGTATCTTGAATGATGAACCCGAAGCCAGATTTGTTATCGAACCATTTAACCTTGCCAATGGCCATACATTTCTCTCCTGATTACGAGAATGTAACATCCGGAATAAAATAAGAGCACCACTTTCCAAAGGGGTGATATTAAGTCTATCTCAACGGAATTACGCCTCGAACCGTTTTCGAAGATAAAAACTAATGATGATTTGGTCAAGAACAAGTTAGCGAAAACTAATACTGCCAGTGAATAAATCTTTGGCTCTAATCTATAATCAGCGTGGAGTAAGCTACTTATATGATTTGCAAAGCTTGTTCGATGATCTGGGCGAGCTGGTCGATGATGGCAGTTTCCGCAACTACGAGATTTGCACCGGCGGCGAGGGCGGAGGCCTCAATTTCTTTAGCATTAGCAGAAATGAACGTGATAACCGGGATATGGAGGGTGGCGGTGTCCTTTTTTACCTCACAAATGGAGGGATAGACGGCCGGGCGATTCTCCATAAGGTCGAGGAAAATGAGCAACGGCTTCTCCCGGGCGGCCGTCACATGCAAAAGATCAGGGCTGGTCACGGTCTGGACACGATAATTCATGTCCTGCAGCCGGTTAACGAGGCGGCTGCCGGGAAATAATTTCTCGTAGAAGACCAAAGCCAGTGGTTGCGTCATCCGCCAAAATTTAAACCGGTTGGGCCGGAAAGCAAATCTTCCCGTATTATTTACCTGCCCGAAGTTCTGCGACTAAGGCGTTGGAGTTGGAGTTGGGCTGGTGGGTCCGGTACTGGGATTATCGATGCCACTCCCGGATTTGACTCCGGAACCCGGTCCCGCGTCGTTGCCGGAACCATCCATTTGGGGTTGCGTGGTCTCCTGTTCGGCCGGCGCGGGACGGCTCATCTCGTTCTCCACATTGCGCTCGTCGTTTCCGCTCCGGCAACCCATCGAAACCAACGCCGCCAGCCCCATTGCCACTAAGAATGTTTTCATAGTCATCCGGTCACGTGCAGGGGCTGTGCCACCGGGCGAAACGCCGGTGAGGCGCTGGTTTTAGCCCGGTTCCCGAAGATTTATAGCGGATCGACACAGTGCCAATCGTGCAAGAATCCAGCCGGCTCGTTCAAATTGCGCATAGGGCCTGCGGAGAAAATGACAAATGATTCATTGAGATTGCGTAATGAAACTTTGACGGGGTGTCGCGTCTGTGGAAAGGTTGCGCTCATTCGGAAGAGGCAAAACAAGGAGTTTCGAGCTTTATGGAAAAATTTATCTGGCGGGCGGCGGTCGTGTGGTTTGTGTTGCTGACGCTGCCCACATGCGTGGAGGCGCAATACGTTTACACGACCACCAGCGGCCAGGTCACCATCACGCAATACACGGGGACGGGCGGCAATGTGACGATCCCTGATACGACGAATGGTTTCCCCATCACCACAGTGGCAAGCGGGGCGTTCTTCCAGGTGGCTGGCCTGACCAATGTGACGTTTGGCACCAATGTCGGCATCATCGCGGGGGATGCGATCTTTCAATGCGTTAACGTGACCAACGTGAACCTGCCGGCCAGCGTCACCAACATCGGCTCTGGCCCATTTCTTGATTGTAAAAGCCTGGTCTCAATCTTCGTGAACACCAACAATACGCATTACACCAACGTGGGCCCGGTGCTGTTCGACAAGGCGCTGGCTACGGTCGTGCAATTTCCCGGTGGCTTGACCAACAGTTACACGTTACCAGCCTCAGTCACGAGTGTGGGCGTGTCGTTCCTCGGCAATTCCCTGAGCAACATCATGGTGAACTCAGCGAACCCGGTCTTCACGAACCTCGGCGTGGCGCTGGTCACGAAGGATTTCAAGCAGCTCTGGGCGTATCCGGGCACGGCCCCGGGAAGTTATTCGGTGCCGACCAACATCAACACCATCATCAGCGGGTCGTTCGAATATTCCACCGGCGTGACTAACATTTTCATTCCCACGAATACCACGAGCATCGGTTCGTTGGCGTTCTTTGATTGCGCGAATCTCCAGGCGATAACGGTGGCGCCGACGAATTCATTTTTTAGTTCGACCAACGGGGTGTTGTTCGACAAGGGCTACAAGATGCTCATCCAGTATCCCTGCGCGGCGACGGGCAGTTACGCGGTGCCCAAAACATGCACGAATATCGGGATAGGCGCGTTTGGGGATGCGTCCTTTCTCTCGGGCGTGTTCATGCCGAACGGGGTCACGAACATTGATATAGAGTCGTTCTATGGGTGTACGAATCTCACCGTGGTGATCATGGGCACCAACCTCGCCAGCATCGGGCAACAGGCGTTCTTTTTATGCACCCGACTGCCCGGCGTCGTCTTCCCGCCCAAGGTTGCGAGCCTGGGGCAATATGCTTTCGGCGGCTGTTTCTCGCTGACGAGTGCGTGTTTTGAAGGAAGCCCGCCAACGGATGGCGGCAGCGTGTTCCTTTCTGATGGCAGCCTGGGACACATCCTGCACGTATCTGGTACCAGTGGCTGGCTCTCGACGTTTGATGGGATTCCCACGGTGGTGTGCACGGCTTGCACCAACGCGGAGCCGATTTTGGGGATTGCCCATCGAGGAACGAACGCGTTGGTGGCGTGGTCGTCGGCCTTTCCCGGGTTCACGTTGTTATCCACGACGAATCTCGTAGCCCCGGTGAATTGGAGCGCGGAAACGGCGGTGCCGGTCGTCGTCAACAATCTGGATATCGTGACCAATGATGGGAGGCCGCCGAAGAAGTTTTACAAGTTGCAGAGTCCGTAGGAGTGGAGAATGACGAATTCCGAATGACGAATGGGCTCGAGCGGGAGACCGGCAGAAGTCGTTTTTAGCTCAGCGAAGGACGTACATAAAGCTGAGGCCGTCTTCCGGGGCTATTCCGTAGCCGGAGGTGAGAATGGAGTTCATAAGGGCGACGGCTTGCGGAAGCTCTTGGGGCATGGGGAATTTAACGATGCGCGTCCGGGGTGTTTCGACGGGACTGTCCATGACTGGTAAGATGCCGGCGGTGGAAAAACTTTTCGCACGGCGTCTTCACAAGACGAGTCATGTTCAAAAAAACAAAAAATACTTTTGGCTCTTTGAGTTCATGATACAGCATGGGGCCAAGTCGAGATGAGACGAAAACAATGTTCAGAGACCGTATCTGAGAAGTCAGGAATTGGCGCAGATATTCCTCGAGATGCGTCAGGCCTTGGGTGGGATAGGCTTCTTTCTTGATGGTCAGCGGGCAAGCCAGGGGCCGGGCTTGCTGGATACCCGGTTTTTCGAAAGCACGACATCCATCATGTCTTTGAAACCGGGAGGCAAATTCACGCCACGCTGGTTATAATTTACGAAATCGCTCATGGTTATCCCGCACGAACCTTGCCCAAGTGTATCGAGCAAGCAAGAGAGAAACCGCCTAAAGGCGGAACTCCTAACCGCGAATCAACCCATCGATTCGAGGAGATGGTTTATCTCCGGGTCGAGGGTCAGTTTCAGCATTTCCTGGAGTTGCGGGTCCATGACTTCGAAGTCGTCTGGGATATCGAGGACGTCGATGCGCGGGAGTTGGAGATGGGGAAAACGTTGGTGGATGAGGACTTTGTGCTCGCGTTCAATGACGAAGACGACGTGGGCCCACAAGAGGTCGGCTTCACTGAGGCGGCGCGCGGCATCTGGCCGCACCCCGGCGCTGCGGACTTGCAGGCGGGCATCGTCGCGATAAAGGCGCTCGGCAGTGACGCTGCGCTGTTTGTTCATGGCGCAGACGAAGAGGATTTTCAGGGGTGGGGTCAAAAAGTCGATGGCGATTAATTATTTGGTTTTGGAGAAAATGCCGGCGAAGAGAATGCCCATCACGATGAATATGATGCCGCTGACTCCGGCGCCGATGAGGTGGTACCAGTACCAAAAGGATTGGGCGTTACGTTCGTAAGTTCTGCCCCAGTATTTGATGCGATCGGTTTTCAAACCGCGTAACGATTGATATAAGCACCACATTCCGCATGCGATAATAAAGACCTGGCAGAGCACAATGGCAGTGGTGGCGTTCACAGGTTGATTATTTACGGACTATTCTCCCGGTCGGCAGAGGCTCGATGACGAGGCCGTTGGTCGCGATGTGGATGGGTTGCAGGTCCGGATTCTTCGTGAATTTCCAACTGGTGGAGAGCGCAGTGGGTTGTTCGTCGGGGTCCTGGCTGGCGGTTTGGCCGTCGTGGCGGTCGATGCTCCAGGGGGCGAAGTGGTAGTACCAGGTTTCGCCGCCGCCGGGGACGGTGTCGATGCGGATGGGTTCCCCGAAATGATAGACGAGGTCGGGCCGGGTCATGCCGACCTGGACGGAGGGTTCGTCGGATTTGGATCGGCTGGCACAGCCGGCGAGGAGAAACAGGCTGACTGCGGCGAGGAGGATGAAGATGGTTTTCACAGGGCTATGCACGTGTGGAAATGTTAGTGCAAAGGTCAGCCTAAATGGAATGACGAATTACGGAATGACGAATGGGCTATCGGAATAAGAAATGTTGACAAGTTTTGACTTTTGTGTATATTAGGGGTTAGTTCTTTGAAATGTGAAAATTGTGATTGGTTGAATCAGTTAAATGGGTAACTGGGATGGGGAGTGCTGGGCTGCACGCTCTACCGAAAATCAGGGTCAAATAGGGAACAAAATGCCGGATTTTTTGAAAATGGCCAAGCTCAATTCAAGGGTTTTCAAGGTTATTCAAGGGTGGTTTTTATTTTGAGCGGCTTGTCTCCCGCAGCATGGGATGCTCCCACCGAGGACGGCTCAGCAGGTCTCTACTGAATCCGACCGAATCCGACTGAATCCGAGCAAAAATTAATCGGCGGAGTTTCGGTCCACTGATTGAAGCGACAGGATAAATCCGGACGAAAGCTCGCGAAATCCGGAAAATCGAGTCCGGCGCTTTCCGGATGCGACAAGTCAATCGGAGTGAAGCAGTTAGGATGGAAAACGCAGACTTTCGGGCCCAGGCAATCCCAGCCAGCTCCAGCCAACTAAAGGATGAATCATACGCTTATAGAGATCATATTGTGTAGCACCTGCGAGACGCCGCCACGATGGTGAAGGTGCCACGCGATAGCAGGCGGAATCTGACTGATTCTGACCAATTCAAACCACTTGGTGGGGGTAGTTTTGGCGGGGGTGTTTTGAATTTAAACCGGCTAATATTAATGGGTTGATGATGGCCGGAAGGGCTGAAAAGGGAGCCAAATGAACATCCCATCCCGCGGAACGGGACTCAGAAGCAGTAACCAACCTCGAACCTCCAAAATCCAATGGTCAGCCAGTGTTGGGGGAAGCAGGGAAGGCACAAGGGCAGGTTATGGGCCGGATTTGAGGCTTGACTGTTGATTGAAGTTGTTTAGATTATTCGGCACAACGGAACAGATTTTACCGGTTTAACCGGTGCGCCAAAGTCGGAGGATTAATTCTGCCGACTTTTTTGTTCCCCTGACGGGGATTCCGTTTTTGTGATATGAACGCCGATTTTTTAGCTGTCATCGAATACTGGGAGAAGGAGAAGGGTATCAGCCGTGATATCCTGACCGCTGCCGTGCATGAGGCTCTTTTGTCGGCGGCCAAAAAGGCGGTCGGCCCGGCGCGTGAACTCCGCGTGGCCATCGAGAACAAGACCGGCGACATCCGCGCGTTCGCCAAGCTTATCGTTTCCGATAAAGTAATCTCAAAGCACGACCAAATCTCGGTTTTTGACGCCCGTCGCATCAAACCGGATGCCGTGGTGGGTGATGAGATCGAGAAAGAAGTGACGCCGACAGGTTTTGGGCGCATCGCGGCCCAGTACGCGAAGCAGGCGCTTATGCAGCAGCTGCGCAAGGCGGAGAAATCCCTGATTTTTACGGAATTTAAAGACCGCGTGGGTGATATCATCAGCGGCACGGTGCGTCGCTTTGACCGCTCGGACGTGATTGTGGACCTGGGCAAGTACGAAGCGCTGTTGCCGAATCGCGAACGCGTTCCCATTGAAGAATATCAGGTGGGTGAACGCATTCGGTGTTACGTTAAAGCGGTGGAACAAGGACCGCATGGGCCGGAGATCATTTTGTCCCGCGCCGATCCGCGTTTTGTGCTGAAGCTGTTCCAATTGGAAGTTTCCGAGATCAACGATGGCACCATCGAAATCAAAGGCATTGCGCGTGAGCCCGGTTTCCGCACAAAGATGGCCGTTTATTCCCGCGATAACAAAGTGGACCCGGTGGGCGCTTGTGTCGGCTTACGTGGTCAACGCGTGAAGAATATCGTGCGCGAGTTGAACAACGAGAAGGTGGATGTCATCCCCTGGTCGCCGGATATCCGCACGTTCATCACGAATGCTTTGGCCCCGGCCAAATTGAAGGCTTTTGAGATCGATGAAGCGCGCAAACGCGTAAGGATTTTGACGAGCGATGACCAACTGTCCCTGGCCATCGGCAAGCGCGGCCAGAACGCGCGGTTGACCTCCAAGCTCACGGGCTGGCAGGTGGATATCGAAGCCGAGCAGATCGTGACGAAGGGTTTCGAGGAAAAAGTGGCCGAAGCGGTGGAGATGCTGGCATCGATCCCGGGCATCACGCGCGAGCAGGCGGATGTGCTGGTGCATCATGGGTTGACACGGATTGAAGATCTGTTGCAGGCGGATGTGACCGACCTGGCGGGGATCCCTGAGATCGGGGAAGGGGCTGGAACGATTTTGGAAGCGGTGCGCGCGGAAGCGGCGCGCCGCACGTTGAACGTCGGCGAAACGCCGGTTTCACAATGAGACCGGAGCTGACAGCAGCGCATTTGGCGCAATAGTTTCGAGCCATGAAGGCAACGAGACAAAACAGGTTGGTGTTAGAGACGGAAAATATTTATGCCCGTTCGTATCTACGACATTGCGAAGAAATTTGGCCTGGAGAACAAAGAAATTCTCACGAAGGCCAAGTCGCTGGGTATTGCCGCGGCCAAAGTTCCGTCCAGTTCGCTCGATAAGATCAGCGCCGAATGGCTTGAAGGGGAAATCCTCAAAGACCGTCCCGACCTCGCTGCCAGATATTCAGGGGGAGCACCTGCTCCGGAAAAACCCAAACCCGCGCCGATAGAAGAAGCGATCCAGATCATCAAAGCGGAGCCGCCGCCTCCGCCTCCGCCCGTGGAGGTCAAACTGGAAGTTGTCGAACCAGAGCCTCAGCCGGAAGCGGTCGTTGAGCCCGAAGTGCCGGTTGTCCAGGCGGCGCCCGCGCCGTCTATAGCCGAACCACCCGCTCCCAAGCCGGTGGTAAAACCGACTCCTCCGCCACCGCCCGCAGCTCCGCGCGTGGGAGAAAAGGTCGGATTCATCCAATTACCGCAAAAGCCTGCGCCGCGTCCGCCTGAAAACAGGGGCGGCGACCGACCTGGCGGCGTCAGATTACCGCAGGGACGCCAGGACCAACCGCGCCAGGATTTTGGTCGTCGTGGCGATATCCGCAACGTTCGCGGCCCGATGGCTCCGGGAGGCCAGCGACCCGCGCCAGCGCGGCCCGTACAACCGGCCAAGCCAGAATTTTCGGCCCCGGCAGATGCGCAAGTCATCACCATCAAGCCGCCCATCATCGTCCGCGAGCTGGCCGAGCAACTGAAGAAGAAGCCGTTCCAGCTCATCGCCGACCTCATCGAACTCAAGGTCATGGCCACGGTGAACCAGGCCATCGATGAAAACATCGCCAAGCGCATCTGTGCGAAATACGGTTTCCGTTTTGAAGTTGAAAAACGCGAGCGCGGCGGTGGCGTCGTCCATGCCCCGATCAAAAAGGTGGAGCTGGATACCGAGGACAAAATCGAGGATTTGAAGCCGCGCGCACCGGTCGTCACCATCATGGGTCACGTTGACCATGGCAAGACGTCGTTGCTGGACGTTATCCGCAAGGCAAACGTGGCGGCGGGTGAAGCCGGCGGCATCACGCAACATATCGGCGCTTACACGATCGCGGTCCCGCATCCTGAGCGCAAAAACGAGCTCGCCCAGATCACTTTTCTCGATACACCCGGCCATGCGGCGTTCAGTTCCATGCGCGCCCGCGGGGCGAACGTCACGGATATCGTCGTGCTCGTCGTCGCTGCGAATGACGGTGTCATGCCGCAGACCATCGAGGCGATGAACCACGCCAAGGCGGCGAAAGTTCCCATCCTCGTCGCGGTCAACAAGATCGACCATCCAAACGCGAACGCGATGAAAGTCCGCCAGCAGTTGCAGGACAAGGGATTGGTGCCGGACGATTGGGGTGGCGATACCATTTTCGTGGACGTTTCGGCGCTCACCAAGCAGGGCATCGATAAGCTGCTCGAAATGATTTTGCTCCAGGCAGACTTGTTGGAGCTCAAAGCGAATCCGTTGCGTCGCGCCAAGGGCAACGTCATCGAATCCGGTATTGATCCCGGTGGTCCGACGGCCACAGTGCTGGTGCGCAAAGGCACGTTGCACGTGGGCGATGTGATCTTGTGCGGCGAACACTACGGCCGCGTGCGCGCACTCATCAACGAAGAAGGCCAGCGGCTCAAGGAAGCGGGCCCGTCTGTGGCTGTGAAAGTTTTGGGATTGAACGGTGTGCCGGATGCCGGTCTGGAATTCAGTGCAGTGGAAGATGAAAAGGCGGCGCGCGAATTGGCCGAGCAACGCGCACACGAAACGAGAACGCAGGACCAGGAAAACCGTTCCAAGGTCACGCTGGAAAATCTTTTTGCTTCATTAGAAGCCGCCCAGAGCAAAGTGCTCAAGGTGGTTGTGAAGGCCGATACGCAAGGCTCAGTTGAAGCCATCGTCGAGGCGCTCAAGAAGATCGAGAACGACAAGGTCTCGCTCGAAATCATCCATAGCGACGTGGGCACGATCACGGAAAACGACGTGGCGCTGGCATCCGCCTCTGCTGCAGTCATCCTTGGTTTCCATACGCGCTTGGACAGCACTGCAGCAGAAAAGGCGAAGCACGAAGGCGTACAGATCAAGTTGTACGCGATCATTTACGAATTGATCGACCAGGTGAAGGATTCCATGGCTGGCTTGCTGGAACCACTCATCAAGGAAACGGTCATCGGCACGGCGGAAGTCCGCCAGGTATTTGAGTTGTCCAAAGGCACGCCGGTGGCGGGTTGTGTCATCGCGAACGGCCGGCTGGTCAAAGGCAAATGCCGGGTGCGCCGCCGCAAGGACGTCATTTACGAGGGCATCATCCAATCGCTGCGCCGGTTCCAGGACGAGGTCAATGAAGTGCGCGCGGGCATGGAATGCGGTATCCGCATCGAGGGCTTTGGAGATTTTCAGGTGGGCGACGCGATCGAGAGTTACACGATTGAAAAAACGGCGGCCAAGCTATGATCTGAAACCAGTGGAGTGCTTGAGGTGACAGCGGAAAGCCGCCCCAGTCCCTCAGCGCTCCCGTAACGCAACCCACCACACCATGCCTTCTTTGAGACTCCAGCGCGTGCGCGAACTTTTGAAGCGCGAGATCGGCGAAGCTATTCGCCGCGAATTCCACGTGGACGAAGCCGGTTTGATTTCTGTCAACGATGTCGATGTTTCCGGCGACCTGAAATCCGCGACGGTTTTCATCAGCATCCTCGGCAGCGCTGAACAGCAAAAGCGCGGTAGCGCGCTGCTGACAGAACATCGGTCGCGCATCCAGGGCATCGTCGGTCATGCCATCGTTTTGAAATACACGCCCGCCCTGCGGTTTGTCCTGGATGATTCGGTCATCCGTGGCAATCGCGTGTTGCAGATCATCGAGGATCTCGAAAAAACTTCACCGGTGAAGGAAACACAACCGGAAGAAGAGCCAGAGGAATGACCGTGTCGGTTGCCGTAATGAAAGCCCACCCCCAAATCATCACCCGGATCATCGAAGCGATCCGCGAAAGCGAAACTATCTGCATCGTCGGACACGTGCGTCCGGACGGTGATTGTGTCGGCTCACAGGTGGGCCTCGGCCTGGCCTTGCGCGCCGAAGGCAAGAAAGTTGTGTGTTGGAACGAGGATTCCATACCGCTCAAATATCGCTTCCTCAATACCGATGGTCTTTTGCAAAAGCCGAAGAGTGGCATGAAATTCGACCTGGTTATCGCGACCGATTGCGCGAGTTTTGCGCGGCTGGGGCTGGTAGGCGAATGCGTCACCGAACGGAAGATGCTCATCAACATCGACCATCATGAGAGCAATCCGCGCTATGGTGATTTGAACTGGGTTTCGCCGAAAGAGGCTTCGACCGGTGAATTGATCTATCGCCTGCTCACGGTGGCGCGCTGGCCGATCACTAGGACCATCGCGGATTGCCTGTTCACGGCTGTCTCCACGGACACGGGGTCGTTCCAATATTCGAACACGCGTCCGCGCACGCTTCAGGTCGCGGGCAATCTTGTTGCGCGCGGCGCCAACCTGGCGAAGATTTGCGACGAAGTATATCAATCGTATCCAGTTTCCCGCGCGAAACTGCTCAAGCACGTCTACAGCAAATTTCGGCTTACTTACGACGATCGCATCGCTTATTTCTGGCTCAAGAAAGCAGACTTCGCCCGCACGGGTTCAGACAGCGATGACACGGAAGGTTTGATTGACCATATCCGCGCCATCGAACCGGTGGTGGTGGCGTGCGTGTTTGAAGAAATGGAACCCGAGTTGACACGCATCAGTTTGCGTTCGAAGAACGCGAAGGTGAACGTGAACGAGATCGCCGCGCTCTTTGGCGGTGGCGGACATCCTGCCGCAGCGGGTGCGCGGATTCCAGGCAAGCCGCTGTCAGTCCAACGTAAAGTCATTGGAGCGGTCAAAAAGGCCATCAGCGCCGCGAAATAATCGCCATGCAAGACCTCACCGCGCTGGATGGCGCTATTCTCATTGATAAACCCGCCGGACCGACGTCACACGATGTCGTGGATGCGATCCGCCGGAAGTTCGGCATCAAAAAAGTCGGGCACTGCGGGACGCTCGACCCGAATGCGACCGGGTTGCTCATCATCGTGCTGGGGCGCGGGACAAAACTTTCCGAAAAATTGATGGGCGACGATAAGGTGTATGAAGGCACGATGAAGCTGGGCGAAGAGACCAACAGCTATGATGCGGATGGTGAATTGACCGCATCACTGCCCGTGCCGATGCTGACGCTGGACCAGCTCAACGAACTGGCGGCCACGTTTGTGGGAGACCAGTTGCAAGTGCCGCCGATGGTTTCAGCCATCAAAAAAGGCGGCGTGCCGCTTTACAAACTCGCACGCAAAGGTATCGAGATCGAGCGCGAGCCGCGTTTGATCCACATCTATAATTTTCGTTTCACGGAATATCAGGAGCCGTTGGGAAAGTTTAAGCTCGCCTGCACGAAGGGCACTTATGTGCGCAGTGTGGCCCACGACATGGGGCAAAAGCTTGCCTGCGGCGCTCATCTCGCGACGTTGCGCCGGACGGTTTCCGGAAAATTTGATGTCGCAGACGCGAAGCCGCTGGATGAGGTTTTGAATTACACGTCTGCGCAATTGGAGAAGCGGGTGCTGCCATTTTTGAAATTGGCGGCGGCGTAAGGAGAGGCGATATTTAATCGGGAATGAAAGTCACCCATTCAGCGGCTGAGCTGGTTGACCACCGCAAAGTCTGCGGCGCCATCGGTGTCTTCGACGGTGTGCATCTCGGTCACCAGCAGATCATCCGGCAGACTATCGCGGATGCGCGGCAGTTCGAGGCAATGTCCGTGGTGGTGACGTTCGACCGTCATCCGAATGCCGTGGTCGCGCCCGCCCATGTGCCGCCGCTGATCTATTCACTTCCGCAAAAGATTCGCGCCATCGAATCAATGGGCGTGGATGCGCTGCTGTTCATCACGTTCGATAAGCTATTCAGCGAACAGAGCGGTGAGGCGTTCATTCGCGGGCTGGCCAAAGACTTTGGACATCTGCAAAGCCTATGCGTGGGCGCTGATTTTGTGTTCGGCCACAAACGCGGCGGCAATGTAGCCTTACTGCAAAAGCTCGGGGCAGAGCTGCATTTTATTGTGCATGGCATGGCAGCGGTGGCGCTGGATGGAAAACCGGTGAGCAGCACGCGCATCCGCGACGCCATCCGTATGGGAGATTTTGACGCCGCGAGCCAGATGCTCGGACGCGCTTATTCATTCGCGGGCAAAGTCGTGCGGGGCGACGAAGTGGGCCGCAAATTGGGGTTTCCGACGGCGAATCTAGACCTGGCTGGATTACTCCTGCCGCCGATCGGGGTGTATGCGGTTCATGCCATCGTGCGCGGTGAGCGGCATCGCGCGGTGTTGAATATCGGTCGACGCCCGACGCTGGAGATGCCCGACCCGCAATTGCGCGTGGAAGTTCACCTGTTGAATTTCAATGGCGACCTTTACGGGGAAGAGGTGGAAGTGGAATTCGTCAAAAAATTGCGCGATGAGAAAAAATTTGCGTCAGTCGAGGAACTGAAGACGCAGATCAGTCATGACATCGCGGATGCACTGGTGACTTTTTGAATCTCCTGGAAGGGAGTTGCTTATACGCTCCAATTCAGGTCAGGCGATTTTGAGAGCACATCTTCCAATTCGCGCCGCAATTCTTCCATTCGATAGGGCTTGGGAATGATCCCAATGAAACCATATTGGCGGTAATTCGCCATGACCGGATCGAGCGAATAGCCGCTGGAAACGATGGCGCGGACCTTGGGATCGTGTTCGCGCAGGCGGCGGATCGCGTCCCGCCCTCCCATGCCGTTGGGTATGGTAAGGTCCATGATGATGGCATCGTACGGTTTGCCGCCAGCCATGGCCTTCAAGTACATGTTGATGGCTTCCTCGCCGTCCTTGGCTGTCTCAACTTCGTAGCCGAACACATTCAGCATTTCGCTGATGATGCCGAGCAATTCTTCTTCGTCATCCATGACCAGGATGCGGCCGCGACCGAAAAGTTTTTGTTGTTCGACCGGCGCAGGGGATTCTTCCGTTCCTTCCGTTGTCTGGGCTGAAGCGGGCAGATAGATGTGAAAGGTGGTGCCGACGCCGACAATGGATTCGGCTTTGATCTGCCCGCCATGTTTGCGGATGACGGAATAGACAGCGGCCAGGCCGAGGCCGTTGCGGCGCTTGGGAACGGCGAAGTAAGGCTCAAAAATCTTCGGCAGTTCTTCGCGGGGAATGCCCTGGCCGCGGTCGCGCACGGAAATCTTCACGTATTTTCCAGCGAGCAACGGGGGTAAAAAACCTTCGGTCAACTCCACGCGCTCGACGCGGATCTCCATCTTGCCGCCAGCGGGCATGGATTGCATGGCATTCACCACGAGATTGCGGAACGCCCCACGGAACTGGCCTTCATCTACGTCGGCGGAACAGGTTTCATCCGGCAGGATAAATTCACATTGAACGTTGGAGCCGAGCAATGCGGCCTGGCTGGTCTCGCGGATGAGGCCGACGATCTGCGTGGCTTTTTTGATGGGTTCACCACCATGGGCAAAGGTCAGCAATTGCTGGGTCAAATCTTTGGCGCGCAATGCGGATTTTTCCATGGCATCCAGGCGTTCCACCAGTTTTTCGACGGAATGCGTGGACATCCGCGCGAGTGAGATATTTCCCACGATACCCAGCAGGATGTTGTTGAAATCGTGCGCGATGCCACCGGCCAATTGCCCGACGGATTCCAATTTGCTTTGCTGGCTGAGTTCCTCTTCTGTGCGGCGGCGACCGGTCACATCGCGAAAAACAAGCACTACACCCTGGATCTTGCCGTCACGATCGCAGATCGGTGCGGCACTGCTGGTGATGATGCGTTCGTTCTTTTGGCGGGCGACGAGGATGACGTAGTTTTGCAGTTCCACGACACGTTCAGCGCGCATCACGTTCTCGATGGTGTTCGGGACGGATTCGCGCGTCTGTTCGTTGATGATCGAAAAAACATCGGCCAAAGGCAGCCCGCTGACTTCCGGCTGGGTCCAGCCCGTCAATTCTGCGGCGGCTTTGTTGATGGAAATGATTTTACCGGCGGTATCGGTGGTGATGACGCCATCGCTGATGGATTCAAGCGTGACGGCGAGGCGTTCTTTTTCGGCTTCGAAGGCGGCTTTGGATTTTTGCAGTTCCCTGGAGATCCGTTCCGCCACGGCGCGGGCATTGACCTCGGTGCGCAGCATGCTGAACATCAGCCCGCTGATGATGAGCCCGCCGAACAGCACCAGCCAGGCGACATAGGGCGGGGCATGGGAATCATCCACCGTGTGGGCGGCGAGCAGGGATGCCGCCAGGGCCACCAGCAGGACGGCGTAGGCGGTTCGCATCCGCCGTAAGTGCTTCACGATGGATCGCGGTGTCGTAATCACAATTGGACAGGGATTATAATAATAAAATCCCTAAAGACAACCTTTCCCCGCTGGCGCTTTCAACTATTTCCAATGGAATGTTTCATTTTCCTTGAACGCATTTTCTGGTTTGGCTGTCCATCTGTTCGTAGAATCTGAAAAACCATGAGTACAGGAATCAATGCGATAAACGAGGCGGTGAAGGAAGCGAGCGCGTTCACGCACCCGCTTTTCACCGAATTGGGAAAAGTCATCATCGGGCAGAATTATTTGACCGAACGGCTGGTCATCGGCCTGCTGGCCAACGGGCACGTATTGCTCGAAGGCGTGCCGGGGCTGGCCAAAACGCTGGCGGTGAAATCGCTGGCGAACACGATGCATGTGAAATTCTCGCGCCTGCAATTCACGCCGGACATGTTGCCCGCCGACGTGGTGGGCACGCAGATCTATAATCCGCAATCCGGCGGCTTCTCCACGCGCAAGGGACCGGTCTTTGCCAACCTCATCCTGGCCGACGAAATCAACCGCGCGCCCGCCAAGGTGCAGAGCGCGCTGCTGGAAGCCATGCAGGAACGGCAGGTGACCATCGGCGACCAGACCTTTAAGCTCGAAGAACCGTTCCTGGTGCTGGCCACGCAAAATCCCATCGAACAGGAAGGCACGTATCCATTGCCCGAAGCGCAGGTGGACCGCTTCATGTTGAAGTTGAAGATCGGTTACCCGACGCGGGCGGAAGAGCGGCAGATTTTGGAGGTGATGGCGAGAACCTCCGGCACGCCCACGTGCAGCGCGGTCGTGAGTCCGGAGCAGATCCTGCGCGCGCGCGAAGTCATCAACGACATCTACGTGGACGACAAGGTGAAGGATTACATCGTGGACCTCGTCTGCGCCACGCGCGACCCGGACCATTACAAGATCGCGGTGAAGGATTTCATCCAGCTGGGCGCGTCGCCGCGCGCGACGATTTCACTGACGCTGGCGGCCAAGGCGTACGCGTTCCTGAAAGGGCGTGGTTACGTGACGCCGCAAGACGTAAAAAGCATCGGCATGGATGTCTTGCGCCACCGCGTGGCCATCACGTATGAAGCCGAGGCGGAGGAAAAGACCAGCGAGATGGTCATCCAGAAGATTTTTGATGAACTGCCGGTGCCTTGATCCAAAGCACGTTTATGGAAGATTTCATGACAATTCTGAGAAATGAATTTGATGCTGGTGATGGCAGCTTCCTGATTAAATGGCGACCGAATCTTGAGTGGGACAAAGCGGTGTTTAATAGGCTCATATCAGCAATGAATTTATGCGCAGAAAATAATGCCTCGGATTCGAAGTTGGAAAGGTGGGTCGCTAAGGGGTTCTGGTTTGTGCCACGCTTTGTCCGAGAATGGGCGACGCATCCAAATTTCCAGAAAGTTCACGCCGCCGATTATTACGAAAAAGCGCTCACTCGACTGGACGACTTGGCCTATTGGTATTTCATGGGCCAAAGCCCCTACAAAAACGGAAAGCACTTTGAAGAATTGGCCTAAACCGACCTGTTGACTGGCTTCAAATGATTCCCCGCGAGATACTGAAAAAAATCCGGCAGATCGAGATCCGCACGAACCGTGTGGTGACCGAGACGCTGGCGGGCGCATATCATTCGGTCTTCAAGGGACAGGGGATGAATTTTGACGAGGTGCGCGAATACCAGCCGGGCGATGATGTGCGCGCCATTGATTGGAACGTCACCGCGCGGATGAACCATCCGTTCATCAAGAAATTCGTCGAGGAACGCGAGCTCACATTGATGTTGATCGTGGATGTGAGTGGTTCTGGCCGATTTGGTTCGCGGGAACAATCCAAGCGGGAGCTGGCGGCGGAGATCGCATCCGTACTCGCGTTTTCCGCTATCCGCAATAACGACAAGGTGGGGCTGATTCTTTTCAGTGATGAGGTCGAGAAATTCATCCCGCCGCGCAAGGGACGCGGACATGTGCTGCGCGTCATCCGCGAGGTGCTTTTTTTTGAGCCGAAGCGGCGCGGGACAGATATGGACAAAGCGCTCGAATTTTTCCTGCGCGTGCAATCGCACAAGGCGGTGACGGTCGTTGTATCAGATTTTATCACGGCAGACGGCGGCGGCCCGTTACCCTCTGAGACGCGGACGATGCTGCGGCAGGTGAACCGCAAGCACGACGTGGTGGCGGTGCAAATAACCGACCGGTACGAACTGGAATTGCCGGCGCTAGGCCGTTTGGTTTTGGAGGATGCGGAGTCGGGCGAAGTGGTGGAGTTGAACACGGCGAGTGCGAGTGGTCGTGAGGCGTTTGCGGCGCGACAGCAGAAGCAACTTGGAGAGCTCGCGCGGCAATTACGCGGGTCGGGCATCGATTCCATCCAGTTGCGGACAGACGAGACGTATAACGTGGCGTTGGCGAGATTTTTTGAGACGCGGGAACGGCGGAGGATGCGCGGTTGATGAGCACGAATTCGACAGCATCCGCCGCGATGAACGACATCCGCGACATCAAGCCGCCGGTTCCGACACCCGATTATTGGTGGCTGCTTTGGGTGGGCATCGCGGTGCTTGTTTTGTTGATAGTATTGTTCATCTGGTGGCGCATCTGGCTGAAACGGCAATCACGAGTGATTGAACCGCCAAAAATTCCGGCCCACATCCGCGCGAAACAGAGATTGCAGGAGGCGCTCGAGTTCATCACACAGCCCAAGCCGTTCTGCATTCTGGTTTCCGACACGACTCGGATGTATCTGGAGGAGCGATTCACATTTCGCGCGCCGGAACGGACGACGGAGGAATTTCTGCGAGAATTGCAGGACACCGATCTGTTGGCAAAGGAACAAAAGGAAAGGCTCGGCGAATTTCTGGAACAATGCGACCTGGTAAAATTTGCGAAATATGAACCGGGCGAAGGTGAACTGAAAAATTTGCACGGATCAGCTCTGCGATTGGTGGAAGAAACAGCGCCGCGTGCGGAGGCTGCAGGACAACCGGCTGAACCTGTTCACCAGCAAACCGATGGAGGCGTGCCAGCGTGACGTTTGCCTATCCATATCTGTTGTTACTGCTGTTACTGCTGCCATTGGCGGCATGGTTGAAAGGGCGTCGCGGTCGGTCGCCGGCATTTTTGTATTCATCGGTGCGATTGGTTGCCGACCTGACACAGGCACGGCGGTCGCATGCGGGGGCGTTTTTGGCGGCGTTGCGCTGGCTGGCTCTGGCGGTGTTCATTGTAGCGCTGGCACAACCACGATTGTCGCACAGTGAAACGAAAGTGATTGCGAGTGGTATTGATATCGTGGTGGCGCTGGACCTTTCCGGCAGCATGATGTCGGAGGATTTTGTGGTGGATAAAAAGAGGGTGAGCCGCATCAACATGGCGAAAACGGTCCTGAAAGGTTTCATCGATAAACGGCCCAATGACCGCATTGGGCTGGTAGTTTTTGCGAGCGACGCATTTATTGCGACGCCGGTGACGTTGGACCATGATTTTTTACAGGCGAACATCGACCGGATAGATATCGGGACCATCAACCCGGACCGCACCGCGATCGGCGGAGGGTTGAGCGTGGCAATCAACCGCTTACGCGAGCTGCAATCAAAAAGTAAGATCGTGATTCTCATGACGGATGGTGAAGATAACGCGAGCAAGGTGCCGCCGCTGACCGTGGCGGATGCGGCCGCGGCCCTGGGAGTGAAGGTCTATACGATCGGGGTCGGCGAACAAGGGGAAGCGCCGATGCCGGTGACGGACGTGTTTGGCCAGAGGGGTTATCAAATGATGCCGGTGGACATCGATGAGGATACGCTGACGAAAATTGCGGATAAAACAGGTGGCAAATACTATCGGGCTGATAACGCCGAGAAGTTTGAAAAGATCTACGATGAGATCGATAAGCTCGAAAAATCCGAGGCGACCATCAACAAATACACGCAATACCGCGAGTTGTTCGGCTGGTTTATTGCGGGAGGCCTTAGTGTGTTGATGGCGGAAGTGTTGCTCGCGCAGACCGCATTGAGGAGGCTGCCGTGAGATTGGAATTTCCACAATTACTCTGGTTGCTACTGGTGATACCTCCGGCGATGGTGGTTTTTTTCTGGTGGGCGATGCGGCGCCGGCAAATGCTTTTGACGCAATTTGTCCAGGCGCGGTTGTTATCAGCGCTGACGGTGGGGATTTCTCCAGCGCGGCAGAAATTTCGTTTTACTTGTCTCGTGCTCGCAGTGGCCTGCGCCATCATTGCGCTGGCGCGACCGCAGTGGGGTTCGACTTGGGATGAGGTGAAACAGAAGGGATTGGACATCGTGGTGGCGATCGATACGTCAAAGAGCATGCTGGCCACGGACATCGCGCCGAGCCGTTTGGAGCGGGCGAAGCTGGCGGCGCTGGAGTTGATGCAGGACGCCAAGACGGACCGGATGGGGCTGGTGGCGTTCGCGGGTCTGGCGTATCTGCAATGTCCGCTCACGATCGACGACGTGGCGTTCCAACAAAGCGTGCAATCGCTGAACGTGAACACCATTCCGCAGGGCGGGACGGCGTTGGCAGAGGCAATCAATACTGCGCTGACGGCATTCAAGGAGGGTGATAACTACAAAGTCCTCGTCCTCTTCACGGACGGCGAAGACAATGAGGAAGGCGCGCTGGAAGCGGCGCAACGCGCGGCGAAGGAAGGTTTGAAAATTTTCACGGTTGGCATCGGTACGGCGGAAGGTGAGCTCCTGCGCATCACGGATGCGAATGGAAATTCTGATTATGTCCGTGATGACCAGGGCAATGTGGTGAAATCGCACTTGAATGAAGGCCTGCTCCAGCAGATAGCGACCACGACGGACGGCTTTTACCTGCCGATGCGCGGCGCAAAAACTATTGATACGCTTTACGAGCAGGGCCTCGCGCCGTTGCCGAAGTCAGAACAAACGACCAAGCTGGTGAAGCGTTACCATGAACAGTTCTATTGGCCGCTGGGCATGGCGATCTTGTTGCTATTGGCGGAGATGTTGTTTCCAGAGCGCAAAACGTCCGCCGTAATTGTGGAGCAAAAAAAATTGCCAGTAACGCCGGTTAGTCCGGCGAAAGTCGCGGTTGTGTTGTTTATGTTTCTCTTGCCGGTGACGACGTTTGGTTCGCCGGCTACTGCCTATCAGGATTACCAGGGCAACAAATTTCTCGCGGCGCAAAAGGAATACGAACGGCTGGCGGCGACGAACAAGGTTGTTGATATGCGGCTGGTGTTCAACGCGGGTACGGCGGCGTATCGCGGCACGAATTACGATGAGGCGATCAAACTGTTCACCTCGGCGGCATCCGCCCAGGATATCCAACTGCAACAGGCCTCCTATTTCAACCTGGGCAACACTCAGTTCCGATTGGGCCAGTCCGCAAAGGACCTCGATACGATGCAGACCAACTGGGAGGAAGCGGTGAGGAATTACCAGAGCGCTGTGAAATTGAACACGAATGACGCGGACGCCGTGTTCAACCTGGATTTCACCAAGAAATGCGTGCAGCAAATCATCCAATTGCGCGAGGCGGCACGGCTGGCGAAATCGGCGGCGGATTCCGCGACACGGAACCGGAATTATCACCGGGCGCTGGAGATCATGGAGAGCCTGTCGCAGCGGAACAACCCGCTGGCCAAACAATTTGAAGAATTTACGAAGAAGTTGAAGAACATAGATGAGATCGCGAATCCAAACACTACTCAGCCTGCTTTGCCTGGGCGGCCTTAGCCTGTGGCCGGCCGGCCTGGTGCGCGGACAATCCGCCGATGAATTTTTTCACGGCGGCGCGCAATCCTATATCACCAACAATGTCCAAAACGCCCGCACGTTGGTGGATGCCGGTTTGAAGCTGTATCCTGCTGATGAGAAACTGAAAAAGCTGGACGAGCTGCTGAAACAACAGCAGCAGCAACAAGACCAGAACCAGCAACAGCAGAACCAGGATCAACAGCAGCAAAATCAAAACCAGAAGAACCAGCAGGACAAAAAGAATCAACAGAACCAGAATCAGCAACAGAGCAACCAGCAAAAGCAGGATCAACAGAAGCAGGACCAGTCGAAGCAACAGCCGAAGGACCAGGATTCGCAAGACCAGCAAAAGCAGGCGCAGGACCAGAAAGACAAACAAGACCAGCAGCAAAAACCTGGCGAGGACAAGAAGGACCAGGAACAGCAACCAGCATCTGCGACGCAGGCGCAGCAGATGACGCCGGAGGAGGCGAAGCGATTATTGGATGCGCAGAAGGGCGACGAAAAGGTCCTGGTGATGCAGCCGACCGGCAAAGAAAAACCGGATAATCCGGATCATCCGCACAAGGATTGGTAGCTCGATTTGTTCACCACATCTCCGATGACGTTTTGGATGTGACACTTAAAAGCGAAGGCGGCGTGAATAACAAATCCAAACTTTCTGTTGATATAGCGGTCATCTGTTTTATCTTAGTTTGAGGTTCTTCCGAGTCTTTTCACGACCGAAGAACCGTTGTGAAAGAGGCGGCTATGAGCTCGAGCCGCCTCTTTTTTCTTTGCAGGACGTTTGGTTGTGTTAAAAGCTGGTCAATCGCATGGACTTTTTCGACCAGGAAGCGCGTGCTCAAAAGCAAACGAAGTGGTTGCTTGGGTTGTTTGTGTTCAGTGTGGTCATTGTCCTGGGCGTCAACTACCTGGTTCTCGCCTCCCTGATCCAGCCCTTTCTTAACCTGCCACAAAAAGAATTTCCCAGCGATGTAGTGGATGCGTTCCTTGTGCGGGTGGTGAACCAGATCGGAGATACCATCGTTCATCCGTTTTCGTATGTGCAAATTCTTTGGCACCCGTTCCTTGGGTGCTGGATATTATTGGCCACGCTGTTATCCGTGAGCGCGGGTTGCATCTACAAGCATCGGGAGCTTTCGGAAGGCGGCGCGGCGGTGGCAGAATCACTGGGCGGGCGCTGGATAGAAACAAACACATCCGATGCGCGTGAAAAACAGTTGTGCAACGTGGTGGAGGAAATGGCCATCGCCTCGGGAATGCCGTTACCGGATATTTATCTGCTGGATAACGAGCGGGGCATCAATTCGTTTGCGGCAGGCCACACGCGCGATGATGTGGCCATCGGCATCACGCGCGGCGCGCTGCTGATATTGAGCCGGGATGAATTGCAGGGAATCATCGCGCATGAGTTCAGCCATGTGTTAAATGGCGATACACGGCTCAATATGCGGTTGATGACGCTGGTACATGGATTCGTCTGGCCGACCATCATTGCCCGGCGACTGCTATACAGCGCCACAGAATCTGCTGGAGATGAATCTATTTTTGATCAGGCGGGGAACAACATGAATGTTTTGTTCATACCGCCAGCTTTTTTGCTTTGGTTGATCGGCGCGCCCGGGCTTATTTTGAGCCGTGTCATCAAAAGTGCAATCTGTCGCGAGCGCGAATGGCTGGCAGATGCTGAGGCTGTGCAGTTCACCCGCAATCCAGCCGGAATAGAAGGCGGGCTCAAGAAGATTGGCGGACTGCTTAAACAGGGCCGGCTCGACACGGCGAACGCTGAAACGGCGAGCCATCTTTACTTCGCCAATTGCACGTTTGACCCGTGGCTGCTGCCCTTTACCTCGACGCACCCATCGCTCACAAGTCGAATCTTTGCGATTGATCCCGCGTTTGACGGCAAATACGAGCACATCATGTCATTGTCGCGACCCGAGGTGGAGCGGGCCGCCGAATTAGACCGCCAGTACCTGGAAAATGTCCGGCGAGCGAAAGAGAACGCGAAGGTGCGCGAGGAATACGAATAAGACTTATTGGGCGGTCACCACGACGTAATTTTTTTTACCTTTGCGCAGGAGGATATATTTGCCGAAGAGGAGGTCTTTCGAAGTGACGGCACGGGCGGCATTGGTTTCGCGGATGTTATTGATGTTCACGCCGCCGCCTTCGATATCTTTGCGGGCCTGGCCTTTGGAGGCGCACAGCCCGGCATGAACCAATAATTCGACGAGCGGGATGCCTGCGCCATCCACTTTGGATTTCTCGATCTCTTTGGTGGGGACTTCGCCGACGATGTCGTTGAAAACGGATTCAGACACGCCGGCAAGTTCGCCGCCGAAAAGGATTTCGCTGGCGCGCAAAACGTCATCCACAGCGGTCTTGCCGTGGAGAAGTTCGGTAAGTTCGCGGGCAAGAAATTTGTGCGGCACGCGCGCGCCGGGATTAGCGGTGTGTTGTTGCTCGAGGTCGGCGACGGTTTCCTGATTCGCGAACGAAAGCATCTTCAAGATTTTGATGACGTCGTCATCTTCGAGTTGGATGAAGAACTGGTAGAACCGGTAGGGGCTGCTTTTTTTGGCGTCCAGCCAGACCGCACCGCTGGCGGTTTTGCCGTACTTGGTGCCATCGGCCTTGGTCATGAGCGGGAACGTGAGACCATAGGCGGCCGCGCCGAGTTTCTTGCGGCAGAGGTCGGTGCCGGCGGTGATGTTGCCCCATTGATCGGTGGCGCCGATCTGCAACTCGCAATCGTATTCTTTCCGCAGGTGATAAAAATCAAACGCCTGCAACAGCATGTAGCTGAATTCGGTGTAGCTGATGCCGACCTCACGGTCCTCCATGCGCGCGCGCACGGATTCCTTGGCGACCATCTGGTTGACCGAAAAGTGTTTGCCAATATCGCGCAGGAAATCCAAATAAGAAACACCCGCGGTCCACGAGGCGTTGTCCATGAGGCGCGCGGGATTTTTCTTTGTGTCGAAATCGAGGAGTTTGGCGAGCTGCACTTTGACGCTGGCGATGTTATGGTCGAGGACGTCACGAGTGAGCAGCTGGCGCTCCTGAGTCTTGCCACTGGGGTCGCCGATGGAACCGGTCGCGCCACCGGCGACAGCGATTGGGTTATGCCCGAGTAATTGGAAGCGGCGCAGGGCGAGCAGCGGAACGAGGTTGCCCACATGCAGGCTATCAGCGGTGGGGTCGAAGCCGCAGTAAAGCGTAATGGGTGAGGCGACCCTTTTCGTCAATTCCACGGTGTCAGTGCAATCGGCGATGAGTCCGCGCCATTTCAATTCATCCAAAATGCTCATCGGGGCGGAGGGTAAACTCCGCAGGCGCAGGCACGCGATAAAAAAATCTGCCCACAGTTTTCAACCCGCATGATTTTGAACGACTTTTGGCCTGAAAACATTTAGTATATAGGCGGTAATCATTGAACATGGACAAACAACCGGCGGCGGACCATAACCAGGGTGATAGCGACGAAAAGGAGGCGCGCAAATTCCAGGCAGACAGGCTGGAACCGCGTAAGACGGAGATGCGCCTGGTGAAAAAGGCGTTCGCCGAAATCCCCAAAGCGCATCATGTGCTGGATTTGCCGTGCGGCGGCGGGTTCGTGACACTGCACCTGGCGCGGAAGGGTTATTGGTTGTCCGCAGCGGACCTTTCGGAGCCGATGCTGGAGGTCGCGCGGAAATATTTTGCGGACAATAAGCTGGAGTGCGTGCTGGAGCAGCAGGATGTCAGGCGACTGACGTATGCTGATAAGACGTTCGATACAATCTTCTGCTTCCGGTATTTCTCTCACCTGCCGACGCCGCTGGCCAGACAACGTGTGGTGAGTGAGTTGTGCCGGGTGGCGAAGAAATACGTGGTGATTTCTTACATGAGCGCGGCGTCGGTCACAAATGTGAAGCGCCGGTTACAGGTCGCGATGGGTGGAAAAAAGCCCTCCAAATACGCGACGTCGTTGGCGGAGGTGAAGGGCTATTTTGAACACGCCGGTTTTGAGTTGGTGAAAGATTTTGCACGAGCGCCATTCGTCCACACATTGCACGTGGTGGTCTTTGAACGGGTTCAATAAGTTTAGAGCGCCAGGCGCTTGCCCTGCATATCCGGCGGAATAGGCAGGCCGTAGAATCCCAACAACGTGGGCGCGACATCCAGGATATCCATGGGCGGAATCTTACCGGTTGTGATGCCGGGCGCGCTGAGGAGGAACATGGCGTCCTGCGCATGATTGGCGTCGTCGGGGCCGGTGTCGTTCTCGAAGACATGGACGGCGTTGTAGCCGACGCTGCCGATAGAACGCCAATACAGATCGCCGAAGATGGTGACGAGGTCCGGCGGAATACCGCGGACATGATTGTACAGCTTCTCGGGGCGATAAACGCGGGTGCCGATGGGCCGGCCATTTTCATCGCCCAGCGCTTGAAGCTTAGCGATGAGTTCGTCACGGGTCTTTTCGTAATCGGCGGGGTCGATGATGCCGTGGGGCTCACGCCCACGCACGTTGAGGAAGACGCGCGCATAATATCCACCTTCGCTCCAGCAACGCGTGCGCGACCAATCCACTTTGCCTTCGGCCATCAATTTGCCGAGTGGCTTGGGCGTGGTGGGATATTCGGTGAGGGTAAGCAGGCCTTCGCGGATAAGCCATTCGTTGACGGCGATGCCGCCATCGATGCGTTTGGCGCCATGGTCGGAGACGACGAGGACGGCCGCCTTATCGCGGTCGGCGTTTGGAACCGCCGCGAGCAATTCACCGATCCGGCCGTCGACAAATTTATAATACTCGAAAATGGCGTTGTTGTAGGGCGAGTTGGGCTCGAACTTGCGGTGTTTGGTATCCAAAAATCTCCAGAAGGCGTGATGGATGCGGTCCACGCCCATCTCGACGAGCATGAAAAAGTCCCAGGGCCTGGTCTTCAGGAAATGTTTGGCGAGGGTGAACCGGCGTTCGGTCATCTGGTAGATCTCGCGGAGCAATTGGTCGCGGTTCTCGGTGCGATAATCGGAGACATCCACCATATAATTATTTTTACCGAGGACGGCATCGATCTCATCACGCAATGCCGGAGGGTAGGTGTATTGGTTTTTCGCGGGGTCGGGCGTAAGGAAACAACTGATGAGCGCGCCATTGACGGGTGACGGGGGAAAGGTCTGGGGCACGCCCATCACGATGACGTGTTTGCCGGCGTCCGACAAAATTTCCCAGAGCCGCTTTTCCTTGATGGCGGTGGAAGTGGCGAAGAACAAGCCCTCGTAGCTGTGGTCTCTGCGATTGCGAAAGCCGTACACGCCGAGCGAGCCCGGGTCTTTGCTCGACATCATGGATGTCCACGCGGGGACGGTGATGGGCGGGATGGTGCTGTTCATGCTGGTGTGGACTCCGCGCTCCATCAGAGCATTAAGATTGGGCAGATGCGCGCGCCACTGGTCGAAGACGAGCGAAGGCTCGGCACAATCCAAACCGATCACCAAAACCTTTTCCGCATGAATCGCCATTGGGGACATTAGACGGCGCATGGAGGGTGTGGGTCAATCTTGAACAGACCTACCTGAATAACAGCCTGAATGGTTTCAAAAGAAGGGCGCCAAATATATCAAGTAAGATGACAAGAAATTCATTTAGCGCGCGGTATCTTTTCATTGTTGCGCGGCGTGAGGGTGTGACAATAATGGCGCCGATGAATGGAACATCAACGTCCGGTGACTCAGGCCGGGTGTTAATCATTGGGTTGGACGGGGCGACTTGGACGAATCTTTTGCCTCGCGCAATGCGCGGAGAAATGCCGTCGTTGCAGCGGATGGTCCGCGAAGGGGCGCGAGGCGTTTTGAATTCCACGATTCCTGCGCTGACACCACCCGCCTGGACGAGCCTGGTGACGGGGACAAATCCAGGCAAGCACGGCATCTATCATTTTCGCCATACGCCGGCGGGAAATTATTACCAGCAACGCCTGAACATCTCGCGGGATGTCCATGCGCCGACGATTTGGCATCGCGCCGGTGAATCTGGAAAAAAGGTCGGGATCATCAACGTGCCTCTTTCTTATCCGGTGTATCCGGTGAACGGGTTCATCACCAGCGATGCGTTTGCGCCGGATGCGACCGGCATGACGGTGTATCCGCCGGAGTTGACAGACGATTTTAAAAATGTCCCGGCAGATATCGAGCGATATCCCAAGGCCGAATACGGCACGGAGCATTACCGGGAGGAGATGTTCAAATTCATCGAGGCCAATGAAAAGGTGATGGTGCAGCACACGGACGCAGCCTTGCGGCAGATGAGCTGGCAGCCGTGGCAGTTTTTCATGGTGGTGTGGCTTATCCTGGACCGCGTGCAGCATTATGCGTGGAAATTTTGCGAGCCGGATGCGGAACAAAAATTATCAGGCATCGAAAAGGAACTGGCGAAGCGCTGCACGGAGGCTTTCAAGCTTATCGATACGGAACTGGGACGTTTGATGGATGCGACGGGGAAGGATTGCACGGTGATGCTGGTGTCCGACCACGGATTTGGCGCGGTACCGCGAACATTTTTTCACACGAACCGCTGGCTGGTGGGGCGCGGCTATCTGAACCTGTTGCCGGCGTGGAGCCCGAGCCGGATTTTTCTGGGAAATTTTCCACGCGTATGGCGGCCGCGCTGGAAGCTGCCGCTGGATTCAAAATTCGGGGTGGTGGATTGGAAGCGGACACGGGTTTGGGCGGATTGCCTGGAGGCGCGCGCAGTCGGTTTGCGGATCAATCGCGCAGGGAAATATCCCGAAGGCATCGTGACGGATGCCGAGTATGAACCAGTGTGCCGGCAACTGGTGGAAGAGTTGGGCCAGGTCAAAGCGGACACCGGCGAAAAGATTTTCGCGAAGTTTTATCGCGGTGACGAACTGTACCACGGCGCGCATGCGGACATGGCGCCGGACATGGTGGCCATCATGAGTAAACCGTTCGACGGGCCACCGAGCTTCCGGCGCGATCTGCGGTCGAAAAAGTTGACGTCGCACAACGGCCATATGATACGGGATGGCGGCCACGAGCCGGAAGGCGTGGTGGCCTTGTGGGGCCCGGCCATCCGGGCTGGGGTAGAGATTCCGCCGCAACAGATCGTATCCGTTGCGCCGACGGCGATGCGATTGATGGGCTTGCCGCCGGGCGATGACATGGATGGACAGGCAATCGTGGCGGCGTTGAAGGAAGATGAATTGGCGGCGACGGGGAAATCCATTGTGGCGGCGGCGGCTTCGTCCGCGGCCTCGGCCCCGGAATATTCGGATGCCGATTCAAACGTGGTCGAGGAACGTTTGCGCAACTTAGGTTACCTTGACTGACCGGCGGGCGACAGCTTCGATGAGCGCGGCGGCGCGTTCATGGCAGCCGAAAATCGCACCGGTGGCGGCGTAAGCGGCGGCGTTTGACCTCCATTTAGCCAACTGGGACTGGTCGAGTGCGGTTTGTAATGCGCGATTGAAGTCCTCTTGAGAAAATGGTTCAGACAGCACTACGCCCGCATCGCCTGATTTGACGTGATGGGCATACCCGCAGATTTCGGTGACGAGGACCGGCAACGCTGAGGCCAGCGCTTCGACGATGACGGTGCCGGTGTTTTCGCGGCGGGCCGGGTGGAGCATCACATCGGCGGCAAGCATCCAATCGGGGACATCGGTGCGTCCGCCCAAAAAGTGAACCCGGTCTTCAACGCCAAGATCTTTTGCGAGTTGGGCAAATGTGCCGGGTTTATCCTGGCCGAGAACGGCGAGCCGCGTTTGGTTGCGGCGGGATTCATCGAGGGCGGCGAGGGCGTGGATGGCGCGATCCAGGCCTTTGCGTTGGAAATCGGAACCGACGAAGAGCAACAGGTTTTCGTTAGGAGCCCAGCCGTTGGTTTCGCGGATGCGACGGCGGGTATCGGCACGCTGTTCGTGGGAAATGTCGCGGCGGCGGGCATTCGGCGGAAGGACGTGGAAACGCTCCGCTGCCGTTCCATAAAAGTGCTGGTAGGTGGCGATGTCGCGCTGGGCGAGGAGAAGGATCTCCGTTTTTGCGTCGTGCCCGAACACGAGGCGTTCAAGTGCGAGAATCTGGCGGGCGCGGGGCAGCCAGCGGGACCAAAAGGGTTTGCGGGAAAGTTTCGCGGCGAAACAAACATCGGCGGTGTAGTAGATATCGATGCCGGGCAATTTGTTGAACCCGGCGATGCAATCGAATCTTTCGCCGGGCAGTGCGGCTGCCAGTTCCTTCAGCCAATGGTGGTTGCGGCCGGTGTTGGTGAGGCCATGCCGGCCAAAAACGCGGACGTTGATATTTTGCGGTCGGTCACCCTGCCAGCTGCGGGTCCAGAGGGAGACCTGGTGTCCGTGAGCGGCGCAGAGCTCTCCGATACGCAGGCAATCGCGCTCCAATCCCCCGAAGGGAAAATAATCGTAGAGGAGAAAGCCTATTTTCATTTCGGGTTCAACGAAGGTTTAATATGCGTTCGGTAATCTGCCTCATGGGGAGGAAGACCGCACACAGAAAAATTAAAGTCCCGGGGGAGCTTGACGTTGTCCTTGGGTGACGGAGATTATTTCGGAGATGAAGGAGTCCAAAGCACGGGTCATCTGCCTGGTGGACATCTATGACTGGTCCCGGGGTGGTCATTTCCGGACTTGTTTTCGGATCTACAGCCAACTATTGCTGGAGTTGGGACATAAAGTCATCGCGCTGTGCGGAAGGCCGGAAGAGATAACGGAGTGGGTACGGCAAAACGTTTCAGCGGAGCGGGCGGCGAATTTCAGCGCGTACCCTTCCCGCAAATCGCGTCGGTTGCGCTGGCTTCCCGGGAATTTGAGCAGGCCGATGGTGGCGTGGCTGCGGTGGCGCGCGCTGGCAAAGCACATACGGCGGGCGCTGAGCTGGGAACGGGCAGAGATCGATGGTGTTTTCCTGATGTATTTTGAAGATTTCATACCAGCGGAAGGCAGGCTGCCGCGCTGGCTGGTGGAGCATGCGTTTCGCTGGCAATGGGCGTTTCTTTCGGTCAGCTCCAGTTATCGTCAAAAAACAGAATCCCAGCAGGAGGTGGCCAGGCAGGCCCGGCGACTGTTCCATCTGGCCACAGCAAAGAACTGCACGGGCTGGTGTATTCTTGACGGAAAAAATTGTGACTTGTTGCAGAGCTTGTTTCCGCAGGCGCCGGTCCGGTTGCTGCCTGACGTGACCGACGAGGCCCTGCCGGACATGGGTTTTCCACTGGCGCGGGAGGTGTTAGAGCGGGCGCAAGAACGGAAGATTATTTCACTATTGGGTTTGCTGGAACGGCGCAAGGGTTTGCTGACGCTGGTCCGGGTGGCAAAACGGCGACCGGATATCTTCTTTTTATTCGCGGGCCCCTATCGGGACGGGGCATTCAATGAGGAGGAGAAGCGGGAATTAAAGCAATTCCTGGCGAGAGTGCCGGACAATTGTGTGTTTCAACCTGCACGCATCGACGTGGAAGGCCAGTTCAACCGGTTGGTAGCAATCTCCGACATCCTGTTCACCGCATATGTGGATTTTCAGGGAAGCAGCAATGTGATGACCAAAGCGGCGATATTCGAAAAGCCGGTCATCGTTTCGGCGGGCAGTCTTTGTCACGAGCGGGTGGAGCGATATCGACTGGGGGTGGCCATTGCTGAAGGCAGCGCTGAGGAGTGCTCCCAAGCGATCGACTATTTATTAAGCGATGCCGGACGGGCGGAGCGGAGGGATTATGCCGGGTTCGCGCAAAGCATGTCGCAGAATACTTTGAAAGAACAGTTGAGGGAGGTCGTGGCTGCATTTGCCGAAGAACCCTGAAAATGCTTCCTGTGCCAGGCGCATTTTATGACCATCAGGGTGCATGGAGAGAAGTGAACAACAGATTACCCCGGTCGTTCTGCTGGTCTATAACCGGCCAAAATTGCTCGGGCAATTGTTGGAGCTTTTGAGGGTAATCCGGCCAGGCACAGTGCTGGTGGTCGTGGATGGGCCGCGGTTGGATGTGCCAGGAGACAAAGAAGCCTGCGCCGAGGTGCGGGCATTGGTTGAAAAGGGGATTGATTGGAACGCGCGGGTGTTGACGGACTATGCGGAGGTGAACCTGGGATTGCGCAAGCGTGTTTCCTCCGGACTGACGTGGGCTTTTTCGCAGGTGGAACGAGCGATTGTTTTGGAGGACGATTGCGTGCCGCACCCAAGTTTTTTCCGGTTTTGCACGGAGATGCTGGAGCGTTATGCGGGCGATGAGCGGATGAGCGCGATTTCCGGTGATAATTTTCAGAAGGCGGGTTTTGACTGCGGCGCCAGTTACTATTTTTCACGCTATCCGCATTGTTGGGGATGGGCGACCTGGCGGCGGGCCTGGCGGGCCTATGATGATGCGATGAGCGACTGGCCGCGGTTGCGCGACAGTGGATGGCTGGATGAATTTTTGCCGGAGCGCTCCGCATTGCTCTGGAAGACCAATTTTGACGGAGTATATAATCGAACAATCCCATCCTGGTATTATCCGTGGGTTTATTCGTGTTGGAGACAATCCCGGATGTCAGTTTTGCCGGCGGTGAACCTGGTCAAAAATATTGGGTTTGGGATGGAGGGCACCAACTGTCACAAGGTCGGTTCCCGGCTGGCGAACCGAGATGTGGCAAAAATGGATTTTCCGCTGCGTCATCCGGCCGTAGAAAAGATCAATGAGGTGGCAGACCGATATTATCAGCGGCATTATGAACGTCCCCGCCATTGGCGCAAGGGATTGCGGCTTTGGTGGCATAATTTCAGACATCAGCGCTGACCGGCCTCATTTGACCGGTGAAATGGTTCAAGGAAAGGGCACGATATATTTTCTGGGGAAGAGTGCGCGGATAATTTTGAAGCTGGCCAGGCGGCGTTTCCAATCGGGCGGAAATTCCAGCGGATAAGGTTTCTGCGCGACCAATCGCCGGTCGTTCTCTTGCAATTCATGAAACCGGGGAGACTTGGATAACTGGCCGGGACTTTTTGAATAGAGATAAAGGAGGCCAGGTACGATGCCGGATTTCAGGTGGTGGTAATGGGCGCGCGCCCAAAATTCGCGGTCGCCGACGATGGCGAGGTTGCCATCGAATTGGCCGATGCGGTCTTTAAGGTCCGCGCGCCAGGCGGTGAAAGGGCCGGGATTATTGCCTAATTGCAGTTTTTTGAGGCGGGCGGGCGACCAATCGGTGGAAAGCGCATCCAGAGGTTGCTTGCCGATGAGCACGCTGCAAATGTCCCAATGCTTTTGGGTCATGTGCTGGACGGCGAGTTCCAGGAGCCGGGGATGCATGACATCGTCCATGTTGGAATAGCACACGATAGGGGCGCTGGCGGCGTTCCAGCCGAGGTTCCAGGCTTCATACAAAGTTTTGCGTTCGTTGAGGGCGATGAGCCGGCAGTTGGGATGTTCGCGGCAGAAAGGTTTGAGCAAATCACGTTCATGCGCCGGTGAAGCGGTCTCGATGAAGATGAATTCGGCCTGGTCAAAAATGGTCTGTCGCCGGATCTCTGCGAGTTTTTTTTCGACAAAGTCGCGGTCGTCGTACGTGCTGATAAGGACCGAAATCAAATAGTTCATGCAAGCGAGGCGAAGGTCGCCCCGGAAAATTAAAATTCAAGTCACGCTTCGGAAGCAAAAATTCCCTGGCGCGCAGCCATAGCGGCGAAGACGCCGTTCTTCTCCAGCAATTCCTGAAAGCTGCCGGCCTCCACGATGCGGCCTTCCGACAAGACCACGACTTTATCCATGGCTTTCAGGGTTGAGAGCCGATGGGCGACGCAGACGACAGTGCGGTGTTGGGCCAGATGGTCGATGGCGACCTGCACTTCGGCTTCCGCTTTGGAATCGAGCGAGGCGGTGGCTTCATCCAGAACGAGGATGGGCGCGTTGCGAACGAACGCGCGAGCGATGGCGATGCGCTGGCGCTGGCCGCCGGAAAGGGTCACGCCGCGTTCACCGACACGGGTGTCATAACCCTCCGGCAATTGCGTGATGAAATCGTGGGCAAACGCGCCGCGCGCGGCAGCCTCGATCTCTGCGCGGGTGGCGCCGGGCCGGCCGGCAGCAATATTTTCCGCGACGGTCTGGTCGAAGATGACCACGTCCTGGCTGACCAATGCCATCTGCCGGCGCAGGTCGATGACGGAAATCCCGCGCAAATCGAGGCCGTCAATCTTTACTGCGCCGCTGGTCGGGTCGTAGAAACGGAACAACAGGTTGACGAGTGTGGTCTTGCCGGAACCGCTTTCGCCCGCGATGCCGAGCTTGAATCCGCGCGGGATTTCGAGGTCCACGTTGGAGAGGACCTGTTTTTCCAGGTAGCCGAAGCCGACATTTTGCAGGGAGATGGCGGTATTGAATTCAGGGAGCGGGCGGGGCGAAGAGGGGTCCACCACTTTGGGCTGCTCGCGCAAGATGTCCATGAGGCGATCCACGCTGATATGGGTCTGCTCAAATAAAATGTGGATGCCGGAAAGCTTTTTGACGGACTGGAAGAAAAACAGGAACGCGACAAAAAAGCGCAACAGGTTGTGGGTAGAGGCAGGGTTATAAAGGATATACAACACGAGCATCCCCAGGCCGAGAGTGGAGACGATCTCGATGATGGGGCCTACGGCTTCCTTGGCGCGAACGCCTTTCATATCCGCGCGGACGATCTGGGTGGAACTTTTGCGGAAGCGTTCGATCTCCGCTTTTTCGAGGTTGAAGGCCTTGATGACGCGGATGCCACCGATGAGTTCCACCAATTGACTGGTCTGGATGACATTGGCGGCGCGGGCGGAGCGCATGGCTTTGCGGGCCTTGCGCCCGAAGATGACCACGGGCGCGACGCACAGCGGTACAATGATGATGGCGACGATGGTAAGCTTCCAATCTGCGAAACAAAGCACCCCAAAAACGATCACCAGAGAAATGGATTCTTTAATGAAATCCGGCCCGGCGGTGCGCAAGGTACGCAACAGGTTCTGGGTGTCGCCATTGATGCGGGTGATGAGGTCGCCGGTATTGGAGCGGGTGAAAAAATCGAGCGAGAGCGTGCTGAGTTTCTCCATAACATCCATGCGGATGTCGCGCACGGCATATTCACCGACCCAGCCGAGGAGATAATTGCTGAGATAATCCATCGCGCCGCGAAAGGCGAGGAGGAGCGGCAAAAACAAGAGGAGAAACAGCCAGTGCCGCCAGGTGACCGGGTTGCCGACCTGCGGAAACCAGGGATCAGCAGCTTCTTTCCAGCCCGCAATCATTTCCCGCAGCCAGGCGGGATTGAACCAATCATGATGTGATTTGTGGGAAGGAAGCACTGAACCGGAGGCCGAGCCGCTGGTGACCACCAAGAGAGCATTGGAACTGGAGCGGCGGCCGGTCAGGCTCAGTGCCGAGACGGAATAAAGCCCCGCATTGGTGGGCTGGACATTCGTCAAAAGCAGTGTGTTCCCCACGGCATCCAGAGTGTTGCTCTCGTTGAACGACCAAACATAGAAAAGTGGTGGTGTGCCGGTAGCGGTCGCAGTAAAGATGGCGTTGCTGCCTACTGGTACGGCTTGATCCTGCGGTTGGGTAACAAAGACAGGGGCTTTCTTATTGGTGGAAAAACGCTCCTGCAAGGCGCCCACGGCCCAGACGGCGCCGCCGTTCAGCAGAGCGTAGAGGAGCCCACACAAGAGCCCGATGGCGAGGCGCGCGCGATAATTTTTGATGTACCTCCAACCGAAGGCCAAAATTTTGAGCGCGTATCGCATGTGTCCGGGCAAGTGTTTCGATTTTGCGCTACGGGAGTCAACCAGTTTGACGGGAGAGCGGCGCCTTCAGATATCGGTTTTCAGCCCCTTGGGAGAGGTGTTGGCGGGTAAACCATCGAATTCGTAGCCGAACAATTCGATATCGCGGCGGAAATGTTTGGCGACGAGTTCGCGAGTAACGGGAGTATAATAGGTGCGATAATCCTGGTGCGCTGAAGTGTTCTTGTTTTCCAGCCCGGGCTGGATCTTCAGGTGCTCACAAACGCGGGTGAAATGTTCCGGCAACTTTTCGAAGTAACCGACAAAATCCACGATAAACCGGTCGTCCGCGTCACAGACATAAGAGGATTGCAAGGCCTCGGCGCGCTTGAGTTCCCACTGCAAAAATTCGGTGAAATCGTGCATGGCTTTCACGCGCTCATGGCGGGGATGTTGTTCCCGGCGCAACAGGTGCGCGTATTTGGATACCATGCGGTCCCACGGATTGCGGACAAATGCGAATTTGAACAGGCGCGTATAAGCTTCCGGCGGGAGGCAATTTTTGACGACCGCGGCGGTCACGTGCTCGGAAAATTCCAGGAGCCGGTGGGTATTGAAGAGGCGATTCATACCGCCGAGCATCACGAGGCGCTTGCGCAAGCGGTTACGCGTGCGCGGTATAGCATAAGGACGCAAGGCGGCTTGAATGCTGGTACCCGCAGCCTTGTCCACGTGAATGAAAAGGAAAGGCGGATCATCGGAAATAAGCATATCTTTTTCGCCCGGACTGCGGCGAAGCAATTTGCCTTTGAAAAAAATGGGATTCAAGGAAATTTGGCCGAACCGGCTCCCCACACGCCAGATAGTTGGAACAATTGTGACTTTAAGACATCCTAACAGTAGCGTGACCAGAAGTTACGCGCTAGATTTCCGTCATGTTCATAACAGGGATAGGAACAGCCGCACCGGAGAAACGGTTGACGCAGAGGGAATGCTGGGAAAGCCTTCGGGGTGAGGAATCCTTTTCCAAACTCACACTGCGGTCGCGCGCGATCCTGCAAAAAGTCCTTTGCGGGGACAATGGCATCGCCACCCGCCACTTCTCATTGGATAATGTCGCCGAGGTCTTTCAACTTACGCCCGACGTTCTGCAAGCGCGTTTTGCCAAATATGCGCCGGCCATCGCCACGCTGGCCGCCCAGCGGGCACTCGCGGATGCCGGGTGCGCAGCGACGGACATCGATGCGATTCTCGTGAGTACCTGCACGGGATATCTCTGCCCGGGATTGAGCAGCTACGTCTCGGAGCGGGCCGGTTTGCGGTCGGATATTTTTGCGCTGGACCTGGTGGGCCAGGGTTGTGGCGCGGCGTTGCCGAACCTGCGGGCGGCAGATGCGCTGCTGGCGGCGGGTCGCGCAAAACGCGTTTTATCCATCTGTGTGGAGATCTGCAGCGCAGCGTTTTATCTGGATAATGACCCGGGCGTGTTAATCAGCGCGTGTTTATTTGGCGACGGCGCAGGCGCGGTGGTGCTGGCGAATGAACCGCAGCCCGGCCGCCGGTCAGTGGAATGGAAATACGGCACGTCTGAATTGAAGCCGGACATCCGCGACCAACTCCGTTTTGAGCACAAGGACGGCATGTTGCGGAATATCCTGACGCCGCAGGTCCCGCAACTGGCGGGCGACGCGGCGGCGCACTTGTTCAGCGAAGCGATGCTGAAGGCGGGTGTGGATCGTGAACAGATAGCGGGCTGGATCTTGCACGCGGGTGGGCGTGATGTGTTGATTGCGCTACGGGAAAAACTGGGATTAAGCGAATCCGATGTGCGGCACAGCGCGGCGGTGTTGAAGGAATTTGGGAATATCAGCAGCCCGTCGGTTTTGTTCGTGCTGGAAGCGGCGCTGCATGATTCGGTGCCGGATGGAAAATGGTGGATGTCGTCTTTTGGCGCGGGATTCAGTTGTCATGGGGCGCTGCTTGAAGTTTCGGGCGCGTGAGGCGAGGGTAGACCTGGAGAGAATTTGGTAGGAAGACACGAGCGTTTTGAACCCCTCGCTCCCGTAGTGCGGGACGGGGCGAGGGGACGGCAAGCGATGGAAGTTGGATACAGTTCGGCGTGTTGCGGCGTGGGAATGCGCTGCGGCTGGTGCGTTGCACACAGCCGCTGTCCACGAATAATGGGAAATTGAAATGCATGAAACGGTTGGTTGAACCAGAATTGCTGGATGAACTGCCGCCGACGGACACGGATGCCATCGGTTCGCGGCGGGACTTGCGACGGTTGAACCGGTTGATGCGGCACGAAGTGTTGTTGCGGGGTGCGCTGGTTGCCCATGTGAAAAGGCCGCCGGACCGAATAGTGGAATTGGGCGCGGGCGACGGGACGATCATGCTGAAGCTCGCAGAACAGATGTATCGCAAGTGGCCGGAGGTGCACGTGACGCTGGTGGACCGGCAGCGGGTCGTGGCGCGCAAGACGCTGGCGCGGTTCGAGGAATTCGGCTGGACGGCCAAAGCGGTGGTGGCGGATGCGTTCAAGTGGCTGCCGAAATCAGGCGAGGCGGACGTGATCATGGCAAATCTCTTTTTGCATCATTTCCCGTCGGAGCGGCTGGTAAAGCTCTTTAAATGGATTTCGGAGCGAACGGAATTATTTGTGGCGACCGAGACGCGGCGCGATTGGCCATCGCTGGTGATGACGCGGGCGGTGGGGTTGATCGGTTGCAATGCGGTCACGCGCTATGACGCGGTGCGGAGCGCGCAAGGCGGTTTCGCGCGGCGCGAGCTGACGGCGCTGTGGCCGGCGGAGAAGGGTTGGAAGTTGAGCGAGCGCCGGGCGAAGATTTTTACACATCTGTTCGTGGCACAAAGGGTGAAGGGATGATTTCCAGGCAAGCCCTCACCCCAACCCTCTCCTTTGGGGAGAGGGAGAATTATTCGCCGGTTATGGTGGTGACGGGAGGATGGAGCCGATCCGGGAAATTATGAGGGCGGTCACGGTCATCGGCGGTGGCCTGGCCGGATTGACGCTCGGCATCGGTCTGCGCCGGGAGAATGTTCCGGTGACGTTGCACGAGGCGGGGAAATATCCGCGTCATCGGGTATGCGGCGAATTCATCAGCGGGCGCGGGCAAAAATCCTTGGCGCGGCTGGGCCTATTGGAATTCATCGAAGGCAGCGGGGCGGTACGCGCAAAGAGTGTCGCGTTTTTTTCCAAAACCAGATCCACCAAGGCGCGACCATTGCCATCACCGGCAATCTGTCTTTCGCGTTTTGATTTGGACCAGGCGTTGGCGAATGAATTCACGCGGCTCGGTGGCGAGTTGGTGCAGAACAGCCGGTGGCGTGGAGAATTTGCCGAGGGTGTGGTGCGCGCGACGGGCCGCAAGCCGCAGGCGAATGACGGGGGAAAATGGTTCGGCCTGAAAATCCATGCGCGAGGCGTGAAGCTGGCGGCGGACCTGGAGATGCATGTTTCGAGGCGCGGTTACACAGGCATCTGTTACATCAATCGTGGTGAGCTGGATATCTGCGGGTTGTTGCGTAGGCGCGATGGGGAATCGGCGCCGCGAAATTGGAAGGAGTGGTTATTCGCGGAGCCGGATTCATTTTTGAGCCAGCGGTTGAAGGATGCGGAGTTTGACGCGGGTTCGTTTTGTGCAGTGGCGGGGCTTTCGTTGCGTCCACAACAGGCGGCGGGGCGTGACGAGTGTTGCGTGGGAGACACCATCACGATGATACCACCAGTAACGGGGAATGGGATGTCGATGGCGTTTGAATCGGCGGAACTGGCGCTGGGGCCGCTGGTGGCGTGGAGCCGGGGCGAAGTGACGTGGCGCACAGCGCAGGACGCGATCGCGCGAGGTTGCGACGCGGCGTTTGCGCGGCGGTTGACATGGGCGAAATGGTTACAACGGGCATTGCTGACGCCGGCGTTGCAGAATCCGATGCTGGTGCTGGTGGGACGGAGCGAGTGGTTTTGGCGGACGGCGTTTGAGAAAACGCGGTGAGGGGTCTCGCCTTGGGAGTGGCGATTTACCTGGAGTTACCCGGAGATTTGGTCTGGACAAACGGCGAAAATGTCATTAAAATGAACTATGCCTTTTAATCCCGCGTAAAAGGCATAGTTCAAACTTTATTTGTCGTTATTTGATTTATGTTTTCAGAAGGGTTGAAGGCCGGCAAAGCGTGGGCGTAAATAGTAACGAACCGGAAGGAACTGGTAGTCGATTCAGATGAGAATTGACTGCTAGAGCAACGCGCGGCGGAGAATGGAGAGGTCGAGCTTCCAGTTGGCCTGTACGGCGTAGAAGCTGGCGCAGGCGCGGGCTTCGTCGGTGAAATGGCCGGTGACGCCTTCGGCGTCGGCGAGGGAAATGAGGCCGATGGGTGCGGCGAGCCAGAGCCGCTCGAAATCATTGGAGAGCTGGGCGACTTCCGCCGGGCTCAAGGGACTGTTGCCGACCCAGGCGAAGTCGCCCCAAATGATGTTCCACAATTGCGGCCAGCAGCGGAAAAATCCTTTTACAGTGGCGAGTTGGTAGTATCGAAAAGTTTCAGTCGGCGGAGCGGTGGAGGATAGTTGAGGCCGAACGGCGATAAACTCCTGGATGGATTCGCGGTTGCGCAGTTTGGCGAAGAGTACGACCAAGGCGGCGACAGGCAGGGTGACGAGCATGAGGAACGCGGCGAGCACGCGGCCGAATATGCCGCTGGCCTTGGGGTATTGGCGCCGTTTGCCGAGCGAGCACATGATGAAATCATCGGGTACGGTGGTGCGGGAATTGTTGCGCCAGTTGACGAGCAGATTGCCCGAAGCGAACGAATCTTTCACTTCAGTGAGCGCGCCGACGAAGGTTTCAGGCCCGACCTGGCTGTTGGAGATCTCGGAAGCAGATTCAACCACCACGCGGTTTTCCAAAACGGCTGAGGGGCCGATGATGGAATGAGGGCCGATGAACACGTAATCACCGAGCCAACAGGGGGCGATGAGTTTCGCGTCCGGGGCGATACGGGTGCGGAGACCGGCGAACACGCCGGGCTGAATCTCGCGCACGCCGACACGATTGGTCTTATCGGTGAGCGGGATCCAATCGCGCACAGCAGCGATCCAATCAGCGTAGCTGGTGAAAAGCGGCTGTTCCGGCAGGCCGGGAAAATGTTCCACCACATTGATATCGTGCGGCGCGGCGACCCAGCCATCGGATGGATTGACGTGATATTTCTCGCGGGCTTCGGCGGGAGTGAGTTCGCGTTGCTCGGGGACGACTTCGATACGCAGCCCCCAACGCGAGCCGCTGCCGAGGGCGGCGCGGACCAGTTCAGGCCGGTCGGCGGCGAGGATGCGGATGTCTTTGACGATCTCGAGGGCGGCGAGTTGTTCGATCCAATAGGCGATGAGCGGTTTGCCGAGCGCGGGGAGAATGGCCAGCGGACCGGCCTCCGAGAGGGCGGCGACCGCAGGACGTTCAGCGGGGCAAATAAGAATGGCTTTCATTCAGTAAGCGCCTTTACTGAATAGAACAGCCGGGACGGTTTTGAAAAGTATTTTAATATCGCCCCAGAAAGACTGGCTCTCGATATAGCGGACATCGAGCGCGACCTGGCCGGAGAAATCGACCTCAGCACGGCCACCGATCTGCCACAAACAGGTGAGGCCGGGCGTGGCTTCGAGGCGACGGCGTTGCTCGAGCGTGTAATGTTGCACCTCGCGTTGGAGGCACGGACGCGGACCGACGAGGGACATCTCGCCTTTCAACACATTCCAGAACTGGGGAAATTCATCGATGGATAATTTGCGGAGCACACCGCCGATCCTGGTGATGCGGGGGTCGTCCTTAATCTTAAAGGTGACACCTTCCTTGTGTTTGTTTTGCGCAAGTAATTTGGAGAGGTGTTCATCGGCGTTGACGATCATGGAGCGGAATTTGACCATGGGAAATTCGCGGCCATGTTTACCGACACGTTTTTGGACGAGGAACACCGGTCCGCGATCCTCGATCTTGATGAGGATGCCGACGATCAAAAATAAAGGAGAAAGCAGGATGAGAGCGATGAGGCTGCCGATGATATCGAGGGCCCGTTTCACGGCCAATGCGCTTTTGACGACGATGCGCCAGGACACCCGTTTCCATAAGACGTAGAAGTTCAGGCGCCAGCGTCCCAGCGGGCGACGAGCGGTCGAAAAACGCTGCATGAGCTGTTGTCTGATTTCCTCGTCCGTCATCTCGTTAGAGTCTAACAGGTTCATCCGACCCTGCAATAGCGGCTCGCGTGCCGTTTTGGGACATTTTCGCCACTTCTTTGAACATTTTCTCCAAACCGGAGATATAATTAGAAAAACCAAAGCGTTCGCGGGCCAGACGCAGGCCGTTTTCGCCAAAACGGCGGGCAAGCGGCTTGTCCTGAAGCAATTGCTCCAACCGGATGGCAAATTGTGTACAGTCCTTGGGCGGGACGAGATAGCCGTTTTCACCGTCTTTGAGCCATTCCCGGATACCGCCCACGTCGAAGGCAACGACTGGCAAACCCCGGCGCATGGCCTCAATGCCCGTCATGCCGAACGGTTCCGGCCATACCGAACTAACGGCGGCTACCGTGGCATCCCGGTAAAAAGCTTCCATCAAGGCGGGGGAAAGATAGCCGTGAAAGTGAACGCGCTCCATGAGGCCAAGTTCGGCGGTCAGTTTTTCACATCGGCCGCGGTGACTGCCGTCGCCAAGTATTTCGCACCTGAATGGCGTGCGTATCTTTGCGAGCGAGCGGAGCAGAAAATCCACTCCTTTGCCACGAATGATCTGGCCAGCGAAAATGATCCGATTCGTGTCGGCAAAGGAACTGGTGGGTGTGGTGGCGTCATCGCGCGGAACAGGTGCGTGGGTCTCGATGCGGTCAGCGTCGAATCCATTGCGCAATAATTCCTGACGCATGTAATCGCCGGCGACGATCATGCGATGAAAATGGCGGTTGAGCGTGAGCTCTTTTTTTTTCGCGGAGTAACTGACCCAACGGATTGGAAAGCTGCCGCCGCGATTGCGCGCGATGGTGGCGCCGCAGGGAAAGATGCAGGCAACGCCCGTGGGTCGCTGGCAGATGTTGCGCGTGAGGGGGTGATATTTATAACTGCGCATGCAGTAAAGGTCGTGGTCGTGGACCATGCGAACGAGCGGGCGGCCGGAATCAACCAGGGCCTGGAGGACCTCAAGGTCAGAAATCTTGTGAACGTAGACGGCATCGGGCTGAAAATCCGCGATGGCTTTTTTAACGGATGAGGATGAATCCAGCGGATAGAGCGGGGAAAAGGATCCGGTCCATTCAGCCTGGGCTTTGCCGGTGGGCGGGCCGTGCAGGAGGGAAATTTCGTGTCCGCGCCTTTTCAGTTCAGCAGCCGTCAGCAGCGCGTTGACTTCCGCGCCGCCGAATGCGCCAAAGCGCTCGTGCACAAAAAGGATTCGCATAATTAGACCACGCTCGGATCGAGTATAGCACGAGCTTGAAAATGGCCAAGAAAAGTGCGAACCACGTTTGGACTCAGAAATTCGGCACGGAATTGGTCCAACTGGCCTGGGTCGTCTTCTGGATGAAGACCGCTTCGCCGACCTTGAGGACGGGTTTGGTGTTCCAGCCGGTAGCACTATACGTGTAGGAGGTGTAGCCTTTGCCGTTGTAGCGGAAAACCACGTCCCCAGCGGTCACCGGCATACCGAGGGTGGTATCCAATTGACCGGCGATGGGCGCCACTGAACTGCGTATCGAGTATCCGGCAGGAATATTGTTGGTAGTACCAGCAGGCATGACCTTGCCCATAAAGGTAAGTTTAAGAGCGGTCTTGCCGGGGTTGTAAAAGAACGCGCCTTCACCGGGTCCCGGAAGGAGGTCAGGATTTGACCAACTGGTTCCGTTATAAATCGTTTCCTGCCAGTCTAAAGGAGCAGCCGTGGATTTAGTCCAGGTTTTGCCCGGTACTCCCCACGAGCCAATAGCTGGACCCTTGCTCTTTTTGGTCGGGGCAGCGACCGCCACGGAACCATCGTTGAAGGTTAATACGCGTGCCCCGGACGGCAGAGTTGAAACCAAACCGCTGTCCTGGGAGGCTTCCAATGGATCAGCAATCAATGAAAACCCGGCGGGCGCGCTGATATTAATGAAACCAACCACACCGTCGGCGATGCTATTGGCGTTGATGGCAGCAGTGATGTTAGCGGCGGTCACATCGCCAGAAACATAGACCGCGCGATAGAAACGGCTGGTCAAATTCGTGGTGGAGGGATCGATATAATCCACCGCAGCGCCGGGGAAGTTGGTGGTGATAGAGTTCCAGGTCACAAAATCGCTCGACGCCTGCAACACGATGGAAAAACTATCTGCGGCGTCGGCCTGGACATCCGCCAGATTGGGGGCCGGTGTGATGGTCACCGGGGTGGACTTTTTGGACTTTGTAGGAGTCGAGGTGGTCTGGGTCGTGACGACTTGATGCTGGATAATCCGGACGTGCGGGAGGTCAACGATGGTCACAGTGGCCGCTGAGGCAGAGCCGATGGTGTAATTCGCATTGGGCGCAAGTGTGAGGACCACTGTTTCATCACTGGTCTGTGAATCGCCGTCAATCGGGTCAATATTGACCATGGCGCTGGCTGAGCCTGCAGGAATCGTCACTGAAGTGCTTATCGGCACGTAATCAGAGCCGGCGGTAGCGGTTCCGCCCAGGGCAAAGGTAACGGCGAGAGGTGAGGTTGTGTCGCCGACGCGCGTCACCTGGACCTGTGCAGGCGTTGGGCTGTTCTTGAGAATGGTATCAACCAACGCTGAGATGCTCACAACGGGGGCCGGGACGGTGATGACGACATTGGTATCAACAACGTTCGTTGGGCCGGGGATGACGGGATCGGGAATCACGGGGGTATTGCTCACCGTGACGGGGTCGCTGGGCGGCGTGTTGGTGATGCCGGGCAGGCTGTTGGTCAGCGGTTCAGGCATGCCCGTGATGTTGGTCACAGCGATGGGCGCATTGGTGGCGGGCGGTGTGGTGAATTGCTTGCGCACGACCACTTCATCCATCCAGCCGTCGAAATTACCGAGCGTGAGAGAGAGAGTGCTGGCGCTGGACCAGTTGGTGATGTCCATGCTGTTGGTGCGGAAAACTTCGTAATCATTCACGCGAACGCTATATCCATTGGTATCCAGCAGGAGGCTGATTTTCTGCCAGCAATTGGTCTGAAGATACGGAGCGAGATTGGCAGCAGGGAGAAGCGTCTGGGTGCCCCCGATGAATTGCGGTGAAGTACCCCACATATCCTGTTCCAAATACAATTGAGTGTCCCAGCGTTTCGCGAGGTTGATGATGGTAGCTGATTGGCGGCTGTATGCTTTGAACTGTTTGACGAAGACCATGGCCTCAACACCGATGGAACCGATCTGGCCGTTCTGATACAGGCTGACGTTCGTCAGTGAAATCGTAGCAGAATCGCCTACATCGGTGAAACGCAAGGCGGTGCCGGAGGGACTGGCCATCCACGTCAAGTTCGATGAGTTAAGCGAAGTCAATCCGCTGAGGGTGGCGATGGGAAACCTTCCGGACGCTTCCGCGAGATTGTTATCAAAGTGGTAGAGGGCGACCACGCTGCTATCCACCGGGGCGGGTGAGGCGATGTAGTTGGTCGCGCCCATGGCGGGCGTAGTAGAAGTAATGGACGCCGGCGGCGAGTTCGAGGTTGTTGGCGTGGAGGACGCCGTTGAGGACGCCGCCGGCGTGCCAAAGGATTTGATGACGATCTCGTCAACCCAGCCGTCGAAATTCCCGATCTCCAACGTCACGTTGCCCGAGCCCGCCCAAGTGGCGAGATCCGAGCTGGGAACGTTGGTGGTCACGACGCCGTTGACGCTAACAGAGTAATTGGTGGCTGTAAGAGTAAGCCGCAGGTGCTGCCACTGGCCGAATTGGAAATTGTTGGTGATGGCAGAGGCGCCGGCGATGATGTTGGCGCCGCCCATGATGTATGGGTCGGTGATCCACATGTTTTGCACCCAGGCGATCTGGGTGTTCCAGGAGCGGTTGAGCGTCATCAGGTTCGCGTTGGCGCGGCCGTAAGCGGTGAGCTTGTTGATGTACAACATCGCTTCCACGGAGATGGCCCGGGTCTGGCCGGCCTGGTAGAGCGCCGCATTGGGCAGGGTGAGGTAGACGGACTGGCCTACATCCGTGACGCGCACGCAAGCGCCGTTGGGACGATTACTCCAGGTGAAAGAATTGGTGTCATACCAGATGCCGCCGACGAACTGCACGGGATTGAGCGAGCCACCCAGAGCATTCGTTTTGGTTCCGTCCAGTGTGTACCAGGCGAGGACGTTGGTATCGTTCAGCAACGAAGTGGTCTGGTAATTCTCGATGACATTTGTGACGGCCTGAGCGGCGAAGAAATTGGTGAGGGCAAACACGCGGCGGCCATCCGGCAATTGCGCTTCCATCTCCAGCCATTGCAGGCCCGCGCATTTAGGCGAGAACGTGAAAGTGGGTCCGATGAACGGCTCCTGGTCGCGGGCTTCCCAGACGATGCGTGCTTTGCTGAGATCGAGACCAGCGATGTTCGGAGAAACTGTGACCGGTTGGGCCACCGGGGTGGCGTTGGTGGGAACGCCTGCCACGAAACCGGATTGCGCACTCCATGCCTGGGTCTTCGCCGAGCTGGCGGCCATCAACATCGCGGCGGCGGCGAGGGACTTGGCCTGCTGGTAGGTGCAAAATTCGGTCGTGGTATTGAACGTATCGCTCCAGCGGTCATAGTAGGGATACGTGTTCGTGTTGGAAGAATCGGAGGGGAAACTCATATTCGACAGCTCGTTGCCATAGTTTTGCAACCAATCGAAGCCGGCCTGGATGTTGCCCAGCGGGATGCCGGAGGGCGGCAGGGTGCGATAATCATTCTGCGCGTATTGGTCCACGATCTCGCGCTGGCGTTTCCAGCCCAAACCGGTGACGAACGATTGGTTCAACGGATTGCAGCCCAGCTCGTAGTTGTAATTCTTGAGAATGACATCGAGATAGTCAGGTTTGGCTTCCAGTTGGTACGCGGTGGCAAGGTCGAAGGTCTGTTCGCCGGAGAAATACCAGCCGCCGACGCGCAATCCTTTGTTTTCATCCGAGAAACTGGAGCCATAGGCCATCTTGGCGGAAAAGTTCATCGCGTTGGTGGCGGCGAAACGGACTTCACCTTCGCAGGCGGCGAGATAGGCGGCATTCAACTGATTGGTGGCCAAGCGACCACTGCGGGCGGCAAAAGCGTAATCGCGGAAAGCGCAACCGTAGCTGCCGTACATGCTCCACCAGGTCCATTGGCGATACTGCGGGTCATTGGGGTTCGGAGTGTTGGCACGGAGGTCGTTATCGTACCTGGCATCACCAGTTGCTGTGTACAAAGCTGCAGCGGCCCAGGCGATCTCATCCTTGTCGGCGAAGGTGTCACCGTAGAAGGTGATCTTTTGATAAGCATTCGTCCGGCCGTACTTGTTGAAAGCGTTGGTGAGGAACTGCCAGCCGAGGATGGCTTTTTGAAGATAAATGGCCGCGGTTTGCGGATAAGTCGCTTTGAATGTGGGCGACGAGGCCATCTCTGCGAGCGCCGCGACAGAAGCAGCAGTGGCCGAGGTGTTCTTCGGGAAAACCACCTGCGGGTCGCCGTGGTCAGGTAACACATCCAGTTCGTAAGGGCGGCTTAACGGATAAACAAGGAAGTAAAAACCACCATCGGCATCCTGCATCTTGGCGAGGAAGTCAGATTCCCATTTGGCTTCCTGCATCACATCGCTGATGCCGTCGCCGCTTTCAGGAATGCCGAGGTTGTCGAGGTCTTTGACCCCGGGGATCGCGTCCACACTAAAAATGAGATGATGGATGAGCAAGGTCACGTCGATGGTGTATTTGCTGTAATCGCCAGCATCAAAATGGCCGCCGCTGACGTCCACCGTGCCCTTATTCACAAAAGGAAAGTGGCTGGCGGCGCAATTGGACATCTGGCCGCCGGAATCCTGCCCCACCGTGTAATCGACGAAGGCATTGGTCACTGGAATTTGCGCGGGAGCGATGTGGTCGGGGTCATGGGTGAACCGGGTGAAAGGGAACACGTTGTTCGTGCCGGAGCGTTGGTGATACATGCCCAGTTCGTAGGTACGGGCGATGGTCGCCGCCACACCATCATCGATCAGAAAGGGAAACGAAGCGCCCAAGCCGGGGACAACCAGTTTATATTCGCCGGGCGTCTGGAAGGCACTGAAATCAGCCTCGTAAACGTGTTGGTAAGGAATGGGAGTGTAGCTGTATCCCACATCCGGACGCAACGTGAGGGCTCCGGTGAACACAGTGGCACCGGAGCTGGCGTCCACAATCGAGAAACCGTTAGCGGAAGTGATGGGCATCTCACCGAGGCTGCCGAGGTAATAACCGATCATCGCCTTCTTGGACAAAGTGGGCATATAGCCGACCTGGTTGACATGAATGGCGGGGCTATAACGGAGCGGGTCGGCGGTGGCGGCAAAGACGTTAGTCGTCCACAAGGTCGCATCCGGGTTCTGGACGGTCACACTGGCACCGGAGGCGATGGACGACGAAAGCTGGAGGTAAAGGGAACTGGCGACACGCAGGTCGCGGGTCTTCAGCGGCGCATAGAGCGCACGGCGTTTGAACCCGATGGTGGAGACGGTGATGGGCTGGCCATTGGCAGTGACCGCGAATTCGGAAGCCGCAGGCGGTACGAAGATTCCACTAGTATTGACGAAATTCCATTTAGAAAGCGGGGCCGGATCAGGCTGTTTTTCTTGAACTAACGTTAGTTCGAGGAGGGTAGGCGAGAGGATACGCAATTGCGTGTTGCCATCCGAATGCATGGCAAGGAAGTTTTCGGGCGGGTCGGCCGCGCCGAACCCATCGAGGACGCCGGAGAACCACCCCATCGCGCCCAATAGGATCGCTCCTGCGACCCGTACGACTCTTACACTACTGTAAAGCATGACAGGGCTTTAGCGCGATGTATGCCAGCAGAGACTTCGAAGTCTGCCAGCAGGGCTTAATAAAATGGGGCAAGACTTTTAGAGGCTTTTCGTATTTGTGTCTAAAATCATGACGAAAAATCAGCGGCCTTTCGCTCTGGATCACCGCCCCCTTTTTGGACACGGGCGACACTAATGTCGGAAAAAAAGATGGAAAAAACGCATTCGGAACAATGCTCAAAAAAACTATCGGATTTCTTTTGCTCCGGCTTGAGCAATAAATGGGGAGCGGCTTGATCCAGCCTTGATTGAGATCTGTTTTTACCGCCGTTGGCACATCACGGTTTCGATTGAATTCGTTGTTCAATCTTAAGGATTTTTGGGTCGTATTTTTTGACGTCATCCAACGTGGCAGATTTGATTATTTGTTCCGAACTGGACCTCTCAAAAGCCTTTATTTTCAGGGTTAGTTCTCTATTTTGAAGATGAGCCGTCTTGTCATTGCGCGCTATTTCTATGAGGCTGATTATGGCCTTAATGATAAGAAACGCGATGACAGGACTGCTCAAACCAAGAGCTTGCAGAAGCGTGTTCACATCGCCAGGTCCGATAGCACCAGACTCAGGGGGGTCAGTCGCGCCAAAACCGTTTAGAACCCCTGAGAACCAACCTATGATTACCAACAGAATTGAGCCTGCCACTCGTAGAACTTTTACACCGTAAAGCATGACAGGGCTTTAGCGCGATGTATGCCAAAAGTGTATTTTTATGCGACACGCAAATTTTTTTGGACAATCAGGAGTTGCGCAGGTCCAAAAAACCGAAACGCGTGATGAAAAAATCATCCGGTTTTCCCTTAGATGCGCGGCTTCCTCACCTTGCCCGGTGATAAAATCGTATTGATGAAAAACATGGCACTTGAACTGCGATGATTTGAGCCATGGTAAATGAAGTTTTGAAGAGTGCTGCGACCGATAAGCTGGTTTTGGTGGTGGATGACGAGAAGTTTGTCCGGGAAACGCTCGTTCGCGCGATGTCCCACGAGAATATCAAATGCCTGGAGGCGGGTTCGGAGAAGGAGGCGCTGGAAATACTCGGTAATCACGCCATCGCCTTGATGCTGCTGGATTGGAGTTTGCGCGCTGAGAAGGACACGAGCGGGGCGGAAGTGCTTTTTCAGGCGAAGAAACATCATCCGGAAACCAGCGTCATCGTCATGAGCGGCGGAGACATGGATGTGCGGACCGATGCGTATGCGAAGCAAGCCGATGGCTTCCTGGCGAAGCCGTTCGCGATCACCGTCGTGGTGAATGCCGTGAAACAAGCGCTGAAACGCATCGCGGAAAAGCCGGTGATGTTTCTTCCCAGCCAGGACGATCAGATCGCCCCGCTGGAAAAAGTTAAGAACATCTATATCCGGCATGTCGTGAAACTTTTAGACGGGAACATTTCGGCGGCGGCGGAAAAATTGGATGTCCATCGGCAGACCGTTGCCAATGCGCTGGAAGACTAGAGCATTTTCAAACGCTGTAGGCGCGCGTTTGTCTTTTCACAGATAGGAAAGCTAAACACCTCCTCACCCCGTCCCTCTCCTCCATCCATTCGGAATGGAGGAGAGGGGGCCTTCGGGCAAGGAACGCCAAGGTGACCAAAGCGAGGGGAACTGCAAGGTAAGTCACTTGAATTTTCCGAGGGGTCAGTACTGCCAGGCAGGCCTAACTTTCCCGCGGCCGGCGCACGACGACTTCTACTTCTGATTTGTTCTTGGCGATCATGTTGGCTGGCAGGATGCCGCGCCAATTCACCGCCGGATAGACCACGGAATTGCGCCCGATGATGCTGCCGGGATTCAGCACCGAATTGCAGCCGACCTCGGCGTGGTCGCCGATGAGCGCCCCGAATTTGCGCAGGCCGGTATCAAACGGTTTGCCGTCGAGCTCGATCATGATATTGCCGGGGAATGATTTGAAGTTGGAAAGGATGACGCCCGCGCCGACGTGAGCTTTGAAGCCGAGGATGGAATCGCCGAGGTAATTGAAATGCGGCGCGACCGCGTTATTGAAGAGCAGCGCGTTCTTGAGCTCGGTGGAATTGCCGACGGTGCAGTTATCGCCGATGAGCACGTGTTCGCGGATGTAGGCATTGTGGCGGATCTGGCAATTGCGCCCGATGATGGCCGGGCCTTTGATCATCGCGCCATCTTCCACCACGGTCCCTTCCCCGATGAAAACATTTTCGCCGATAAAGGCAACCCCCTCGCATTTATTCTCGAGACCGGGTTTGATACGGGTCTCGACGTAGTCCTTGATTTTTTTGAGCGCGTCCCAGGCGTTGGCGCAGCCGGTAAAGAGGGCGGCGTGTTCGGTCTGGCCCAGGTCAAACAAATCAGCGGGTTTGAACATGGGGGGAAGTTAGGGGAAAGCGGGGGAGGGGGCAAGAGGATGGAGAACGTGTTGCGTGGTGCGTCAAGTATGTGGCTGCGGGGTCGCTGATTTGGGATTCAAGCCCGGTGTGGAAGATGGTCGGCGCGAGACGGACCGACCAACCCGCGAGACGCGGGTGCTACACGATATATTTGGACGTGGGCAGAGCCGCAACGTGCAGGCCGATTGGGAACGCCTCTACAGATGTCCCACGCCCAAGATCATCGGCATCGGCGTCTTCACCTACCTCCCCGTTTCAGCTTTGGAGGTGTCGATAGAGACGAAAATTTAGACTGGAGTTAAGCAAACCTGCATGCTGTATCTTTGAGCCCGTTTCCCTTCTAGTGCCATCAATTTCAGAAAAATCCAAACAAAAACTTTGACATTTGCCAAAAATAGGCTATGTTTATTTAATATTTAAACAATTAACCAATAGAAAATCAAAGTTTATGGCGAGAAGAGGTAAGATTGCGCGGTTGCCCAAATCGGTCCGCGATGAGTTGAATAGGCGGTTGCAGAATGGCGAAGCGGCAGCGCCGCTCTGCCTTTGGCTCAATGGGTTGCCGGAGGTGCAGCAGGTTCTGGCGGAGCTGTTTGAAGGGCGGCCGGTCAATGATCAGAATCTCTCGGATTGGCGCCATGGAGGGTACGCGGATTGGGAGGTACGGCAGGAGAAGGAAATGTTGCGGCAGGTCAGGTCGCGGGCGGACCGTCTGGACGAAGAGGTGGAGGGTACGGATATCAGCGATTGCCTGGCAACGGTGGTGGCGGCGGAGATGACGGGTCTGGCGCGCACGTTGTTGGCGAAGGAAACGGACCCGGAGAAGCGGTGGAAACGGCTAAGCCAGGTCAATAAGCAGTTGTCGCGGATACGGCAGGATGATCATCGGGAGTGGCGGCTAATAATCCTGCAGGACCGGTGGGACGCGGAAACGGTGGGGCCCGCGGAAAAGCCGTTGAACCATCCGGAACTGACACCCGAACAACGGGCTGAACGGATCAGGCAAATCTATGGGACCTTCTAAAAGAACCCTAAAAATGCCAAAAAACGTGAATGGGGCTGAGCACGTTTCAGGGTTATTCAAGGTTATTCAAGGGGGGATTTTTATTTTAGGAATCGCGTATCGCCGCGCTGGAAATGTGACAGGCGGCGAGTGATATGGCTTTAAATAAATGTCCAACTTCATACGTCTTCGGGGATAATCATTAAATGGCCGATTTGAAGGACATGGAATTGGTGAGCGAATTTGCCCGGAGTAAGTCCGAGGCGGTGTTCGCGGAGCTGGTGGCGCGGCATATCAACCTGGTCTATTCCGTAGCAATGCGGTTCACGCGGAATCCCGCTGATGCACAGGACGTGACGCAGGCGGTTTTCATCATTCTGGCCCAGAAAGCCAACAGCCTGGGTGCAAAAACCGTTTTGACGGGTTGGTTGTATGAAACGACGCGGTTCACTGCGATGAAACTGCTGCGGACCAAAGCCCGCCAACAGGCGCGCGAACAGGAGGCTTACATGCGATCTGTGCTGAACGATGCTAATGCGGAGGATATGTGGACTCGACTGGAGCCATTGCTGGAAGAAGCGATGGCGCGGTTGAGCGCGCCGGAACGCACGTTGCTGGCCCTGCGCTTCTACGAAAACAAAAGCAGCGCGGAAGCGGCGGCGGCTCTGGGCATCCAGGAATGGGCCACGCGCAAACGGGCGGGTCGCGCGGTGGAGAAGCTGCGAAAGTTTTTTGCGAAACGCGGCATTGTTCTTTCAGCGGCAGTTCTCACGACAGCCATCTCGGCAAATTCAGTCCAGGCTGCCCCGGCATTGCTGGGGACGATGACGACGCCCGTCGCGGTCACGATGGGCGCGGCGGCTTCCACTTCCACCCTAACCCTCATCAAAGGAGCATTGAAACTTATGGCTTGGACAAAAGCAAAAACCTCGATCGTGGTTGGCGTGAGCATACTATTGGCTGCGGGGACCACTACCGTCGTGGTAAAAGAAATCAAAGCGCGGCAGTTTTATATCGGGAACAGTTCTTTTCCCGGGGGCGATTCGATAACGATCAATTCGGTCGTGCGATCCGGCTCCAAAATCGACGTGCGTGGGCATTACAATCTGGTGAGTCAGGATATTGCCACGCTGGCTTTGTATATCACCACCAAGACCACGAACGGGGTGCCCGTGGGCCCAAATGAGACAATAAACATCGTAAGGGGGGCGGGTGATTTTGAATTGATCGATCCGTATCCCGTGCCGGGCATGCCGCATTTGACGATGTACACCACCAATGACCATGGTTTTGGCGGCGTGTATTTTGGCACTGAGGCGGAAGCGAAGGAATCGCGGGGGCACAAGCTGAATTATGATGCGAATTGAGCGGGAATCAGTCTGCAGGCCCTTTCAAACATCCCGGGAAAAAGATTGTCCCGATTTAATATCGGCACACATTTATTGGTAGATGCAGGAAATGGAAGATAGCGAATTGCTCAGGCGCTATGTGGAGAGCAATTCGGAAGCAGCGTTTGCCGCGCTGGTGGAGCGGCATATCAACCTGGTTTATTCCACCGCCCTGCGCCATGCCGGCAATCCGCATCATGCCGAAGAGATCACCCAGGCCGTCTTCGTCATTCTTGCCAGAAAATGCGGCCAACTGCGCCGCGGGGTGGTGGTTTCGGGCTGGCTATATCACGCGGCGCGATTGACGGCGGCCAATTTTTTGCGCAGCGAAACCCAACGCATACGCCGTGAACAGGAGGCCTACATGCAATCCAACCCCAGCGAAACAGAAACTGAAGTGTGGCTGCGGCTGGCTCCGCTATTGGACAAAGCGATGGCCGGCCTGGGAGAAAAAGATCGGGATGCCGTGGTGCTGCGTTTCTTCGAGGGGAAGAAGATGCACGAGGTGGGAGTAGCGCTCGGAATCAACGAAGAAGCCGCCAAAAAGCGGACGGCCCGCGCGGTGGAAAAGTTGCGCCGGTTTTTCACCAAACGCGGAGTGGTTGTTCCTGCGGCGATATTTGCTGCGGCGGTTTCCGCGAACACCGTGCAGGCCGCACCGGTGACGCTGGGAAAAACTATTACCGCCGTGGCGGTGACCAAGGGCGCGGCGTCTTCCGTATCCACTTTAACCCTCATCAAAGGAGCGATGAAATTTATGGCATGGACGAAAGCAAAAACAGCCATTGTGGCAGGTGTGGTGGTATTACTCACCGCAGGAACGACCGGCGTCATCATCACGGAAATGCGGAGCGCCAGTTCTGGCCCGCGCACGACCGCAGCCACGGAAAGAATAAAGGGCCAGTTGTTTACCCTGCCACAATTGGTTGACGCGGGTAACACGACGCCAGAAGCCGCGTGGGAATCGCGTTATTGGGCGCGGTCCAAAGGCGATTACGATGCGGTCATCGCCGCGACCCTGCCGCAAGCAGTGAGCGGGGCAAAAGCATGGATGGGTGACAAAGCTACCTTCCGTGACCGATCAAAAACGGAGTTTAATTCCTCCTTCAAAGGGTTTCAAATTTTAGCCCGTAAAGACCTGGCCAGTGACCAAGTGGAGTTGAAATACCAGTTTGCCTTCGAGACTCCGGATACCAAAATTGTGGTGATGGCCAAAGTCAACGGCGCCTGGAGATGCGCCGAGACCCGAGCCTACGATGCGGGTTGGGATGAGGGCAGTGCGCTGGAGTCACAGCCGTGAGCCAGGCGCGGCGCACTGGCAGGAACCCGCGGTGAACATGGATCATTGGATAAATAAATATTGTCCCTTTTCGCCAAAGAGCGGCATCTAGAGACAGATGCAGCATTTGGATGACAACGCATTGTTGCGTGAATATGTCGAGCGCGGATCGGAAGACGCTTTTGCCGAACTGGTGGCGCGGCATATCAACAAGGTCTATTCGGCCGCGTTGCGCCATACCGGCAATGCGAACGAGGCGGCGGAGATCACGCAGGCGGTCTTTGTCATCCTCGCACAGAAATCGCGGCGCTTGGGCAAAGGGGTGATTCTTTCCGGCTGGTTGTATCACACTGCGCGGCTGGCTTCATTGACTTATATCCGCAGCGAGATGCGACGGCGACAGCGTGAACGGGAGGCTTACATGCGATCCATTCCTGAAGAAAATGAAACCGAAATGTGGCCACAGATCGCGCCATTGTTGGATGACGCGATGGCCGGATTGAACGAGACGGACCGTTATGCGGTGGTGTTGCGTTTTTTTGACGGCAAAAGCCTGGGCGAAGTCGGCGTGGCTTTGGGCGCGAGTGAAGACGCGGCCAAAAAGCGGGTGACCCGCGCGGTGGAAAAACTGCGGCGATTTTTTGTGAAACGCGGGATCGTTATTCCAGCGTCGGCACTGACGGTGGCGATATCGGTCAACTCGGCGCAAGCGGCACCGGCGGTTCTCGCGAAAACAGCGACGGCCGTGGCAGTGGCCAAAGGCGCAGCGGCTTCGGCTTCCACTTTAACCCTCATCAAAGGAGCATTGAAACTTATGGCATGGACCAAAGCGAAGACGGCTGTGGTGGTGGCAGTGACAGCGGCGGTGTTAGGCGCCGGCACAGCCACCGTGATCCTCGTGGAGCATTCCGGAAATCCGGCGGAATACATCCAGGAAGGCTGGAAATTATGGCAGCAGCAAAAATGGAAGGAATCGGCGGCGATGTTCGCCAAAGCCACCAGCCGCGCTCCGCAAAGCGCCGAGGCCTGGAATGGATTGGGTTGGTCGACTTTAAATTCCGGCGATCAACCAGAGGCGGAGAAAGCCTTCCAGAAAGTCGTATCACTTAAACCGGCGCATAACACCCAGGTCTATGCGACGACCATGACCGGATTGGGACAGATCTATCTTTCGGAAAAACGATATGATGAGGCGGAAGCCCTATTGCTTCAGTCAACCGGGCCGGCTGCCTGGTACAGCCTGGCGCGGGTTGATCTGCTGCAGGAGAAGTTTGGAGAGGCGCAAAAATGGGCGCAAAAATTCGTTGATTCAGGCGAAGTGGACGACACCGCGACGGCGATGCTTAAGGCAGCCAAAGCCAAACAATTGCCGGACGACTTGCGCGCGCTCATTGAACCGAGATAAGGGCGCTTAATGTGCCCGTTGCAGATCGATCCAAAACCGGCTGCCGCCAGCGGGAGAGGATTCGACACCGACGTGGCCACCCATGCGTTCAATGCCTTTGCGGACGATGGACAAGCCGATGCCAGTGCCGGTGTACCGCGCGCCGTGCAACCGTTCGAAGACACGGAACACACGCTCCGTTTGATCGTCGGGAATGCCAACGCCGTTGTCTTCGAGCCATAGCCGGATACCGGTGTCCCGTTCCTCGGCATGGAATCGCACGCGGGGTTGAACATCCGGTGCGACAAATTTGAGCGCGTTGCTCAAAAGATTGGCCAGGCATTGGGCGAGCGTGGGTTCATGGGCTAAAACGGTGGGCAAGGGTGATTCACTGATGATCTTCGCGTGGGAATGATCGATCTCCGCAGCACATTGGAACAAGGCGATTTCCCAGGCTTTTTCGACTGGTACGGGAGTTAACTCCAGTTCGATACGAGCGATGCGGCCAAAAGCAAGGAGGTCCAAAAGCAATTTGTCCATGAACTCGGAAGAGGCATGAATGCGTTTGAGCATCTGTTGGGCGGGCTCATCAAGGCGCTGGCCATAGTCGCTCACGAGGAGGTGCGAGAAACCGCTCATGGCGCGCAATGGAGCGCGGAGATCGTGCGCCATCGAATAAATGAAAGTCTCCAGTTGTTCATTGGTGGCGGTGAGGTCGGCCGTGCGGTCGGCCACGCGCGTCTCCAATTCGCGAGCATACTGCTGCAATTGGACCTGGGCGGACTGGAGCGCTTTTTGGGCGCTGGCCAGCTGTTCGTGATGTTTTTGAGGCGTGAGGTCGGTGACGAGCACACCGATGGCGGCCCCGCAATCTTTTGGCAGGGCGTTAAAAGTCAGGAATACGGGAAGTGACCCGCCGTCGGCACGATGCAGATAGCATTCGCCACGGCCGGTTTTCGATTGTCCTTGTGAGAACAGGGAGGAATACAGGGCCTTGCTCTCAAATGTGACAAAATCGAGCAGCGCAAGGCCTAACAGTTTTTCCTGCGGCACTTGGAGGAGAGTGGCTAATTGCTGATTGGACCAGGCGATGGTGCCATCCGGATGCAGGGTGGCGGCGCCCTGTTGCATTTCCTCGACAAAGAGCCGATAGGGGCGTTCGGCGCCTTCCAGCGTGTAGATGCGATGACCTTGAGGTTCCTCCACGACCAATGCATCGACCAGGCCGCCCCGGATGGCGGCGATGGTTTCCTCGGCTTCCTCGAGGCGGAGCCGGAGCTCCTGGTTTTCGGCTTTTAATTCTTCAATGACGCGCAACTCCTTGGCATCTGTGGCAACCGGTTTCATGCGAACAAAAATCAGGGTTCAGGGAGCGGGTCTTTGCGTTTAAGATCCAGGCTCAACAAGACCCTTTCCTGAGTGGCGAGGTTGCCGATGATGCGCCGCATGGGAGCGGGTAATTTTTTTATGAGTGTGGGTGCGGCGATGATCTGCTCATCGCGGGCGAGCTCGGGATGTTGATAGATGTCGATCACTTCAAGCTCGTAACGGCCTTCAAGGTATTCTTCGCAAATATTTTTGATGGCGCTGAAAGCTTCCGTGGAACGCTGGGTCATGCCGGTGACGTAGAGGCGCAAAACATAACGTTCTTGAGATTCGTTAGCAGCGATCGGTTTTTCAAACCGGTCGGTGATATTGTTTTTGTTCCTGGGCGTCACGCATCGTCCTTCTCAGGGTTCGCTTTTGGCCGGGCGCAATTGCAGCCCGACCAGGGTCTTTTCCGTGTTCGAAAGATCGCCGACGATACGGCGCAACGGTTCGGGCAACTTTCGCACGAGGGTGGGAAGCGCGACGATCTGGTCGCCGGCGGCCAATTGGGGTTGTTTCAGGAGATCAATCACCTCGATTTTGTACCGTCCCGGCAAATGGGTTTCGCAAATCTTTTTCAGATTGGCGAACGCCGTGATGGATTTAGGCGTCTGTCCTGCGATGTAAAGACGTAGCGCCCAGGTTTCCTCCCTGGGAGGCGTGTCGATGAATTTTTGAGTTTCGAACCGGGGTTTTGTTTTCATTTCTTCCCTCCCTGTTTCTTCGCGGCTTTCCGCCAATAAGCCATCTTGTCACGGTCGAGTTGCAAAGTCGCTTCACGGGCTTGGCCCTGGGAAATGCGGCGGAGGGCTTCTTCCTCTTCGCTTTCAAACTCTTTTTGCATCACAAGGATCCGCGCCTCCAGCGCCTCACGCTTGCGGCGGCGGTCACGTTCCTGTGCTTCCAGCTCCTGCTGCCGGAGCACGGCGGCGGAATGTTCGCGCGCTTCCAGCGACCGCCGGGCGGTGCCGGTGAGCACGCCTTCGGGACCGAGATAAACATCTTGCAGATGGATACCGCGATCGGAGAGGAGGAATTCACGGATCTGGTTGGAATGGGCCATGCCCCGTGACTTCAGGATGTAGATCCCACGATTGCGTTCACCGTTCAGCTCGATATCGCGCAACAGTATCCAGGTATCCACCAGCGAAGAAATTTCCACGCCGCTGTTCTCCAGCGTCTCGCCTCCATGCACCAGGTTGGTCAACAGTACGGTGATGTGCTGCACTTTCATGAAATCCAGCAGTCGCGTGAGCATGGCGGTAGCGTCTTTGCGAGTGCCGGCCTGCACGAGGCTATCGATGGGGTCGAAAACTACGACGTCGGGCTGGAATTCGCGCACCAGTTTATGGAAGGTGGTGAGATGCGTTTCCAATCCATGAAGAGTGGCCCGGATGGAGTGAAAGCGCAGTTTGCCTTTCTTCACCCACGGCTCAAGGTTCAGCCCGATGGAGCGCATATTGCGAACGATTTGGCCGGGAGATTCTTCAAACGCGAAATACAGGCATTTCTCACCACGTTCACAGGCGGCTTTGGCGAAGTGCGCAGAAATGCTGGTTTTGCCGACACCGGCGGTGCCGGTGATCATCACGCTGCTGCCGCGAAAATAACCTCCTCCTCCCAACATCTCGTCCAAACCTGAAACGCCCGAGGAGATCCGTTCATTACTGACTTTATGCTGCAAGCCCAGCGAGGTGATCGGCAGGACGATGATGCCGGTCTCATCGATGAGGAATGGATACTCGTTGGTCCCATGGGTGGTGCCGCGATATTTGACGATGCGTAAACGCCGGGTCGCCACCTGGTCGTACACCCGGTTATCAAGCAGGATGACGCAATCGGAGACGTATTCTTCCAGTCCGTGACGAGTGAGTTGGCCTTCGCCGCGTTCGCCGGTGATGATGGCGGTGACGCCTTTGTCCTTTAGCCAGCGGAACAAGCGGCGCAATTCGGCGCGCAGAATGGTGGTGTTCGTTAACCCGCTGAACAACGCTTCCAAAGTATCAAGCACCACGCGTTTGGCGCCGACGGTGTCGATCGCATGGCCCAGACGGACAAACAAACCCTCGAGGTCGTAGTCACCGGTTTCATCGATCTCGCTGCGTTCAATGTGCACAAAATCAACGGCGACCTTTTTCTGTTTGATGAGTTTATCCAGGTCGAAGCCAAGGGAGCGGACGTTCTGGGCCAGTTCCGGGGCGGTTTCTTCAAAGGCCATGAAGACGCCGGGCTCGTTGTATGCGGCTGCGCCGCGCACGATAAATTCCATGGCCAACAGGGTTTTGCCGCAACCGGCACCGCCGCAAACCAGCGTCGGCCGGCCTCGCGGAATTCCGCCTTCGGTGATTTCATCGAGACCCTGTATGCCCGTAGGGGCCTTTGGAAGAGTCTTTATCGCGCCGTCCCTTGGTGTCCGTGTCATACTTTGAGAATGGGTGCCTTTTCTCTAAATTGAAGCCATGAGCAAGTCAAATCAAAGTGCCAGCGATAGAGCGTGTGGCCACTGCTCCGGTTGCGGAGGAAACTGGGCGAAGCGGTGCCACTGATGCATGGCGGTCACAAAACCAATCAGATCCTCGATACGAGTGGGCTTCATGATGTAACTATTGGCATGCAGGTCATACACTCGGCGGACATCGGCAGCGCGGCAGGATGAGCTCAGGACATGGACGACGAGCCGCGGGCAGGGTGATTTTTGCCGGAGCCATTCCAGGACTTCAAAACCGTTTTTGCGGGGCATGTTGAGGTCCAAGAGCAGGATATCGGGAAAAGGATAAATGGCGCGATCCGCATAGATGCCTTCACCCGATAGATAGGCCAATACTTCGAAGCCATCGGTCACCGTCTGGAGCTGGCTGGAAACAGCGGCTTTTCGGAAGGCCTGTTGCAGCAAAAAGACATCATCTTCATTGTCTTCTGCGAGTAAAATATTCAAATACGTATCCATGGGTGTTTTTCCTCTCTCCTTTTCAGCCTCCGACACAGCTTAACCCAAAATCAGACAAAATCACCAATTTTTTTTGGATTGCCGCAGTAGGAATCGCTAAATCCTTAGGCATAGGCTTTTTTACAAAGGCGGCCTCCGAATGGCCATACGACATCTGTTCTCACAAGAAGTCTTGCCTTCTCCGGCTGACCCAATGAAACATGGGATATCCTTTATGAATCGATTGCTTACGCTGCTCACTGCGGCCAGTCTTGCGTTTGCCGCCACCGCGACCGGTGTTTCCGGTGCTGTCACGAACGACCTGCCGGAACGCATCATATCCGCTGATTTTCACCGCGTTAAAGGCCCGCTGAACACGATGTTCAAAATGTGTGTGGGCGCCGGGCGCGCCAACGAAGGGCTCCGCGCGGATTGGCAGCGCCAGCTCGCCTATGTGCACGATGAATGCGGCTTCACGTACATCCGCATGCACGGGTTGTTGTGTGATGACATGGGTGTTTATCAAGAGGACAAGGCCGGACGACCGGCATACAACTGGCAATACATCGACCAGCTTTACGATTTTCTCCAGAGCATCGGGATGAAGCCATTCGTCGAACTCGGCTTCATGCCTTCGGCGCTGGCGAGCGGCAAGCAAACGATTTTCTGGTGGAAAGGCAATGTCACGCAACCGAAAGACTACAATAAATGGGCGGATCTCATTCGCGCCTTTGTCACACATCTGAAAGAACGCTATGGCGAGGATGAGGTCAGGACCTGGTATTTCGAAGTGTGGAACGAGCCGAACTTGAATGTGAATGGGTTCTTTGCCGGCAGCCAACAGGATTATTTTCATCTGTATGACGTGACGGCGCGGGCGATCAAGAGCGTTTCGCCGGCATACCGCGTCGGCGGACCGGCGACGGCGGGTTGCGGTTGGATCCCGGAATTTATCGGGTTTTGTGTCACCAATAGTTCACCGGTGGACTTCGTCTCCACGCACACTTATGCCGTCGGCCAGGGGTTTCTCGATGAGAATGGCCAGAGCGGGACCGTGCTGTCACAAAATCCCCGCGCCATTTATGGCGAAATGATTGATTCCCGGAACAAAATCAAGGCGTCAGCTTTGCCGAATCTGGAGCTGCACTTCACGGAATGGAGCGCCTCGTACACGCCGAGTGATCCGGTACACGACAGTTACCACAGCGCCGCTTTCATCCTGGATAAAGTTAAAAATGTTGGCACGGCGGTGGACTCGATGTCGTACTGGGTGTTCACCGATATTTTCGAGGAAGCCGGTCCGCGGTTCACGCCCTTCCATGGCGGGTTTGGTTTGGTGAATTACGAAGGGATCAACAAGCCGGCGTTTTACGCCTATCAATTTCTCAACCGGTTGGGCGAAACTGAATTGCAATCGTCGGATGCCGCGTCGTGGGTCTGCACGGACAAATCCGGTGGCGTGCAGGCGTTGCTGTGGGATTTCACACTGACACAACCCACGCCGAAGGCGAACGACCAGGTCTATTACAAGCGCGACCTGCCGTCGCAGCCGAAATCGAAGGTGACGCTCGCATTGTCCAATGTGCCAGCGGGCCAATATGCGATGGCGGTCTATCGGGTCGGCTACCGCGCCAACGACGCGTACGCTGCGTATCTTGACCTTGGGTCGCCAAATCAGCTAACGAAGGCGCAGGTTGCCAAAATTAAAGAGATGAGTGACGGCAGACCGGAACAGGTGACAACCATCAACGTTGCGGCGGATGGGATGGTTCATGAGACGCTTGAGATACGGGACAATGATGTTTGTTTCGTGACGCTCACAAAACAATGATCAGCGCAGCCAGGCTATCGCGCGCGTTTCATTCTCCAATAGTTGTCCAATACCCGCTTGCGGTGCGTCCGTCTGCCGGACGCCAGGGGTCGTTTTTACGACCTGTCATCAAGAAATAATCCCGAGGTTGATAAAATTTGCATGATTGTAACTTATGCCATCAGATTTTTCTGGACATCTAACTTAGTAACCTAAGAGTGTATGTGAAGTTAGAATCGCTTAATACAACAATTATAGAACTTACTATGAAATACGTTGGGCGCGCAATCATGACCGCCGGGTTAAGTGTCTTAGTTTTTGGATGTGTTTCTTCCAAGCTTCCCAATGGTTCTTCAGATGCCGAAACCGGAACCAATTCCTGCTGCCAGCTGCAATGCTGTCCTGGCACGAATGCACCGTGTTATAAATCAACCAATGCCGTGGAGCAAATGGCCTTAACAGACTTGGAGAAACAGAAAAACGCCTGGCTCGTAGCCATGACTAACCAAAACCGGTTGGACGATGCGCGTTTCCAGTTGATCCAGACGGCTAAAGCTGCGGACGACCTGGCGCAGTATCTGGAGGAGTATGGTTCCATTACGATGTCGTCGCCCATGTTTGTCAGGCCGCAGACGAACTTTGCCTTCAACCTTCACCGGGGCACGACGAATTATTTCAGTGAAGCCAAATCGGACATCAATGGCGCGGTAGCGACATCGGAGCAGACCGCGGTCGGACTGGGCGCAGACCTTGAAGCGCAATATGACCCGACCGTGGTGGCGCAATACGGGGTGCAGATGGCGGACTACGCGAAGCAGATGGGGGCACTGGAGATGAAAAATTCGTTGTCTGTTTCCGCGGCTGACAGCCAGTTCAAAGCCGACCTGCTGGCGGCCCAGCAGGCAACTAATGCGATTGCGCACCAACAATTGATGGCGCAGGCGTATTCGAATTACGCGGCGGCATATCCGGCACCGGGCAGTGCGCCCCAGTTCCCGACGGCGGCGAGTGTGAATAGTGCATTGCCCGCTTTCTCGACCAATAATGCAGGGCGGCCAGAGGTGCGGGATGTGTTCACCAGCAACCAATTCACTTCGCCGGGTGGTTTGCTGCCGCAAACCTCACTGGCGGTCAATAACCGGGTGGCTTTGAACGTGGCCGCCGGGGATGTGGCGACTGAAAGCATTCTGAACATGCTCCTGAATCCCACTGATGCGGGCGCCCTCAGCGGCAAAGATATCTTTTTTGGCGTGGCAACGGTATCCATCAATCCTGGCACCTATACCACTCATAATTACGCGGGCGAATTAACCTCGCGTTTAACTCTCGATCCAAGCGATGCGCGTTCTTCGGTCTTAAATGCGATGCTTGCAGCGCACCTTGTGATTCCAAATGAGGTCCTTGCCAAAGTAGCCGCCGATGTAGGTATGCCCTTTAGCAATTTTACTAATAAATCGGGAATCCTGGATTTTAGCAAAGTCCAATACGAACTTTTGTCTGGTTGTGAAACCAATCCTATCACTACAAATATGATCCAGATTCCCGCTGAGTGGAATGCAAAGAACGAGGCAGATGTTTCAGCCCCGATGGTTTTCACGGTGACGCCCGGGACGGATGTGCAGACGCTCGATCTGGAAAGCAGTTATCGGTACCAGTTGGAGATGAGTTTTAAACTCGCACTGGCCGCGCAATATGCGGGAATCAAGGGGGCGGCCAATGCCTTCTATCAATACGCGAGCAAGTTGGAATCTGATGCCCGCACGAAAACTTCGGTTCCGGTGATGAACGCTTATAGCGTCAGCGGTGACGCGTTTGGATTCCAGATCGGGCCGCAGTTTCAAGCGTTGGCCGACTTAACACGTCCTAAAGCCAAAGGAGAATGGGTGCTTTCCCGCCAATGGTTTCCAGCCATCATCATCATGGGTTTGGAGACCAATGCAATCAGGCCCACAATCCTCAGGCGGCCCGATAACAATAACACGAACCTGATACGTTTTATTGTTCAGGAACCCTCCCTAAATATGGCCCCGATCGTGCGTTGGGTCCGATTAGATAAGGGTAAATTGGGGCTGCGATCACGATTTTCCGAGGAGGAATATATCGAACTGTCCCAGAATCTAAATAAGCGGATGACCCAGCTTACGAAGGCTATCGCGCAGTTTAGTGGTGATGTGCCGTCAGAAGTGGCAAATGCCAAGGGCCTGCTTGATAGAAGGGTAGCGGTTTTAAAAGAACTGGCATTCACCGAGACAGCAGGTCAGGTCTTTTCCCCGGATGAATTGATCAGAAATGCGGAGCATGAATCAAAAGAAAACACAAATAAAACCGAGGTCAAACAGATCGCGATCACCGGTGTTGACCCTACCTCCATCCAAATGGGAAGGGATGCTAAATTCAATATCGTAGCCCAGAGCGTGCTGTTTGCTATCCATGGCACCGGGCTGAAACAACTGAGCACTAACTTGCCAACGATCGTCAGCGGCGACGTGGATGGAGTGCAGACGCTTTATTCGGGGGTCGATGATGTTTTGATTTTGCAAGGGAATGTCCACAGCGACACCAATGGTCCAGTCGTTTTCCAATTATCAACCAAGGGCAACACCAATATTCCATCCATAGCAATATACACGAAACCGATTCCTGTGACCGCCCCGCCCAAGGTGATCATGCCGCCGGACTTGACCCCGATGTTTAGACGGACGTTAACCACCAGTACAAATAAAGACGGCAGCACGACGGCAACGACAGAAATCAGCATCTCGCCAGATACAGACACGAACGTCATGCATCTAATCCAAACGATATCAGAACCCTCGGATGCCGCAGGCGGGAAGTTGACGGTGAATTTAACAGTTTCCACCAATAGCCCTCCGGCCAAATAACCATTAGCTGATTATGCCCACAAATATCGCCAGACTGAGAATCCGTCCTTTTCTCCACGCGGCAAAAGGGGGAAAGAATGGACCGTATGACCGTCCTTCACCAACAGTTGACCGTGAGAAATTAGATAGTATGGTCAAAAGCGGTCGGGTTGGCCCGACGATTTCACTGAACCTTGGCGGAGATTGTCATGATGACAGCTCTGGCGATACGGGAGGTGAGATTCATCGAACCGACGGAGGAGACGAACATGAGACGCTGGGTGGTGATTACCATGAAACGCTCGGCGGCGATTGTCATGGGCCGATAGGTGTCACGATCAACTGTGATACGCGACCGGTGGGTACGGGTTACCACCCGGACCTGCCTGACATGCGGGACCGTATCGCCATGCACACGAAACAGGAAGCCCAGGTGGCAAAGGGAAATGCATTGGTGGATTGGCTGAAAAAGCAGAGAAAACCTTACAAAAAATCTGATAGCGGCGTAAAAAAATATCGCATCGGGGAAAAAGGCAGCACGCCGCTTCCGCCGGTGGAAGATCAGGGCAACCTGCAATCGTGCACGGCCAATGCGGTTATCTCCCTGATGGAATACCTTCTCCGCCGGCATACGGGTGAATTGGAAAATTTTTCGAGACTCTTTCTTTACAAGACCACACGGCGATTGCTGGGTTTGAAGGGTGACAGCGGGGCGGACATCCGCACAACCATCAAGGCGTTGCGATTATTTGGGGTGCCGCCGGAAAAGGATTGGCCCTATAATCCGGCTCTTTTGGACCGTGAACCGGGCGCGTACCAATACAGCTATGGGCAGAATTACCGGAGCCTGGAGTACTCGCGCCTGGATGCCTACAAGAATGCGGAGCCGGATGACACGATCAAAGGCATAAAAATCGCGCTCCTAAACGATTTTCCCGTGGCGTTCGGTTTCCCGCTCTATGAAAGCATCAATGACATGAAGCATTGGACAGTTCCATTGCCATCCAACAACGATAAATTAATAGGCGGACATGCGGTGACTGCCGTGGGGTATGACGATAGCGTCGCGGGGGGGAGTTTGATCATCCGGAATTCGTGGGGCATCGGCTGGGGCGACCTGGGCTACGCGTATCTGCCATTTGATTACATCAAGCAGGGATTGGCCGTGGATTTTTGGACCATCCATGACGAGAAGTGGTTGAACACTTCAGTATTCAATGAACCGACGGCCCGAAAAACCCGTAAATGAAGGAGGTTTTGATCAAGCAGGCTGGTAGGTTTCACTCGCCGATGATTTTCACCAAAACGCGTTTGCGTCGGCGACCGTCGAATTCCCCGTAGAAGATCTGTTCCCATGGACCCATGTCGAGTTTGCCCTTGGTGATGGCAACGACGACTTCGCGGCCCATGAGCTGGCGTTTCATGTGGGCATCGGCATTGTCTTCGCCGGTGCGGTTGTGGCGATACTGCGTGGTGGGCCCGTGCGGCGCGAGTTTCTCCAGCCAGACATCGTAATCGTGGAGGAGGCCGTCCTCGGCGTCGTTGATGTAGACGGAGGCGGTGATGTGCATGGCATTGACGAGGCAGAGGCCTTCCTGGACGCCGCTCTGGTGGACGAGGTCCGCGACGGTGCCGGTGATGTTGAGATAATCGCGGCGGTGCGGGGTCTCAAACCAGAGATGTTCGGTGAGGGATTTCATATTCTACTCTCAAAATTGCCCGGAAGGTTGAAGTCGCGCTGGTTCTTCCAGAATGTCTAGCAGCTCTTTGGCGCAGTAAACCCGGTCGCGTTTGGCGCCGCTGATTTCTTTGACGATGCGCCGCTTTTCCAATTGGCCGATTGCGCGCACGACCGTGTTGAACGCAACTCCGAGGCGCTGTTCGGTTCCGCGTGCCGTGATATACGGATTGGCCGCTAGAAATTCTATTATTTGGAGGGCGATTTTTGTTCCAGTTTCACCAGCAAGTTCTTCGCGCCATTGTGCCAGCAACGCATTCATGCGTTCGGCGCGGCTTAACGCATCTTCGGACTGGCGAGCTACGCCATTCAAGAAATATTGTATCCAGCCAGTCCAATCACCGTGTTCGGAAACACCACGAAGCCCGCCATAATAGTCAGAACGGGTCGCGTCAAAGAACGCTGAAAGGTAAAGGAGCGGAGTTGGTAAAATGTCACGCTCGCATAGTTCCAGGGTGATGAGCAGCCGCCCTACCCGGCCGTTGCCATCCAGAAACGGATGGATGGCTTCAAATTGATAGTGAGCCAGTGCCGCGTGAACGAGTGGTGGAAGCATCTTGTCATGAAGAAATTTTTCCCACGCTGACAGGTATTCCCCCAAGGCGTCGGGTGGCGGCGGAACATAACTCGCTTGCGCCAGCGTGTCGCCTGGACGGCCAATCCAATTTTGGGTGCGGCGGAACTCACCGGGTGTAGCGTGTTGTCCTCGTACTCCAGTCATAAGTTTTTCATGAAGTTCACGGACCATGCGCAGAGATAGTGGCAGTGATTTGAGTCGTTCGATACCGTATTCGAGCGCCGTCACGTAATTGCCCACCTCGCGTAAATCATCCGGACTGCGTTCGACCGCCGCGCCAGCTTCCGCTGCTAACAGTTCGCCAAGGGTCGAGCGCGTGCCTTCAATGCGGCTGGAGAACACGGCTTCACGACGAACAAACGGACGGATCAAGACGTGCGGGTTGGGAAGTCGCTTCCCTTCACCTGCCAGCCTGCCAACTAGTGAAGATGCATTCGCCAAGGCTACCGTCAGGGGTTGGGTCCACTCAATCGGAGGAGGAAGTTGTCCGGGATAAAACGCCTGATAACCTTCTAAGGTTTTGACCCAACGACCTGGTTGGTAGGCAATTTTCTTGCGCGATGGCGTGCTCACACTGAAATAAAGGCTGCTCTTATTTCATTTGTCACGCCAAAACTGAAATAGCTGTGTCTGGTTGTTTCAGCTTAAGCGGTGATGTGCATGGCGTTGACGAGGCAGAGGCCTTCCTGGACGCCGCTCTGGTGGACGAGGTCCGCGACGGTGTCGGTGATGTTGAGGAATCGCGGCGGTGCGGGGTCTCAAACCAGAGATGTTCAGTAAGGGATTTCATGCAAATTCAATCCCGATATAAACAAAGGGCCGGGCAAATGCAACCGGCGGTGCATCTTTGCGAACTCTTCGGTCAGGGATATTCTGTTTCAACGATCTCGTAGTCGCAATCGGTGGTCCCGGGTGAACTGCCGCTGCACTCAAGGGAAATTTTGAGGGCAGCGCGGATGGAACTCAGTTCTTTATCGACGTTTTTGTCGTGAATAAAGGTGTTGGTCACGAATTTCCCGCCGCCGCCGGCGCGAATGGCGGTCAAGGTGGCAATGCAGGGGGAACCGGACCTCCACAAAATGGTGACATCGGCACCATCGGTATTGGTGGCCGTGAAGGCGACGACGGTGGTGCCGCAGGTGACGGGACCGGAGGCCAGGTTGGCGGTGGTAACGGTGGCGGCCGCGTCGGTGGGTGACCTTCTGACGTCGTTGACGGTGAAAGCGCATTCGCTAGTGAAGGATGAATCGCTGCTGACACATTGCAGGGTGATTTTGGTGATATGAGGGTAGGTTTGCGGCTTGGATTTGGTGACGTCGTTCGTGCTCAAAGCACCGTTTTTGTCCTCAACAATAACCCTTCGGGGGCAGAGACCCTTTTTTGAGAAAGAGACGGTGACGTCGTAAGCATTGTGTTCGCCGGGCGGCAGGCTTTCCCAAACGGTGGTTTCGGCGCCGCACTTGATGGAATCCTGTTTCAGGTCCTTGGCTTTAGTGACGGATGAGCAGGAAAGAAGACCGACCGCCGAGGTCGCCAGTACAATAGAGAATAGAATTTTTTTCATAGGGAAAATGGTTTTGAGCATTATCAAAATATTGTAGCCGTGCGGTGGGTCATACTGGCCTACGGCAGAAAACGAGAGCGGTTTTTTTGGGTTTTGGCTTCGTTTCGGCCCAGTCACAGGGCACTGTGGCCATGCTCCTTCGCCAAAGCCTCGCCAAAACGCCAAAAACCCTCGCACCGCGCGGATACACTATTTTTTCAAATGCTCTTGTGCGCCTCTGACGAAATGACCTTCGTGAATTTCAATTTAGAACGCAATAATAAAATGCAGAGAATTAGGAGTACTTAAGATTTTGGGTAAAAGGCGTTGGAGGCATTGACAAATTTTGACTTTCATGTATATTGGCGGCTAGTTCTTTGAAATATGAAAGTGGTGATTGGTTAAATTAGTTAAATGGGTAACTGGGAGGGGGAGGGCTGAAGGCTGCACGCTCTACCGAAAATCAAGGTCAAACAGGGGACAAAATGGCCGGATTTTTTGGAAGTGGCCAAGCTCAATTCAGGGTTATTCAAGGTTATTCAAGGGTGGTTTTTATTTTGTGGCCCAGGGCCATGTGAAACGTGGTAAACGATGGGCCGAAGGCTATGGGCGGGACGGAACTCCGGACGGGCACGTATGATAAATCCGGACGAAACCTGGCAAAATCCGGAAATTTGCATCCGGCGCTTTCCGGATGGGATAAGTCAATCGGAGCAAGGCGGTTAGGATGGAAAGTGGGGTCGTTCGGACACAAACAACCCCAGCCACCTCCAGCCAGCTAAAGGATGAACAGCAGGACATTGAAACGCTATGGTGTAGCACCTGCGTCTCGCGGGTTCAATTCGGCGTCTCGCCGAATTGGGGTTGCTGGTGATTGTGCGAATCAGGTCAAAAGCTATGTTGGCATGCGCTCCGGAGAGTGTTTTGGGCGGGACGCCCAAAACCACCCGCGAGACGCGGGCGCTACACCATTTCAAACTGATTCAAACCAAATTTGTCGCAAAGTTTGCCGGGGTCAGGGGCTGACTCCATTGCATTGGAAATCAAATTGGCCCGAGGCCACTTCAAACACGGCGCGGTCGCCTTCCTGGCGGAGGAATTTGACGCCATCGGCCTGGCTCGCGGGCTTGCCGCTTTCGGTGACCTGGTCGGCGGATTTAGCGGGGACGAAAACGGTTGCGGTGGTGTTCGCGGGGATAATGACATTGAGAGTCATCTTGTCAGCGGTATACTCCCAGCGGACGGAAATCTTTCCATGGATGGAATCGTAACTGGCCTGAGCCCATTTCAAATCACCGACGGGTTGAGGCTTGATGATAATGTGTTTGAAGCCGGGTGCGGCGGGGTCGCTGTCGATGCCGACGAGGTCTTTGTAAAACCATTCGACGATCTGGCCAAGCATGAAATGGTCGTGGGACGAACTATTGTTGGCGTCCCACGCTTCCGTGAGACTGGTGGCGCCCGTTTTGAGGATATAGCCGTAGCCGGGTTTGTCATCTTGATTGACCATCTTGTAGATGACATCGGAGCGACCACCTTCCGCGAGGGCTTGCAGAAGGAAGCGGAAACCAACATCGCCAGCCGTGATGCCGTAGTCATTGCTTTCCACATCGCGCACGAGCGAGGCGAGGACCTTGTCACGGTTCTCCGGGTCGACGATGCCGAGCACGAGGGCGAGAGCGTTGGCGCATTGGGTGTCGGAAGCGTAACAGCCTTTGTCCGCGTTGTAGAAATGCCGGTTGTAGCTGGCGCGGATGCGTTCGGCGCGCGCGGCAAAATCTTTTGCTTCATCGGTCTTACCGAGAATGGCAGCGAACTGAGACAGCACTTTTGCATCGTAGAAATAAAACGCGCTGGCGGTGACGGGCGGCAGGGTGAGTTTGGCGGCGCCGGGGCGTTCGCCGGGCACGAGGTCGTACCAATCGCCAAGGCCTTCGGACACGATGTCGTCCTTGGCGATGGAATCAAGATAGGCGAGGTAGCGTTTCATCGCTTCGTAATGCTGGCGAATGAGGCCGGTATCGCCATCGAACTGATATTGCTGCCACGGCACGAGGATGAAGGACGCGCCCCATTCAGCGGCGGCGCGAAAGGTGCCTTCGAACACATTGTATTCCGGCGCGATGTTCGGGATGAGGCCATTCTTGAGCTGCGCATCGGCCATGTCGTTCATGCCCTTGGTGTAAAGCTTGGCGAGGTCGAATTCGTAACGGAGTGAAGGGCCGTTGAGATGATATTGCTCGAGCCAGCCAAGCTTTTCGCGATGCGGACAATCGGTGAGAACTGAAACCATGTTGGCGCGCTGGGCCCAGCGTACGAGGGTGTGCGTGCGATTGAGCAGGTCGTTGGAGCATTCGAATTCGCCGACGGGCGCGGCGGTGGAATGCACTACGACGCCTTCGAGGGATTTGACTTCCGGCAATCGGCCGTCGGCAGTGGCTGGCGTGACGTGCACTTGAAAGTAACGGCAGCCGATGTAGCAGAACTTCGGCATCCACGATTCTTCGCCATCGGTGGCTTTGGTGTATTCCCACCAGGAACTGCCGCGCGCGCCGGCACCCATGGTGCGCTGTGTGATGGAACCATCGGTGTTGGTGATCTCGGACGGAGTCAAGCGGATGGTGCTGCCGCGCGGGCCTATGACGTGGATGCGCGGCATGTGCGAGGTGTTTTGGCCGAGGTCATAAACGGTGTCGCCGTTCGTGACGGTGTAACTGGCGATGGGTTTGTGAACTTCAATCTCGCGCAACGGATCGGCGGCGACACTTTGGCCGCGCAGTTTGCCGGGCGGACGCACCAGCGTGACGGCGTTGCGCCATAAGCTGTCGTCGAAATTGGGTTGGTCCCAGCCGGTGGGATTCAAACGCGCATCAAAATCTTCACCGCCGTAGATGCTGGAAAAAATGATGGGCCCAGCCGTGCAACGCCAAGTGTCATCGGTGCCGACGATTTCAGTCGAGCCATCTGCGTATTCGAGCTGTATCTGACAGATGGCGCGCAATGCGCCGGAGTATCCAGTGAATTTCACGTAGCGATTTCGTCGCACGACGTCATACATGCCGTTGCCGAGTGAGAGACCGACGGCATTTTTCCCTTCGCGCAACTGTGCGGTCACGTCTTTGGTGTCGTAGAGGACGGTGTCATTATAATCGGTCCAGCCGGGCGAAAGCAGGTCGTCACCGGCTTTGCTGCCGTTGAGAGTCATTTCGTATTGGCCGAGGCCGGTGACTTGAGCGACGGCGCGCACGAGGCCGGGCTTAACGTTAAACTCTTTGCGGAACAACAACGCTTCTGTGCTGGACGGGGCGCAGAGCCATTTGGATTTCCAATCGCTGGTGTCGAGCATGCCCATGGTCCAGTTCGCCGGCGTGCTCCAGACTGAGGGGCCATCGTTTTTGTCCCAAACGCGGAGCTTCCAGAAAATATGCTCCGATGATTTCAATTCTTTGCCGGCGAAGCGGATGAAGGTGGTTTCATCGGAGGTAACTTTTCCGCTGTCCCACAGGTCGCCATTGTTGGTGGCGAGATTTGCTTCTGATGATGCTACGAGGATTTCATAGGCTGATTGGCGTTGGCCACGTTCGTCGCTCTGCACGGTCCAGAACAGGCGCGGACTTGCCACGTCGATGCCGAGCGGGTTAACCATGTATTCGCAACGCAGGCCGGCGGGCGTCAATGCGGCGCTGGTGGTCAGAGCAAGGCCGAGCGTGGCGGCGAAAATTTTCAGCGCGGAGATTTTCATGATGTTCCCAGATTGAAACACGGACGCGCAACGCGGGGAATTCTTTTTCGCGCGTTTTCGATTCGATTATTGCTGGAGCAGATCGCGGAAGGCGGGTTCGAGGCCAGCGGCGGATTTGATTGCATCAGAGACCTGCGGGCCATTGTTGGTCCAGACGTTGCCTGGGCCATTGGCGTTTTTGAGAAACCGTTCTTCGGGGCACCAGTTGTCGCGGATGGTCATGTAGGAAGAGCCTTCATCAGCATAAAGATAGAACCAATGTTCTGGATCGAAGACATACGGGCTCATGCGGATGTCCGAAATGGAATTTTCAGCGATGACGGTGCCGGGCTGGGGTGAAAGCGTATAAATGCCGCCAGTATCACACATGCGCGTGGCGACGTGATGGATGTTGTTTGCGAACACGCGATTGTCGTGCATGCAATTGGTGGCTTTGTTCCAGCCCCAGCCGATGCTGATGCCGGTGTAGGGCAGGTTGGAGAGTTCGTTGTGTTCAATATCAATCTCGCGACCGTATCCAACTATGATGCCGACCGCGCCCCAGTCCTCAGTGCCGCAGTCGGTCACGAGATTGTTGGCGATGCGTTCGCGGGTGGCGATTTCGCGCTCATCGGCGGGATTATAGGGGATGTGGACTTCGATACCGGGGTCAGAAAATTTGCCTAATTGGATGCCGTTGTCTCCGGCATCGCGGAAAATGCAGCCTTCGATGATGTCATCGTGAGTGCCGCTCTGAAAATCCAGGCCGGAGAAACCGAGATGCTCAAAGCGACACCGCTCAAAGGTGATATGGTTGGCATCGAGAACAGAAACCGCTCCTCGCGGACGGCCGATCCAGGTCAAGTTATCCAATCCCGCATGATAGTCGGTGCCTTTAGGTTTGAGTTTGTAGGAATCCAAAATGAACATGCCGGCCTGGAGTGGCACGTGACCGGATTCGGACGGGCGTAACCAGGTGGTGTGGGCGAATTCGATGCCTTTGAATTGGATGTTGTGTACCGGACGGTCGAGGCTGCCTTCAATTTGAACCAATGTTTCCAAGGCCGGCGCGATGACCACGGCTTTGGTCAGGTCTTCATTGGTGCGGGGCCAATAATAAACTTTTCCGGCGGAGATATCCTCAAACCATTCACCAGGTTCATCCAGAAACTCGATGGCGTTGGCGAGAAAGAACGGCGCATTGCCGTTGGTGGACATGACGGGCTGCGGCCAGGGATGCTCGAATTGGATCTTACTTTCTGGTTCGAGGAAGTGGAGATGGGCGATGTCGCTGTCGATGGTGATTGATTTGAGGCGGCAGATGGCGATTTCCCATTGTTGATGAAAAATCATCTCCACACCCGATGGATTCCGCAGTTTGCCCAGTGCGGAGGTGGCGATGCGGGCTTCGTGGTTCGTACGGTCCCAGGCCACGAGGCGATCGAGGGTGTCGCCATTAGGCGTGCGAGCGAGCGTGGCTTTTTGGTCGTTTATCCAAAGCTGGCGGAATTCAAGGATGTGGCCGCCGACTGATGGAGCGTTTGCGACCCAAATGTTTCTTTGCGCTGAATCCGGAAGGCCGGCGGTCTTGCCGTGGGATTTTTGCCAGCCCTTTATTTCCAGGCCGCCACTAAGGACGGGAAATGCTCCGGGCGCGGCTTCAAGAATGGTTGGGCTTTCATCGGTGCCAGAATCTTCCGGGCGCACGAGCAGAGGATTATTCAGCGGATACACGCCAGCGGAAAGAATGATGTGAATAGCGCCATTGGTTTCCCTGCCCAGCCGGCGGGACTCGCGGGCTTTTCGAAAGGCGGCTTGCGCGGAGGCGAGCGGTAACTGTTGTGTGCCGGGATTAAGATCGTTTCCATCCGGTGCGACCCAAAATTCCGATGCATTGGCCAGAGCAATGAATGACAGCACCACTGGGATGATATGCAAACCGGCGCAATGCCGATGAAAAGGTCGCATGCGGGCAGTATCCCCCAGCATCTGATGGACGGCAATCCTTGTTTGAAACCGTTGTTAGCGCTGGATGGTTTTAGGTTTTAAGAAAACGGTGATTGTCACTTTTCGTAAACTATTCGGCATTTTTTAGCTTACGCTTTTTATTTGTATGGGCTATAAGGTTAGAAGCATCCACTGATAAGCGACTGATATTGCCTGCGCGAGCGGCACACGTTTTCAAACGTGACTTCGGTTTCGTCGGCGGATGGGTAGACAAATTGAATAGATTGCGATAATGTATAAGCAACACAGCCGAAATTTTGCCGGACCAAAGTTGTATTTGTGTGCTTCAAAAATGGCGCGTATTGATTGTGAAAACTAGAAATTCCAAAAAAAACGGGGTGTCAGGGGCATTTACTTTGATTGAATTGTTGGTGGTGATCGCCATCATCGCGATACTGGCGGCCATGCTGTTACCAGCCCTGGCCTCTGCGAAGAGGAAGGCCGAGGCGGCCAGGTGCCTCAGTAATACCAAGCAGATTGTGACAGGATGGTATACCTACGCGTCTGATTCGGAGGAGAATCTCATGATGGTGGGCGGTTCCTCTTCGGCAAGCGTTCCCGCTTGGATTGGCGATAAAGGCAGTCCGAACGATAGTATTAATTCTGTCATGACTTGGGATAGTGACGCGAGAAACATTAACCTGCCGGGATTGGTTGACCCGCAATATTCGGCGCTGGCTGCCATCACGCATACCGGGGCTGACCTATACAAATGCCCCGGCGATAAATTCCAAAGCCCTGCAAATCCCGGCATGCGTCTCCGGAGCATCTCGATGAATGGGGCGCTTTCCGGTAATGGCGGTGGTTCCGGGCCTGTTTTTGGAACGCAAGTCACCGGGAGAACGTATTTTAGGGCCCAAAAGCTGGGTGATTTGCAAACGCCCGGTCCGGCCAATGTTTTTGTCACCTTGGATGAACAAGGCGATAGTATTGATGATGGTGCTTTCGAATTTAATCCAGGACTGGCGGGCGCCAGCGAAACCTGGCGGAATATCCCCGCAAGTTATCATGATAATTCCGGCGATCTTTCATTTGCGGATGGTCATGCCGAAATCCATAAATGGCTCAACAGCAATAAGAATAATCCGACAACGTATGCTGTCACCATGCAATGGCCGCTATTCCAACCCTGGACTGCAGCCAGCGGCAAGAGTGTTGATTACGAATGGATGGATGATCGCATGCCGTATCACGGTAATTGATATTGCCCAATCTTTGATCTGTACCAAACCAACCCCAAACCAGTTATGCAAAACGTCACCCCGGCGAAACGTTCTATATTCAGTGCAATTATTGCGGCAGCGCTGCTTCTATTGCCCTGCTTGATGCGGGCACAGACCATATCGGTATTGCCTGTGACCTCAAATAATTCCGGCCCATTGATCAATAATTGGAAGCTTTTTATGGGCGGTGGCAATTACAGCGGGATTTACTCAAACGTTCAATTTCGCGTGACGGTGCAGGGCGGCTTCACCAACCCCATAGAGCTGGATGCGATCAGCACTCCTCCGGGTGTTTATGTATCATTTAACACCAACCTTTTCACCAACTCACAAACGATCACCATGATGGTGGCCGTGACCAATGTGGCTAAAGGGGTCTATCCGCTGACGATACAAGCGAGTAATTCGATAACGTCGGTAACCTATGCCACCAATGTGGAGAGAATGATTTTTGGGACACTTTGGATAAACCCCAACCCCGCTGTCGTCACCTGGAATAATGCGGCCAACTGGAGCGCGGGAATCCCGGCCAATGGCGATGACGTGATGTTCCAGGATGGGACCGATACCAATTATTTGGATTACTCAGTGGCCCTCGCATCCTTGACCTATCTGCGAAACAGCAATGCTTTCATCCAAAATACAGTTCTCGCCCCAGGCACTACACTATCAGTCATCGGGACAAACGGATTTGGCGCCAGTGTTCAGAGCATCAACGGCAATCAAAAAACCACCACTATTTACATTCAGGGGGCAGGATCAAGCCTCGTGGTGAGCAATCAGAGTGCTGATTTCAATGTCACCGCTGTTAACACCGGCGGCTCCGGAACAACTTTAATCATGACTAACCTGGACAATTTTACGGCGATTGTCAGCCGCTTTGGTTTGGGAGATGTCGGCTTGGCAGAAGACGGTGGCATTGCGGCTAATTTGACGACAGTGTCCTTGGCCAGAACCAACGTCATCAATGCTTCCTTCTTCACTGATTACAGCGTTACGAATGCCATTCCATTCGCGGTTTCACTCTGGCGGAACGGTGATGATTACAACAATGGGTCGGCCAATACGGCTAATCTAGGCCTTTCAAATTCGATTGTGGCTGATAGTTTCGCCATGGGTCAGGCCCGGGCTGGAAGTGGGTCTTCAACGCTTAGGTTTGCGCCGGTTTTCACAAATACGGCTGTAACTTTATTGCCCCGGCCTTATTTATATGTTCGTGGAACGAATGGCGGGCGCATGACGCTTTTTGCAATAGGAATAGATTCAGGGGCCAATTCAACTGGTGGGAATGCAAAGGGGGTAGCCTTTTTTAACAACGGGACAGTGGATATTATGGCGAAAGACATGTGGCTGGGTCGCACCCGCTATACGAATACAACTGCCGGCGCAGCTGCGGGTACTTTGACACTCGACGGTGGTATTGTGGACGTAAACACACTGCGTTTGGGTTATCAGGCCTATACCAATGATTCGCAAGGCATAGGCACTTTGAATGTAGGTGGAACGGCGGTTGTCTCGGTTAACAACTCTCTGGACCTGGGTTTTGTTATCGGTTATGCGTCTTCGGTACATAGTGCTACCGCGGGAACAATTTCAATGACCGGCGGCAGGATTCTGGCAAATACCATCACAGTGGGTCTGACGAATGACAACGGTGTCTGCACGATCTCAACCACCGCCGGTGAATTGGTGGTATCCAACACGATTGCAAGTTCGGTCAGGCGTTTGAACACGCTGTCAATGAACGGCGGCACGCTGACACTGCTCCTCGATGGGGCAAAAACCGATCCTTACGTTTGGGTGAATACGTTGACGGTTCCTTCTGCGGGAGGAAACGTGCTGAAGATTGCTTCAGTGAAAAACTTTACTTATCCCACCAATGTGCCTTTGATTTCTTTCGTCACTGGTTCTGCAACATTTTCTAACATTGTCATGCCATCGGGTCTCCATGGGAATCTGATACCGAATGTCGGCAATCCTTTGCAGTATGATCTGCAGATTTTGGCGACCACACCGAAGAATATCGTCTGGCGTGGTTTTGTGGATAGCACATGGTCCACGGCCACCAGCAAAACAAATTGGCTGGACCTGAGTACTGGGCTGGCCACCAACTTTGATCAGGGTGATTTTGTGAGTTTTGATGATAAAGCCGGCGTTCCTACGACCATCAATGTGGTGGATTCCAGCATGGTTCCCTCAGCCGTCTCCATCTCTAATACGGTGAATCATTATATATTTAACGGCACCGGATCGTTTTTAGGCAGTGCTGCCGTGACCAAAACGGGCACCAACGCCCTCGACATCAATATTTCCATGCCCTTGCCTGTGGTGATCAACCAGGGAATTCTTAACGGCATTAGTTCCGCCACGGTTGGTTCGTTATCCATCGCGGCTGGCGCTTCGGCAAACTATGCGGGGACGATCAACAACGGTTTAAGTTCTGTCGGCACTGCGACCGTATCCGGTAACAGCTCTGGTGGTATCGCAGTGTTAACGGGCGGGTTAGTCACCCAAATAGGTTCTTTCAAGGGGCAATTTTCGGTGGCGGCTAATTCCACGCTTATAAATCAAGGTAGTTTGTCGGGCATAGGCAGTTCGACGACCGCTACCAATTCCCTATTTGTCAACTCGGGTAATCTCGAAGGTGGTGGTTTGACGATTGGTGGCACTTATCAGGATTCCGGTGCTGGCCAATTGAAATTCAGCAATGCGATGGTCATCAATGGAAACGGGGTGTTCATGGTGGGTAACGCGGACGGCAGCAGCCAGTTGACCGTCAATAATTACTCGATAAGTACCTACCCGCAGGCAGGACGCGTATTGTTTTCCAACGGTTCAACGAACTACTTTGGCGTGAACACGGATAACAGTAACCCGGAGGCGAACGCGAACGAGTTGCTGATGATTTCGGTGGATTTCGGCAACAACAATACCTTGAACGGTGGTGGTGGTGTCATCGTCCTCACGAACAAGGGTGTGGCGCCCTTTGCGGCTGGCCAGAGCTTTAAGTTGTTCGGCGCCAATACTGGAACTCCAGACGATCCGTTCTATGAAGCTGGTACGAACACAGCGCCGTTGATCCGTCCGGGGGCACCCGGACCCGGGCTGGCATGGGATACGCGCACCTTGCGGACCAATGGTGTTATCAAGGTGATCAGCGTGGGCACGAGCCTGCCGGTGTACGGTTTCTCGCCGGTGATCACGAACAACCTGATCTTGTTCACGGGCATCACGACGAACGGCTCGGTGGTCTCGACGAATTACTCCACGAACAAGGCGATGATTACGACGTTGACCTGGCCGGCGACGAACGTGGGCTGGCGTTTGCAACAGCAGATCGACGGTTTGACCAACGGCATTCAAGGCGCCGATAGCAACTGGACATATATTTATCCGTCCTGGTGGACTAACACGATGACCGTGACCAATACGTTTGCCAGTAATCAGGCGATATTCTTCCGGCTGGCGTATCCGTAATAGAGCGGGGCGTTCCAGATCGAACGCAAAAGGGAAAGTATTTGGGTGGGTGGCGTTTAACGCCGCCCATCTTTAGTTGTCGGCTGAACCAAGACTCAAAAAACCTATGAAGTGCAACCCTCAAAAAACATCCGATTCTCCTAACATCAAGAGCGCGTGGACATTGCCAGTGTTTTTCTTGCTTGCCTGTGCCTGGATATCGTTGGCGACGTTGGCGTATTCCCAGACTGTGATGTTGACTCCGACCAACCCGATTGTGGTCTGGGCGGGGGTAAACACTTCGAACACACTTACTATTCCCATCCTTATCAAGGAATCCGGCGCCGCCCCCGGCTCTGTTACCAATATTGTGCTAAACGTTTCTGGTACGAATGCAGTCACCGTGTTCGGTCGATATACCCCCACGAATAATTTCACAAACAATGGCTCGGCAAACCTCGTTATCGCGGTGACCAACGCTGCGTTAGGCCTGTATCCATTAACGGCCAGTTCGAGTGGTGACGGCGTATACACCACGAACTTTAACTTATTTATTGTGCCACAATGGACGACGACGAACCAGGGGCAGATCGGCAATTGGAGTGATGTCAACAATTGGAGCGCGGGTGCGGTCCCGACCATCAATGATGGTGTATATTTCGAGCGTCAGATCGGCGGAGTTTCATTCACGAATATCGTCGACAGCTCACGGACGATTCAATCATTGGTTTTGATCGGTGATGCTGATGATAATTCCGGCGTTGTGGGTATGAACACGGTGATACCCGGCGGATCGACCTTGTCGGTCGTGGGCACCAATGGGTTTTTCTTGGGCGTAAAGAACAATAATAATACTCGTCCAAATTATCTCTTTTCCGGCGCTGGCGCTTTGGTGGTCAGCAACCCGGTCGCAAACTTTGTGATAGCCAATGGGGCTGGCGGCTCCAGCACGCGTCCGGTGAATTTCAATATGACGAATCTGAACAGTTTTTCCGCCACGGTCAACCGCTTTGGCGTGGGGGATGCCACGCTGGATAATGCTGGTCTGGCGGGAGGCGTGATGGTCAGTTTCTTTTTTGCGAAAACAAACACGATCATGGCGCTGTACGCAGATGATTATAACGGTTTGAATTTTGAGAACTCCTTTCAATATCAGGCAAATGGTGAAGCGGCCAGCGGGAGCCTCAATCCCACCTGTAATCTTGGGTTGACCAATGGGTTTTATATGGACAGCCTGGGCGTGGGCAGGTCCAAGGTGCAGGGTTCTGCTGGTGTCGGTTTTGGTGGCGGTGGTTCCACGCTGAAATTCGCCCAGATTTATTCTAACTCCGTTGCACCAATTGCTACGGCTATCTTCCGTAATACAAACGGTGGCCGGATGAACCTCGTAGCGGTGGGTGTTGATTCCGGGACAAATTCTGCTGCCAGTGTCAGCACAAAGGGCACCATCGATTTGCGTGGTGGTAAAACAGATATGTTAGTGGATCAGATTTGGGTGGGTCGCAATCGGTCCAACGCGACTGCGCCTAGCGATTTGGGTGCATTTTTGTTTGATGGCGGGTCGATTAATGCCAATACAGTGCGCGCTGGTTATTATCAATATACGAATGGCGCTACAGTGCAGGGATTCATTTTGGTGGGGACAAATGGCGTGCTTACCGTCAACAATTATATTGAGTTGTCCCACAGGCCAGCCGTGCTTACGAACGGGGGTTTTGATGTGATAAATGCCCTCGCTTTCGGTCAGCTCCAGGCCACGAATGGTGGTGTTATCAGAGCCAATTCAATTATCGTCGGCACTAACTCGGGCAACAATCAGATTCTACTGGCTTCCGGCGGCGGGTTGGTTTTGACCAATACGGCGGGCGATTCCACCAATAAATTGGCGGCCTTCACCGCGAACGGCTCTTCAGTGACCTTCAACCTGGATGGCAGTGTGAACACTACGAATATCTTCGCGAAATCAATCGTGTTTTCCGGGTCGCCGAACGTCATCAATATTGCCACCGTTGCCAATCTAACGCCTCCGCAACGGTTCACGCTCATGTCTTTTGATGCTGCTGCCAGCGCTCCGGCCTTTACTAAAGGCGCCGTGCCATTGGGTTTTAATGGGACAGTCGGTAACACCTGGGTTAATGGGAGCACGCCTGGAATTGTTTATATTGATATCACCACGGGCGTGCCCAAGACGTTGATCTGGCGTGGATATCAAAACGCCAATTGGGATCATAGCAGCACCAACTGGTGGGATCCGGTGGCGCTGACGACTACCAACACCTTCAATGATGGTGACTTTGTGATATTTGATGATTCGGCAACGGGCTCAACCACCATCAACGTGACGGAAAGCGTCTCTCCTGGACAACAAGTGGGGGTGCCTGGAGTTGCGGTCACAAATAATACATTGGCTTACACCCTTAATAATGGAGGCGGATCTATCGGATTGTCTTCCTTGAATAAGTCCGGCACGGGTACATTCACACTCAATTGTTCTTCGACTCTGACGGCGCAGATCAATCAAGGCATGATCGCCGGTGGCGCTTCCGGTGGGAAATTAGGCGGGGTCACGGTTGCATCGGGTGCAGCGTTTAGTTTCAGCGGAACCATCAATGGTTCTCTGGCTTGTTCGGGTATTGCGACGAATTCCGGCAGCATTGTCGGCTCGATATCCGTCGGGGACAACGCGTCTGTCTATAATATCGGCAGCCTGGACGGGGGGGTCTCGGTTGGTGCTAATGCATTCCTTTATAACCAGGGGAATATGATTGATGTCGGCAACATATCTACAGCCACCAATTCCACCTTCGTCAACTCGGGTAATATCACCGGCGGCGGCATGTCCATCAGTGGCACATATCAGGATAACGGTTCCGGCTCCTTGAAATTCAGCAACGTGATGACCATCAACGGCAACGGAGTGTTCATGGTGGGTAACGCGGACGGCAGCAGCCAGGTGACCGTCAATAATAATGGCAGCACAACCACATTCCCGCAGGCAGGACGCGTATTGTTATCCAACGGTTCGACGAACTACTTTGGCGTGAACACGGATAATAGTAACCCGAACGGGAACGCGAACGAGTTGCTGATGATTTCGGTGGATTTCGGCAACAACAACACCTTGAGCGGTGGTGGTGGCGTCATTGTCATCACGAACAAGGGTGTGGCTCCCTTTGCGGCCGGTCAGAGCTTTAAGCTGTTCGGCAGCGATGATGGCGATGCGAACGATCCGTTCTATGAAGCGGGTACGAACACAGCGCCGGTGATCCGTCCGGGGGCACCCGGACCCGGGCTGGCGTGGGATACGCGGACCTTGCGGGCCGACGGTATCATCAAGGTGATCAGCGTGGGCACGAGCCTGCCGGTGTATGGTTTCTCGCCGGTGATCACGAACAACCTGATCTTGTTCCTTAACTTCACCACCAACGTCGTTAGCGGCGTTACAAACGTCACCGCGAATTACTCGACAAACAAGTCGGTGATCACGACCTTGAACTGGCCGGCGACGAACGTGGGCTGGCGGTTGCAGCAGCAGATCGATTCTTTGAGCATCGGTATTCGTTCAGGTGATAGCAACTGGTCCTACATTTATCCGTCCTGGTGGACGAACACGATGTACGTGACGAATACGTTTAGCAGCAACCAGGCGATATTCTTCCGCCTGACGTATCCGTAACCAATGGCGGGAAAAACCCGTCAGATATAAATGAAATCACGCCGGGATGTGGTTGAATCACATCCCGGCTATTTTTTAGAACACGTCCTAAATGAAAATTGTCTCTCTTATATTTGCTTCAACCTTGGTTTTTCAAACAGTGGTTGCCGCAGTGGTTACGAATGAAGTCAAAACGCCAGCCGTCACTTCCGTATCGTCTAACGTGAACCAGCACCTCGCCTTTCCCACGGCGGAAGGTTATGGGCGTTTTGCGCTGGGCGGTCGCGGTGGGCGCGTGCTCGAAGTGACGAACCTGGATGATTATGACGTGTCCAAGGGTGACGCGGTGATTCCTGGAAGTTTTCGCGCGGCGGTGGAGGCCAGCGGCCCGCGCACGATCGTGTTCCGCGTCTCCGGCCTCATCAAGCTGAAGAAGCCCTGTGCGGTGCACAACCCTTATTGCACAGTTGCCGGCCAGACGGCCCCGGGCGATGGCATTTGTCTCGCGAACTTTTCCTCCGGCGCTTTCGGCACGCACGATGTCGTCATCCGTTATATGCATTTCCGCATCGGCGATTTCGCGCGCAAAGCGATGGATGGCGCCGGTCTTTCCTCGTGCGACAACTGCATCATCGACCATTGCTCCGTCAGTTGGAGTTCCGATGAAGGCACCAGTTCACGCAATTCAAAGAATATCACGTTCCAGCGGAGCATCGTGGCTGAGGCGTTGCATCATTCTTATCACTACGATGCGCGTGACCGTTCGAGTTTTGAAACACATGCTTTTGCTGCGTCTATCAGTGGCGATGTGGGCAGCTATCATCACAACCTGCTAGCGGATTGCACGGACCGGAACTGGAGCCTGGCGGGCGGCCTCGATAAGACCCGTCATTACCAGGGGCGTCTCGATGTGCGTAATAACGTCGTCTATAACTGGACCGCCCGCACGACCGATGGCGGCGTGAAGGAGATGAATTACGTCAATAATTATTACAAGCCGTATCCGAAAAATCCCTTCGTGAAATGGCTGTTGAAGCTAGATGACCTTCACCCGGAATGGGGCACCGAAGCTTATTACATGAACGGCAATGTCCTTGAGGGTTATGTGAGCGAAACCAACAATTGGGAAGCGTTTGATAATGGCGCTGATTACGAAAGGCAGGTCCGCACCAACCAGCCCATCTTTGCATCGTATGTGAAAACACAAACGGCGAGAGAAGCATTCACGAATGTCCTTGCTGATGTCGGCGACAATTTTCCGAAATCGGATGTTATCGACCGGCGCATCATTGAAGAGGTGCGCACGGGTACGGTGCACTATACTGGCACCAAAGGTGCGACTTACACCGGACGCGGTGGACCGAATGTCGCAGGCATCATCGATGAACCCACGGACGATAAGGATGCAGTCGGTTCGCCAAATTTCCCATGGCCGGAATACAAGTCAGCGCCTGCGCCAGTGGATTCCGACCATGACGGCATTCCCGATGACTGGGAAAAAGCCCATGGCCTGAATCCCAATGATCCCAGTGACGCCAACAATGACCTGAACGGCGATGGTTATACCAACCTTGAGAAGTATCTCAATTCGCTGGTAGGTGAATATTCACTTCCGAAACATTGAGTCGCGATGAACAAAATCATTCTTACAACCCTCGGTCTGTTGGCAGTCCAATGTTCTTTTGGCCGTGAAAGCTGGCCGGTCGCCGGCGGGGCGGATAAAGACCGCCAGCAGGAATTCAAACAGCACCAGGCGGACGTGATCGCCGCAGACGCACCGCAAATCGCCGAAGGGGAAAAGCACGGCAAACCATTCATTCCCTGGGCGGCGAAGCCCGACGACCTGCCGCAGGCCAAGGTGCCAGCCTTTATCGGTGCTGAAGGGGCTGGAAAATTTTCATTTGGCGGACGTGGTGGAAAAGTTTTCGTAGTGACCAACCTGGCTGATAGCGGGCCGGGAACATTTCGTGAGGGTTGCGAATCCGGCGGTCCGCGCATCGTCGTTTTCAACGTGGCCGGAGTCATCCATCTGGAGAAGCCCATCAACATCGAGGCGCCTTATCTGACGATTGATGGCCATACCGCGCCGGGTGACGGTATCTGCATCGCCGGAGAATCAACGCTCGTGGACACGCACGACGTTGTCATCCGCTATATGCGTTTTCGCCGGGGCAACACCAATGTCTTCGACCGCGATGACGCGCTCGGCGGTGATCCGGTCGGAAACATCATCGTGGACCATTGCTCCTGTAGTTGGGGACTCGATGAAAACCTTTCGATGTATCGCCACATTTACGATACGCCCACCAACAGCCTGAAGTTGGCCACGGTGAATATCACCATCCAGTGGTGCATCTCCAGCGAGGCGATCAATATGTACAACCATGCTTTCGGCGCGACCTGGGGCGGGCGCAACAGCAGCTTTCATCATAATCTGTTTGCCTGCAACACCGGTCGCAACCCCAGCATCGGCATGACGTACGATTTCAATTTCGTGAACAACGTCTTGTTCAACTGGCGGCATCGCACGGTGGACGGCGGCGACCAGCACAGCTTCTACAACATCATCAACAATTATTTCAAACCCGGCCCAGCCGTGAATAACGGCCCCATCGGCTATCGCATCCTCTCGCCGGCGGCCTCCACGACGAAAGAAGATGCAACGCCGCATTTTGGCAAAGCCTATGTGTCGGGCAATGTCATCGAAGGAAATGACAAAGTTACCGCCGACAACTGGGCGGGCGGCGTGCAATTCGCCGATGGTGGTTCCAAAGATGACCCCACCATCTCCACGAATGATTCCGTGAAAGGTCTGGTCGCCGAGGTCCGGTCGGATAAACAGTTCCCGATGGCACCCATCACGATGACTTCCGCAAAAGATGCTTATGATGCTGTGGTCAGCGGCGCTGGCGCCACCCTGCCTCATCGTGACCCCGTGGATGAGCGCGTCATCAGTTCGGTGAAGACAGGAAAAGTCTGGAGCCAGGACAAAACCTTTACGCCTGAGCCGATGAAAGGGCTGGCCCGGAATAACGTCGGTGTGGCGGGCAACGGCATTATCACTGATCCTTCACAGGTCGGCAGCTGGCCGGAATACAAAGGTGAACCTGTCAAAGATCTCGGCGCGGACGGCATTCCGCTGTCGTGGAAGAAAAAATATCATCTGGATGGGAACGATGCGGCGCTCGCGCAGAAAGACCTGAAAGGTGACGGCTATACCGTGATGGACAAATATCTTAACGGCCTCGACCCCCAAAAGAAAATTGATTGGAACCATTCTGCGAGCAACTTCAATATTTTGAAGTGAGTCGGGAAACAAAAAATTTCTCAGGATACGCCTGGACAGTGGTCGCGCTGCTCTGGCCGGTGGCGATGCTGAATTATCTAGATCGCCAGATGGTTTCCACGATTCGATCCTCTATTCGGGCTGACATTCCCAGCATCGCCAATGATCAGGATTTCGGCACGCTCATGGCCGTTTTCATGTGGGTGTACGCCTTCCTGAGCCCGGTGGGCGGATACATCGCGGACCGGTTCAATCGTCGTTGGACAGTGATCGCCAGCCTGTTTGTCTGGTCGGCGGTGACCTGGCTCACCGGCCATGCGACGAGCTATTCGCAAATGCTCTGTTTTCGCGGGCTCATGGGCATTAGCGAGGCGTTTTACATCCCGGCTGCACTGGCGCTCATCGCAGATTTTCACACCGGCAACACTCGGGCAAAGGCGATTGGGATTCATCAAAGCGGCATTTATGCGGGGCTGGCGTTGGGTGGCGTGGGTGGCTATATCGCGGACCACAGTTCATGGCGTAATTGTTTCACGTGGTTTGGAGCGGCGGGAGTTGTTTATGCGATTGTGCTGATAGTCGCGTTAAAAGACGCGCGCAGTGACAACTCTGCGACCGCCGAAAAAAAGCAAACGGTCGGCATAGGCCAGACTATCACTGCGCTATGGTCGCAACCTGCTTTTTGGATCCTGGTCATTTATTTTACGTTGCCTGCCATCGCGGGATGGGTCACGAAGAATTGGTTGCCCACCTATCTCGCCGACACTTTCAATCTAAAGCAGGGACCCGCCGGCCTCTCGGCGACCGGTTATATCCAACTCGCTTCCCTGGGTGGCGTCATCCTTGGTGGCGCGGTGGCGGACATGTGGATGCGCACAACCCAGCGCGGGCGTATTTACACGAGTGCCGTCGGCGTGTTGTTGCTGGTGCCTGCGTTGCTTGGGCTGGGTTACGGCGGAAGTCTCAATGTGGTGATTGCGGCGATGATTTTGTTCGGTTTGGGTTGGGGCTTTTACGATTGCAATAATATGCCCATCCTTTGCCAGATCGCCCGTCCGGAGCATCGCGCGACGGGTTACGGCTTCATGAACTTGGTGAGCATCAGCGTGGGCGCGGCAGCGACACTTCTATTGGGCTGGATGCGCGACCGGGGCATCAAATTTTCCGTCGCATTCGCGGTCTCGGCGGCGGTAGCATTGGTGAGCGCAGGCCTGATATTACTGGTGAAACCGCGCGCGCAAAATCTCGAATCGATTTAAAATGAAACTACCTTTGACTGGAATCATTCCACCGATGGTCACGCCGTTGCGTGGCCGTGATGAATTAGACGTGCCCGGCCTCGAAAAAGTGGTCGAGCGCATCATCGGCGGCGGCGTGAGTGGCATTTTTATTTTGGGAACGACGGGTGAAGGGCCGAGCCTGAGCTATCGCCTGCGTCGTGAGTTGGTTGAGCGCGTGTGCAAGCAAGCGGGCGACCGAGTTCCGATTCTTGTGGGTATCACGGATACGGCGTTTGCTGAATCGGTTAATGTGGCGCGTCATGCGGCGGACGCAGGTGCAGCAGCCGTCGTCGCGGCACCGCCGTATTACCTCCCGGAAGCGCAGCCGGAATTGCGCGAATATATCGACCATCTCGTGCCGGAACTTCCGTTGCCGTTGTTCCTCTACAACATGCCGGCGCTCACGAAAGTTTCATTCGAGCTGGAAACGGTCCGGCAGGCGATGGACAACCCGCGCATCATCGGCCTAAAAGACAGCTCCGGCGACCTCGTGTATTACAAGAACGCGGCCGCGCTCATCAAACAGCGCCCCGATTGGTCGTTGCTCATCGGGCCGGAGGAGAAGTTGTTTGAATCGCTGCAGTTCGGCGGACATGGCGGTGTGAGCGGCGGCGCGAACCTGTTCCCCAAGCTCTACGTCAAGTTGTGCGAAGCATTTGGTGCCGGCGACCTGGCACGCGCCCAACAGTTACAACAGCAGATACAGCGTGTCAGTGATTCGCTTTACCATATCGGGCGGCATTCGTCCTCGATCATTAAAGGAATCAAATGCGCTTTGAACTGCCTGGGTGCTTGCGATGATTTCATGGCTGAACCGTTCCACCGTTTCCGCGCCGAAGAGCGTGCTTTGGTGCAAAATCGTTTGAAGCAACTTGAGGTTGAAGTGTCTAATCTGAACCTCTGACATCAAAATGAAACTGTCATCGGCAAAAACACTCGTGGTGATGCTTGCGGGAGTTCTTTTGTCTGGCTTAGTTTTGCGCGCCGCAGATTTTTCGGTACTCAAGCCGGACGCCTTTGGGCACTACGTGGAAAGATTCAACTCGATGGAGGATGAAAACATCACGAATGAGATTTCCAATGCCGATTCATGGGCTTGGTTGCAAAAGGAGATCCCATTCTTTGAATGTCCAGACAAGGAAGTCGAAGAGATCTATTACTTCCGCTGGTGGTCATACCGGAAGCACATCGTCAAGACGCCCGCCGGTTTCATCGTCACGGAATTCCTGACACCGGTGCGCCACGCGGATGTCTTCAACGCCATCAGTTGCGCGGACGGTTTTCACCTGGCGGAAGGGCGCTGGCTGCATGACCAGGCCTATCTCAACGATTACACGCATTTTTGGCTTCGCGGGACGAATGGTGTGCCGCCGCGGAAATTTCATAGCTACAGCAGTTGGCTGGCGTCGGCTGCCTATGACCGTTATCTGGTCAACGGCAACCAAGCTTTCTTATCAGATTTGCTTAACGACTTCGTTGCAGATTACGGCGTATGGGAACAAGAACGACAATTAACGAACGGGTTGTTCTGGCAGTACGATGTGCGCGACGGCATGGAAGAATCCATCAGCGGTTCGCGGACGAACAAGAACGCGCGGCCCACGATCAATAGTTATATGTTTGCGAATGCCCGCGCCATAGAAGCTATCGCCCACCTCGCGGGGAACACGGCAGTTGAGCAGCAATTCAAGGTCAAAGCGGATATCCTGAGAGGATTGGTGGAAAATGCGTTGTGGAATTCCTATGCCAAATTCTTTGAGGCGCGGCACGAGGATGGAACCATGGCGGGAGTTCGTGAAGAATTGGGTTTCGTCCCGTGGATGTTCGAGTTGCCCGCGCCGGACGCGGGTTTTGAAGCGGCGTGGTCGCAATTGGACGACCCGAAAGGTTTCCGCGCACCATTTGGGATAACAACGGCGGAGCGACGCAGCCCTCAATTCCGTTCGCATGGCGTCGGCACATGCGAGTGGGATGGAGCGGTTTGGCCGTTCGCCACGTCACAAACTCTTTACGCCCTGGCTAATGTGCTGCGGGACTACAAGCAGGACGCGGTCACTTCCACCGATTACTTTAATGCCTTCCAGACCTATGTGCACAGCCAGCATTCCGGCGGCAAGCCCTACATCGGGGAGTATCTGGATGAAGTGACCGGCGATTGGATCAACGGCAAGAGCGGTCGCAGCCGGTATTACAATCATTCAACGTTTGCCGACCTGCTCATAACGGGAATCGTCGGGCTGCGTCCGCGCGCGGACAATATCGTGGAGATCAGTCCGCTATTGCCGGAAGGGATGTGGAATTATTTTTGCCTGGATAATGTTTTCTACCACGGACACACCTTGACCATTCTTTACGATAAAACCGGCGACCGTTATCACAAAGGACAAGGCTTGTGGCTGCTTGTTGATGGAAAGGGAATCGCGCATTCAGGCAAACTGGAACGCATCACTGGAAAACTGCCATGAGAAATTCATTACTGGCCATCATTTGTGGTTTTGTTTTCGCGGCCAATGCGGCGCCAAAGGGACCGCCGCCGATAATCTCGGTTGATACAAATGGTCTCTTGGTCTACGACCGGGACGAGCATGGCAATCGGGTTCCTGATTTCTCCACGTGCGGATACGCGGGTGGCGACCGGGATATTCCCAATGTGCCAGTGCAGGTCGTGGTATCGCCGGTGAATGGTGATGAAACGGAGCGGATACAGCGGGCCATCGATTACGTGGCGGGCTTGCCGGCAGATGCGAGCGGGGTTCGCGGGGCGGTGCTTTTGCTTAAGGGCAGGCATGAGATTTCAGGTGGATTGCTGATAACAAATTCTGGTGTGGTATTGCGCGGACAGGGTGCGGGTGAAAACGGAACGGTATTGGTCGCTGCCGGGTTGGACCGCCGCACATTAGTGCGGATTGTGAGCAAAGGCGGGCCAATCGTTGCGGGGACTTCTGTGCAAATCGCTGATGATTATGTTCCAGTGGGTGCGACGGGTTTTCACGTGGAAGATGCTTCCGGACTGAAAACGGGTGATTCCATCCGCATCGTACGGCCGAGCACCAAGGAGTGGATCGACCGACTGGGAGCGAATGAATTTGGCGGTGGTGAAGGCGGCGGTTGGAAACCGGGCAGTCATGATTTGGCCTGGGACCGTATTGTTAAATCGGTCTCAAGCAATCTGGTGACCGTTGACGCGCCTATCACGACGGCGTTAGAAAAAGGTTTTGGCGGCGGTTATGTGGAAGGCTGCACGTGGCCGGGCCGTATTACGAATGTCGGCGTCGAGAATCTCCAGCTTGAATCGACCTTTTATGCGAGTAACCCGAAGGACGAAAATCATTCGTGGTGTGCTATCACGATGGAGAGCACCGCTGATGCGTGGGTCCGACAGGTGACATTCAAACATTTCGCGGGTTCGGCGGTGGCGGTTTATGAAAGTTGCCAGCGGGTGACGGTGGAGGATTGTGCATCGTTCGCGCCGGTCTCGGAAGACGGCGGGTACCGGCGGAACACATTTTTCACGATGGGACAGCAGACTTTGTTTCTGCGGTGCTGCGCGGAACATGGTCGCCATGATTATTCCGTGGGCAACGATGCTGCCGGACCGAATGCATTTGTGCAATGCGAGGCAACCGAGGCGCTGGCGGACAGTGGTGGGATCGAGAGCTGGTCATCAGGCACGCTCTTCGATCTCGTGCGCATTGATGGCAACGCGATCACACTTGGTTATCGCGCGGGCAATAATGCCGGCATCGGCTGGGCAGCGGCCAACTCAGTGCTGTGGAATTGCAGCGCTTCGGTGATCCGCTGTTGGAATCCGCCCGGCGCGCAAAACTGGTCGTTCGGTTCATGGGCGAGCTTTGAGGGCGATGGCGTCTGGCGCGAGTCGAACGGATTCAAGCGCCCGGAGAGCCTTTATGCGCAGCAACTGGCGGAGCGGACCAAACGCCGCGCGAGCTTCATGTCCCGATCGGCGAAGGAGTCCACGAATCCATCGGTAGAGGAGGCGGCAGAACTGATTGCGGCTTCGCATAATCCCGCGCCTCAACTTTCCGATTATATCGCGGCGGCAAAGGACCGGGATCCGATTCCGGCTGACGCTAGGAATGCAAAATCTATTGATGGCATTCCGATCCCGAAAGCCGCGCCGATCACCAAACACACCATTTCCATCATGAACGGGTGGATCGTGTGTGACGGAAAGCTACTCATCGGTAACCAAACCAGCGTCGGATGGTGGCGTGGAACAATCCGTCCGGATGAAGCCGCTTCATTCGAGCCGGCGCTGACGCGTTTTGTCCCGGGCCGGGTCGGGCATGGTTTTACTGATGATATCGATGAACTGGCCGATGATATGGTGGCGCGCGGCGACGTGGCGCTCGACCAGCATTACGGCCTTTGGTATGACCGTCGCCGGGATGACCATGAGCGGATACGGCGCATCAATGGCGATGTGTTGCCGCCATTCTTTGAACAGCCGTTCGCCCGGAGCGGCCAGAGCTTGGCGTGGGACGGGTTGAGCAAGTACGACCTGACGAAATTTAATTCGTGGTATTGGTCGCGGCTGAAGACGTTTGCCGATATCGCAGATGAACGCGGGCTGGTGTTGCTGAACCAGAGTTATTTTCAGCATAACATCATCGAGGCAGGCGCGCATTGGGTGGATGGTCCATGGCGCTCGGCGAACAACATCAACAACAGCGGTTTCCCCGAGCCGCCGCCGTTCGCAGGCGATAAGCGCATCTTCATGGCGGAACAGTTCTACGACGAGACGAATCCCGCCCGGCGATTGTTGCAACAGAATTTCATCCGTCAAAATCTGGATAACTTCACGAACAACGCAAACGTGATCCAGTTCACGAGCGCGGAGTTCACGGGGCCGCTACACTTCGTCCAATTCTGGCTGGACACGATCGGCGATTGGGAGCAGCAGCATAAAAATTCGAAACCCTTGATCGCCCTGGCGACGCCGAAAGATGTGCAGGACGCGATTTTGGCCGACCCGAAACGCGCCGCAGTCGTGGATATCATCGCATTCCGCTACTGGTGGATGACGGACAAGGGAGTTTATGCGCCCAACGGCGGCTTGAACCTCACACCGAGACAATTCCAGCGGATGGACCATCCCGGCAATGCGAACGATCTGAACCTGGCTGAGATGGCGGCGGAATATCGCGGGAAATATCCGGCCAAAGCGGTGATCGGCGCGAGCGAGCAAGGCAATGACCTGAGCCACACCGGTTGGGCATTTGTCTGCGCCGGTGGATCGATGCCGAACCTTTCACACAGAACAGACGCGAACCTATTAAGGGCGATTCCACGCATGACCCCTTGGAAGGCGGATGATGCAAATAAATTTTGGGCGTTGCGCGAAGCAGGGAAACAAATGCTGGTCTACGCCGGTAGCAGTGGCGATGTTTCGCTGGATCTCAGCGGCGAGCCAGGAAATTTCAAAGTTTTGGCGGTTTCAGATAACGGGCAGGTGACTGACACCGGAGAAACGGTGGCAGGCGGAAGCAGCGCGGTGCTAAAGAAGCAATCTGGCCGGAGGGTCTTCTGGCTGATGAAAGAATGAGATGAAACAAATGAAATATTCCCGACTCTTTTTAACGGCTGCGATGGTTTGGTCATCGCTGGATTTGCCTATCAGTGCTACTGAAACGAATGCGCCAGCGCCGGCGGTCGCGAACCAGCGTTACAAGATCTCCGTGTGCGACTGGATGATCTTGAAACGGCAAAAGCTGGGCGCGTTCCAGCTCGCCAAGGACATCGGCACGGATGGTTTGGAGGTTGATATGGGCGTGCTCAGCACGAACGAAACTTTCGTGAGCGCCATCACCACGAATGCCGTCTTGCGCCAGCAATTCCTGGACAAGGCGCACGAGTTGAACCTGGGAATTTCTTCTATCGCGATGTCCGGGTTTTATGCGCAATCGTTCGGTAACCGCGCCACTGAGCCGCGCATGCTGCAGGATTGCCTCGATACGATGAAGGCCATGAATGTGAAGATCGCCTTTCTTCCTATTTGCATGGTCGGCGACCCGATGTCTGTGCTGAAGAACGAGGACAAGGCAGCAGCGAAGGGACACCCTGAAAAATATATGCCCCAGTATAATGAATTGGTCGCCCGGATCACCGAGCGATTGAAAGCTCTTGCGGTCAAAGCTGAAGCCGCCGGTGTCGTCGTTGGCATCGAGACCTCGCTCCCGGCAGCGGACGAATTGAAACTGCTTAAGGAAGTCAATTCCCCCGCTATCCGCAGTTACTTCAATTTTTCCAATGCGCTGCAAAACGGACGCGATCTCAACGCCGAACTCCGCACGCTCGGCAAGGATTACATCTGCCAGATCCATTGCACGGACCAGGACGGTGTGTGGTTGCAGGATGACCCCAAGATCGACATGGTGAAGGTGCGGCAAACGCTGGATGACATGGGCTGGAGCGGTTGGCTGGTGATGGAGCGTTCACGCAAAGCGAATGATTCGCGGAACGTGAAGGGCAATTACGGCGCGAATGCAGCATATCTTAAATCTGTCTTTCAAAAACCATGAGGACGAAATTCTTTTGCATCGGGGCATTCATCGCGTCGTTGGGAGTGGCGGCTGCTTTTGCGGCAGGCAACACAGTGGAGCAATGGGGTGTTTTTGAGGCCGCGTATCAGGGCCCGACGAATGGGAATCCGTTCCTGGATGTAACGTTTTCGGCGCGATTTACGCAGAGCAACTTGACGGTGGCGGTGAACGGATTTTATGACGGGGATGGTATCTATCGCATCCGGTTCATGCCCTCGACACAGGGTCAGTGGAGCTATGAAACGGCGAGCAACGCGAAGAAATTGAACCATGTGCGTGACAATTTCACGGTAGTGGCCCCATCGGCTGGAAATCACGGTCCAGTGCGTGTCGCGAATACATATCATTTTGCCTATGCCGATGGCGTGCCTTACAAGGAGTTGGGCACAACGTGTTATTGGTGGGAACTCCAGGGCGAGACACTGGAGCAGGAAACGCTGAAAACGCTCGCGGATTCGCCGTTCAATAAGATCCGCTTCTGTGTCTTTCCGAAACGCTATTTATGGAATACGAATGAGCCGATCCTGTATCCGTTCGTCGGAAACGCGGCAACGACGAATTGGGATTTCACGCGGTTCAATCCGGCGTATTTCCGGCACATCGAACAACGCATTGGCGATTTGCAGAAGCTCGGCATCGAGGCGGACCTTATTCTGTTTCATCCCTACGATGGTGGGCATTGGGGTTTTGACCGGATGCCTTCGGATGCCGATGACCGTTATTTGCGTTATGTCATCGCGCGTTTCTCGGCCTATCACAATGTCTGGTGGTCCATGGCTAACGAATGGGATTTCATGAAGCAAAAAACCGAAGAAGATTTCGTGCGTTTCGGTGGAATCATTTCCACCAACGACCCGTATCATCACCTGCTTGGGATCCATAACGGCACGAAACTGTTCAACAATACCCTGCCGTTCATCACGCACGCGAGTATTCAGAATGGCGCGGCGGTCGAGAGCATCAACAGCGCGGAAATTTATCGCGATGTCTATCGTAAACCCGTCGTTTATGACGAAGTGAAATATGAAGGCGATATCGAAAGCCGTTGGGGCCAGCTTTCCGGCGAAGAACTCGTTTTCCGTTTTTGGAACGCGACAGTCGCGGGCACTTACTGTGGTCACGGCGAAACCTATAAGAGCGATGACCAGGTTCTTTGGTGGGCAAAAGGCGGCGTGCTCAAGGGTCAAAGCCCAGTGCGCCTGGCATTTTTGAAAAAGGTATTGGATGATGCGCCCGCCGAAGGCATCGAACCGATTGATAAATGGCAGAATTGTCCGATGGGCGGCAAACCGGCCATGTACTATTTGATTTATTTCGGCAAAGAGACGCCGACGAACTGGGTGTTTCAGATCCCGAAACCCCCGCTCGACAAAACGCAGTCCACCGATGGCATGAAATTCACCGCGGAAATCCTGGATACCTGGAATATGACGATCACACCGGTGGATGGCGTGTTCACGTTGAAGAAAAAGGATAATTACTATTTTGCGGACCATGACGGGCGATCGATCGATCTGCCGGGCAAGCCGTATATCGCGATCCGCATCAAGCGGGTGAAGGAATGAAATGAACCGCCAAATGACCGTGATTTGGGCAGTCGTCTTGCTATTCGTTGGGATGGCGTATGCCGACTCGACGAATGCCTGGGTGCCCGACTCGTTGCATTTCGTGGTGCAATCTCCCTATGACCTTAAACGTGATGCCCGTTATGGTTTTGATGCAAAAACCCAGACGCATCATCTCTGGGTCTATGACACGGACAAATCAGACACAAAATCAAGCACGCGGCCTCCCCGGACCGAGATGTCATTTGATAAATACACATCAGGACAGCACCAGCTTGAAGCGGATGTGCTGGTGGTGACCAATACGAGCAGGGTTTCCATTATGCAGATCTTCGGCGCGGAAGGCCGTGCGACGTCGTTGCAATTGCGCGTCTATGACGGTGACTTGAAAGAATATGAACATGCCACGCTTTTATCCGGGGTATATGGCAAATGGTTTCACCTGAATGTGACCCACGACGTGGAGACGCATGAGATCACGGTCTTGATCGATGGAAAGCTGGTGTTGACGACAAAGGATAACGGCGGCAAAGAATGGCACTTCAAATGTGGAGTGTACGCCCAGGAGAAGCCTAGCCGCAAAATGGAAGTGTATTACCGGAACATCAAGATCTATAAACAGTGAAAGCAGGCTATCCAAGGGATGAAATCTAAGATCATAATCTGCATCGCATTGATGGTTTCCTTTGCGATCCACGCGGAAACCGTTTCCATTGTCATAGCGTCGAACGCCGCGCCGCGGGTGAGGTTCGGTGCGGAGAAATTGGCCGAGGCTATCAGGGAAACAAAGATCACCAACTTGCCTTTGAGTGGCCGTGTAATAGGAGGGGTTGATGCGCGGATCGTTTATCCGGGTAATGTGGGCGGACTCAAAATCTACTTGAACGACCACGATGCTCCCTTTCCCGGGCGCGAAGGGTTCCGGATTTCGCTGATGGGAAATGGTGACGAGGCGATCATCGGCACTGATGATTCGGGAACACTATACGGCTGTCTGGAGATGGCGAGGCGTATCCGTGAGTCAGGTGGCGGGTTTCCGATGGTGAACTTTGAGGACAAGCCGGTGATGACATTGCGGGGCACATGCGTGGCGATGCAGAAGACGTTTATTTTGCCCGGCAGAAAAGTATATGAATATCCGTACACTCCGGAGTTGTTCCCATGGTTTTACGACAAGACGCTGTGGACGGAGTATCTGGATTTCCTCGTGGCGAACCGAATGAACACGCTTTACCTGTGGAGCGGGCATCCTTTCGCGTCGTTGGTGCGGCTCAAGGATTATCCTTATGCAGTGGAAGTGTCGGATGATGTTTTTGCGAGGAACCAGGACCAGTTTCGGTGGCTGGCGCAGGAGTGCGATAAGCGGGGCATCTGGCTCGTGCAGATGTTTTACAATATTTTGGTCTCCAAGCCGTTTGCGCAAACGAACGGCATCGCCACACAACTTTCTGCGCCAACGCCGTTAGTGGCAGATTACACGCGCAAATCCATCGCGGAATTCGTGAAGGAATATCCGAACGTGGGCTTGATGTTGTGCCTGGGTGAGGCGTTGCAGGGCACGGACAATCAGATTGAATGGGCGACAAAAACGATTTTGCCGGGCGTGCTGGACGGGATGAAAGAAGCAGGACTAACAGAACAGCCGCCGGTGGTCATCCGCACGCACGCGATGGACCCGGAAGCGATCATGCCGGCGTGTTTTCAGGTCTATTCGAACCTATTCACAGAAACGAAATACAACGGTGAATCGTTGACGACTTACGAGCCGCGCGGGAAAGATCAGGCGACGCACCTCGCGATGGCGAAACTGGGGCCGCACTTGGTGAACATTCACATCATGTCAAACCTGGAACCGTTCCGTTACGGGGCGACGGAGTTCATCCGGAAATCAGTGCTGGCGTCGCGCGACCGGCTGGGCGCGAGCGGCATCCATTTGTATCCGTTATCCTATTGGAACTGGCCGTACTCGCCGGATATCGCCGAGACACCCTTGTTGCAATGGAACCGGGATTGGATCTGGTTTGAGGCGTGGTCGCGGTATGCGTGGAACCCGGACGTGCCGGCGGCGGAAGACCATGCGTATTGGGTCGCGCGGCTGGCCAATTTTTATGGGAACACGAACGCGGCAGAGAAGATTTTAGCGGCGTATAACGACGCGGGCGAAGTGGCGCCGATGTTGATACGACGGTTCGGCATCACTGAGGGCAACCGGCAGACCTTGTCGCTGGGTATGACGCTGGACCAGTTGGTGAATCCCATGAGATACGGTGCGATAGAGGATTTGTGGTTGTCGCAGGCGCCGGTGGGTGAGCGATTGGATGAATATGTGAAGCGCGAATGGAACCACGAAGCGCATGAAGGCGAAACACCGGAATCCATCATCGCGGATGTGTTGAATCATTCTTCGAACGCAGTGGGCGCGATCGATTCTGTGGAGAAGTTGGTTACCAAAAACCGCGAAGAGTTCAAGCGGTTGCGCAATGACCTGCATTGTGTGCAGGCGCTGGCCAATAATTACTCAAACAAGGCGAGGGCGGCGGAATATGTCCTGCGCTATGGCTACAGCCATGACATCCATGACATGGAAACTGCCGAGGCGTTTTTGGCGCAGAGCCTGGCGGATTACAAGGATTTGGTTGCACTGACGGAGAAAACATATCAGTTCGCCAATTCGATGCAGACCTCGCAGCGGAAGATTCCGGCACCGGGGGCGGGAAACGGGCAGCGGGCAAATTATCTGTGGGCGCAACTGGTGCCGCGTTACGAAAAAGAATTGAAGGATTTCCAGACGAACCTTGTCCAATCAGCGCAGGGCACGAATGCGCCGGTGCAGGAGGCTGAACAACCAATCCAAGCATGGCCGGCGGCAGGTTTCACACTTATGGGCACGAATGCGGAGAGTTATGTGGTAACGAATGGTGCGCGTCCGTTCATGGACCGTGGTTATAAGATTGCGGCGCTCGCGCCGGAGTTGAACGGATTGACGGGTATCCGCATCTCGCATGATGCGGCGAAGAGTGGGAATAATACGCCGATAGAATTTAAGACGACTGAACCGGTCGAGGTGCTGGTGGGCTATTTTGACGACAAGCGCGATATCTGGTTACAGGTGCCGAATCTGGACGTGGCGGCGCAGGCGGATGACCGTGGCGGCGTGGATGTGCTGTTGCGGGATGCCGTGATGATAGAGCAATGCCCGATGGTGGATGTTCATGCTTTCCGTTACGGCGCGGGACGGAATAAATTAGAACTCATCGGTAAGGGCAGTTTTGTGGTGTTGGGAGTGGTGCCGCAGTCTGCTAAGCTGGATAAACGTGACGTGAATGTGAAGTGAATGAAATCCGTGGTCCTCATCGCCGGTTTGCTTTTGGCAACGCTGCATGTGAATGCGGCGGAGCCGGGGGTCGTTGATACCGGCAAAAGCCCGTACGCCAAAGTGCAGACGACAGGCCTGGATGAAGCGCATTGGACGAGGGGTTTTTGGGCGGACCGGTTCGAGCTTTGCAACACGCAGATGTTGCCGAGCATGGGCCGGTTGATGGAGGGGACGAATTATTCGCAGTTCTTCCGTAATTTTGAGATCGCCGCCGGGCTCAAGGAGGGAAACTCACGAGGCGCACCGTTCAATGATGGGGATTTCTATAAATTGATGGAGGCAGCCAGTGCGGCGTATGCGGTGAACCACAGCGATTATCTGGACCGCAACCTGGACCGTGCCATCGCAGTCATCGCGCAGGCGCAACGCCCGGACGGATATATCCATACGCCCACATTGATACGGGAGCGCCACGGCGACACGAACGCGGTGCCGTTCCAGGACCGGAACAATTTCGAGATGTATAACATGGGGCATCTCTTCACGGCGGCGAGCGTGCATTACCGGGCGACGGGGAAGACGAATTTTTTGGCGGTGGCGATCAAGGCGGCGGATTTTCTTTACGAAAATTTCCATGCGGCATCGCCAGACGCGGCGAAGAGCCCGGTGTGTCCGTCGCATTACATGGGCATCATCGAGTTGTATCGCACCACCCATGATCCACGATACCTGGAACTGGCGAAGAAATTCTTTGAGTTGCGCGACCAGATAACCGACGGCGGGTCGGATAACCAGGATCGGGTTCCGTTGGACGAACAGACGGAGGCGGAAGGCCATGCGGTGCGGGCCAATTATCTGTATGCCGGCGCGGCGGACCTGTTCATGGAGACGGGTGATGCCACGTTGTGGAATCCGTTGGGCCCGATCTGGACGAATGTGGTGACCAAGAAAATGTATATCACCGGCGGTTGCGGCGCATTGTATGACGGCGCGGCGCCGGACGGCTCGAAGAACCAGAAAAGCATCACGCGGGTGCACCAGGCCTACGGACGGAATTATCAATTGCCGAACACGACGGCTTATAGCGAGACGTGCGCGAACATCGGGAACGTGCTTTGGAACTGGCGGATGTTTTTGGCGACGGGCGATGCGAAGTACATGGATGTGCTGGAACTGGCACTCTATAACAGCGTGCTTTCCGGCGGCGCACTTGATGGGACGAATTTCTTTTACACGAATCCATTGCGCGTGACGTATCCGTTGCCTACGGAATTGCGCTGGTCGCGCACGCGAGTGCCGTTCGTGAGTTCGTTCTGTTGTCCGCCGAATCTGGTGCGGACGATTGCGGAATCGGTGGATTACGCCTACGGAAAATCAGCGGAGGCGGTTTGGGTGAATCTGTATGGCGGCAGCACGTTCTCGACGACTCTGGCGGATGGAACTGCAGTGAAGCTGGAACAAGAGACGGAATATCCGTGGACCGGGCGCATCCGTATCAAGTTGGGGGACTGTGGGGCAAACGCGTTTGCGTTGAAACTGCGGATACCTGGTTGGGCAACTGGCGCGGCGATACGGATCAACGATGGAGCGCCGGATGAATCAGCCGCGCCGGGAAGTTATTTTGAGATTCGCCGCAACTGGAAAGCGGGAGATTTTGTGGATTTGGACTTACCGATGCCAGTGCGGTTGATGGAAGCGAATCCATTGGTGGAAGAGGATCTGAACCAGGTGGCAATCCAGCGCGGGCCGATGGTGTATTGCCTGGAATCGGTCGATCTACCGAAGGGTGTGACGGTCTCTGATGTGGTGATTCCGTCGGACATCCAGCTCATGGCGCGTTATGACGAGCGGTTGTTGGATGGCACGGTTGTGCTCGAAGGCAAAGCGTTGGCGCAAACCGAGGAGAGCTGGAAGGGTGAGCTTTATCGTGAACTGCAAAAGCCATCATTGATGCCGGTCAGCCTGCGATTGATCCCCTATTGCCTTTGGCAAAATCGCGGCCCGTCGGAGATGACAGTATGGATACCACGCAGCAGTTTTTGATGGGTTTATGTCACTTTTGGACAATGGTTTAGCCCGATTTTAATCCATTCTTAATCTAAATTCGGTCTAATCACTCGTGCCCCCAAGGTATGTCATGGCCTCATTGTTTCGAGCGGCAAGTTTAGGGCCATTTGGAAGCTGTAATACCTAATAATCAGACTATGAAAAGCCCCTTTTTTCGCCTTTTAGCCCTGTTATTTGCCTGCCTGGCACCTGGAGCTCTGTTCAGCCAGCAGGTCGTCACCATCGCGCCGTCGTCGGGAGTTGGGCCGGCGGAAATGTGGTCCGGGGTAAACTATTCCGGCATCCAAACGAATGCATTCACGATCAGCAGCAGTGGCGGGACGGATGAGATCGATATCGGCGTGACCAATGTCCCGCCGGGCGTGAGCATCACATTTTCGCCCTCCTCCATCGCCAGCGGCACCAGCCCGGGGAGTTTCGGGATTTACATGGCGGTAGCGGTCACGAACGTGGCGCTGGGGGATTACACGCCCACGATCGTGCTCACGAATGCCATCTCCAGTTTTGCGACCAAGAGCCGGGCATTCAACTTTCATGTGGAAAACCGGGTTTATTGGGTGGCGAATAATCCGACGGTGACCAATTGGTCCACGGCAGGAAATTGGACACCCTTCCTGCCACAGGGGAACAGCGTCAGCTTTGAAGATCCGCAAGTGGACATTGGCGGCACGAACAAGGTCACGGCCAACACCACCATTGCGCACCTGAACTATATGCGTTCGCGGTACAGCACCCTTTGGCAAACAGTGCTGAATGCGGGCGTGGTGCTGACGGTAACGAACGGGTTCAGCGCGAACAGCATCAGCGTGGATAATGGCGGCGGTACCGGCCACAACTTCGGGCTGAACATCAGCGGCACTTCCGGCGCCACTTTGCTGGTGACCAATTTAAACAAAGATTTTGCTCTGAACCAGCTCAACAGCGCGGCGGCAAGTGTGACCTTTAAATTCACGCTCAGCGGCTTGCCGGTCTTGAAGGCCTACGTGCGGCGCTTCGGCCTGGATGACATCACCACCATCACGGAGGGATCTTATGGTTCGCAAAATGCGCAGTGCGATTTTCCGGCGCAAATGAACGTGGTGGCTTCTTTCGTGGGCGACATCACCCAGGAACATTTTACGAATGCCATCTCGTTCTGGAACCATGATGACAACACCACTTATCAGAATGGTTCGCCATTCACGGCCACTCTTGGATCGGCGAACACCTTCTGGGCAGACAGTTTTGTGCTGGGTGGCGGACGGGTGCAGGGTGCCAATGTGTTGAGTGCGCGCGCGGGCGGTTCGACGGCGCAGTTCCGCAACTCCGACGGGGTGAGTCGCATGACCTTGTTCGGCCTGGCGGTGGATTCCGGCGTCAACACCGTTGGCAGCGGCAGCAAAGGCACTTTTAGCTGGCAGAACAGCAGCTTGGACGTTTTGGCGGATCAGATGTGGCTGGGGCACAACCGCCCACGCCAGACGCCGGGTTCGGGTGGCCATGTTTGGGGCGTGTTGGCCTTCGGCAGCGGTTCGGTGGTGAATGTGAACACGGCGATCGTGGGTTACCAGGCCTACACGAACGACGATGATTGCCACGGCGTCATCACTAATGCGAGCGGCACATTCACGGTGAACAAGGAACTGGTCTTGGGTTATACCTCGGGTGATTTTGTGGTGAACGGCCCGTTTGCCCTTGCGGGTTATGGGCAGTTGACGGTCGCGGGCGCCAGCGGTCGCGCCTTCATCAATAAGATTAGCGTTGGGGGACCGGCGAAGGTTTCGACCAACAACACCATCACCCTCAATACCGGCGGTGCGTTGACGCTGACCAATACGGCAGGAGCAGCGGACGCCCGGATCACCATTCTTTCGCTCACCAACTCTTCACTCACATTCCTTCTCAACGGGAATGAATCGCCACGGATGTATGCGCACATCCTTTCCATGGGCACAGCGGACACGATCAATTTTGCGGCCATCACCAACACAGGCAATTACCCGGTAAAGGTGCCGTTGATCAGTTATGACCTGATCAACGCCGGTTTCAATTTTACGCTGGGCACATTACCATCGGCGACCCCGGCGTTTTTGGGCTACCTGACCAATGACACGACGGCGGACATGATTTATCTCGTGCTTACGAACGGCCCGCAGGAGCCGGGTGCTGTGACCTGGACGGGAGCATTGAGTTCTGATTGGGACACGATAACGAATAATTGGTTGAATGGGGCGATTCCTTATACCTATGCCGATGGCGTGCCCGTGCGATTTGATGATACGGGCCTGAGCGGGAGTGTGAACCTGACGGCGGCGCGCGCGCCTTCACGGGTCACGGTGAGCAACAGCGCAGTGACGTATTCATTCACTGGCACGGGCAAGGTCACGGGCAGCGGCGCCTTGATCAAACAAGGTGCGGGAACGTTGTTCATGGCGGATGGAAACAATGATTTCTCTGGCGGCACATTGATCAGCGGCGGCACCTTGCAGGTGGGCGTGGGTGATGCCAGTGGCGGCATCGGCAGTGGCAATATCACCAACAACGCTTCGCTGGTGTTCAACCGTTCGGATAATCCGACGGTCATGAACAACATATCGGGCACCGGTTCGTTCACCCAAAATGGCGCCGGTAAACTGACACTGGCAGGGACGAACAGTTACTCGGGCGACACGACCATCGGCGCGGGTACGCTCGCGCTGACGGGTAATTCCGGAATTGCGGGGGCGAATATCATCCTCAGCCCGTCGACGGTTTTGGATGTGAGTGGACGCAATGATGGAACTTTGACGCTGGCCAGTGGCCAGGCGTTGCGCGGAAATGGTACGATCAATGGCAGTGTATTGGCGGCCAATGGTTCCACGGTTGCGCCGGGCCAATCCATCGGTGTGTTAACGGTCACCAACGGAATTGTGCAGCAAGGCACAACAGTGATGGAGATTGATAAGGCTGGCGGTACGAACGATGTGCTGCGGAGCCTCGTAAGTATCGCGTATGGCGGCACGCTGGTGATTTCGAATCTGAACACTCCATTGAGCGAGGGGGACACTTATAAATTGTTCAATGCGCCGACTTATTCAGGCAGTTTTGCAGGCATCATACCGTCATCGCCCGGAATCGGGCTGGCCTGGGACATGAGCGACCTGACCAACAACGGCAGACTCAAGGTGATTTCGTCTTCGCCGCCGGGATTGCAAAAATGGACGGGCGCTATCAATGCAAATTGGGACTTTACGACGACCAACTGGACGGCGCTGGCCGTGCCGGTGGCTTATGCGGACGCATTGCCGGTGCAGTTTGATGACAACGGTTTGCAGACCAATGTGAATGTGACCACGACGCTCTCGCCGAGCCTTGCCATCGTGAATAACAGTGCATTGACCTATACGTTTATCGGCGCTGGCAAAGTGAGCGGCAGCGGCGGTTTGGTGAAACTGGGCGCGGGCACGTTTATCATCGGGAATAGCGGCAGTAATGATTTTTCCGGTGGCATCAGCATCGGTGGTGGAACATTGCAGGTAGGGAACGCTGGGACGGGCGGCAACCTTGGTTCTGGCAAGCTCACCAACAATGCAGCGCTGTCTTTCAATCGCACGGACACCCTTTCGGTGCCGAATGATATTTCCGGCGTCGGTACGCTCACGCAAAACGGCAGTGGGACCACGGTTCTTACGGGAAATGAAACTTATACCGGCAACACCACGATCAATGCTGGCGTACTCGCGCTGGCGGGAACCTCAGCCATCTCTAGCAGCGGCAACGTCAACGTGGCCAGCGGAGCGGCATTGGCTGTGACGGGCCGCACGGATGGGACGTTGACGCTCCTGAACGGCCAGACCTTGCGCGGCGATGGCTCTGTACTGGGCAATGTCACGGCGGCATTTGGCTCGGTGATTCAGCCGGGGCAATCCATCGGGATTTTGAGCGTCACGAACGCGCTGGTTTTGCAAGGGACGGTCGTGATGGAGATTAACAATACAGCTGGCACGAATGACCTGCTAGGCGGTGCCGCGAGTCTGACCTATGGCGGAACGCTGGTGGTCTCAAATTACGGAACGGCATTGGCGGACGGCGACAGCTTTAAGCTGTTCGACGCGGGCAGTTATACAGGTGCGTTCACAAATATCGTGCCGGTGCGTCCAGGCACGGGCCTGGTGTGGGATACGAGTGATTTAACGGATAGTGGCACGTTGCGGGTGACACTGGCTCCGCCGGAAGCGCCCTCAGCCTCGATCAAGGTTGACCTGTCCATTTCGGGCCGGGCGGAAGCGCTCGACCCGACCTTCCTGTCGTGGCTGATCCCTGGCGGGACAGTCATCAGCACTAACTTCAGTGGAATCACCATCACGTTCACGAAGACAGGGCAGTTCGGGACAGGCCTGACCGGTGATTGGTGGAAAGAGGGTGTGGACACTTTTGGCTGCTTGATGGCGGATGACGGCCTCACAGTGGATAATGGCGACCTGGGCGGGCAGATCGAGATGCGTATCAGCGGCCTCAGCCGCGGGCCGCACACCATCGCGACGTATCATAATACATGGGCAGACCCCAGCTCGACGACGTTCAGCCCGATGAACATCTCTGTGAACGGAGTGTTGATGTTCACTAATTTCGTGGCAAGCAATCGGGTGACAAACAATTATGCGGCAGCTTCGGCGTTCATGCAGGTGAATGCGGAGGACGGTGAAGATGTGGTGATCCTGTATCAATCCGTCACCAACACGCCGGCCACTTCCAAGAACGTCTGGATCAGCGGCGTGGAGATCGACACGGTGGATTCGACCAAGAAGGCGCTCAATCCGTCGCCGGCCAGCGGGGATGAGCATGTGGATGCGGACGCGACGAAGAATGTGACACTGGCATGGTCGGGGGCGCAATCGGCGGTGTCGCAGGATGTTTATTTTGGCACCTCTTCGAACGTGGTCGCCACGGCGACGCACGCATCGCCGGAATTCAAGGGCAACCAGTTGGGCACGAATTATCTGGTGACGAACCTGAGCTCACTGGCGACCTATTGGTGGCGCGTAGACGAGATCGACGCGACGAATGGCGTATCCAAGGGTGATATGTGGTATTTCCGCACGCGTCATCTCGCGTTCCCGGGCGCGGAAGGCTACGGACGATTCGCGCGCGGCGGGCGCGGCGGCATCGTCATCGAAGTGACGAACCTTGCCGACAGCGGGCCGGGCACGTTCCGTGAAGCCATCACGAACACACTGGTTGACAAAGGGCCGCGCACCATTGTGTTCGCGGTGTCTGGATTGATCACGCTGGAAAGTGAACTCACAGTCAACGGGGATAACAGCAAGTTGACCATCGCGGGACAGACCGCGCCGGGCAAAGGCATCCAGATACGCAAGTGGCCGTTCGGTTTCAGCGGTGGTGATGACGTGATCGTGCGCGATCTGCGCTGTTTCCCGGGCAAATATTCCGGGGCGACGGTCAATGGCATGGGCTTTGGTGGGGTGGATAATACCATCATGGATCATTGCTCGTCCGGCTGGAGCATGGATGAGTGTATCCCGTCACGTGGGGCGAAGAACATGACCATCCAGCATGTGATGATCGCGGAACCGCTGAACGTGTCCGGCCACAAAAATTATCCACCGGGAACACGCCATGGCTATTCCAGTAGCACGAGCGGTGACATCGGGAGCTGGCACCACGACCTGCTGGCGCATGCCGAGGGACGCAATTGGAGCCTGGCGGGCGGGTTGGACGGTAATGGCAACTTTGCCGGCAAACTCGATATCCGCGACAACGTGGTTTACAACTGGAATGGCCGCACGACGGACGGTGGTGTTGAGGAAATGAATTTCGTCAATAATTACTACAAGCTGGGGCCGGTCAATGGCATCAAGACCTACCTGAATCCGGACCATGGAACCAATGCGGATGGTTCCTATGGCCAGCGATATTATTCCTCCGGCAACGTGATGCCGGGATTCCCGCAGAGCAACAGCGGTGGTTGGATGGTCTCTACGCAGTTCTTCACGTCCTTTGTGACGACGCAAAATGCGACCAACGCTTATAAGATTGTGGTATCAGACGTGGGTTGCACGCAGCCGATGGCGGATGACCATGATAAGCGCGTCATCCAGGAAACGATTGATGGCTCCTACCATTACAGCGGCAGCGTGAGCGGGTTGCCGGGCCTGCCGGATGACGAGAATGATGTCGGCGCCTGGGAAAATTATCCGGAGATCCATCGCGATGCGAATTGGGACAGCGACCATGACGGCCTGCCGGACTGGTGGGAAATCATGCGCGGTCTGAACCCGCATTCGGCGCCGGGCGATTTCTCGGATGCCAATGTGGACCTGCAGGGCGACGAATATACGGAATTGGAACGCTACCTGAATTACATGGCGGGTATCCATTACGACTGTACGAATACGGCCACGCTGGATGTGGACTTGGTCCAATTCACGAAAGGTTTCACGAACACCGCGCCGACGTATTCTGTCTTCGGTGTGACCAATGGCACGGTGACATTGGTGGGCGGGAAGACGGCCCATTTCACGCCGGCGTCCAATTTCTCCGGCCTCGCAGGCTTCCAGTTCTCCGTAGTGGACTCGGTGGGGGATACGATGACCAATTCTGTGGCCATTCACGTCATTGCGCCGGGTGTGGGGAACACCCCGCCTACGCTGTCGGCTGTATCCAACCTCACCGTTAACGTAGGTGTGAATGTGGTCATCACGAACACGGCAAGCGATTCAGACATCCCGGCACAGACACTGACATTTGGGTTGCTGACATCACCGACGAACGCAGCGATCAATTCAGGCAGCGGTGTCCTGGGCTGGCGCCCGATCGTATCGCAGGCGAACACGACGAACCTGTTCAGCGTGGTGGTGACAGACAACGGCACGCCGAACTTGAGCGCGACACAGAATTTCAACGTCATCGTGAATCCATTGACGCTGCCGGCAATCGCGTCATCGACACTGCAAAGTGGACACTTCGGTCTTTCAGTCAATGGACAAGTGGGGCCGGATTATGCGGTGCAGGGATCAAGTAACCTATTGAATTGGAGCACGTTGCTGATAACGAATCCGACGACGATGCCCTTCGGTTGGGCATCGACAAACACGGCCACCCTGCCGATGCAATTTTTCCGGATAAAAGTGGGTCCGCCGTTACCATAGTCTGGTGCCAAGCGTCTCTCTATTTGATACGGAGAGACAAAGGTTCGCCGATGGTATGTTATCGGGTGAGAAGTCCGGTTCGGAAGCAGAAATGCGATGGTAAGAAGGCAGAAATCGCAGGCTTCCGAAATGGATTGGGCGGAGTGATTTGTCCATCATAACGACATGATCCGCCGAGCGATTTTGACTGCGGTACTGTTAGCTGTTGGTGTGTGTGTGGTTGGTTCTGGTTGCGCGCGTGTGGATTCGCGCAACCAGACCTCCACGGCATCCAAAGACGCGGTTTACCTCTTCAGTACTTTCCGGGAAACGGCGCAGGACGGGTTACGCTTTGCCTATAGCTTCGACGGGTATCATTGGACGAATATCGACGGATTGTTCCTCAAGCCCATAGTCGGCTCCAACATCCTGCGCGACCCGAGCATCACGCAGGGGCCGGATGGTGTGTTTCACCTGGTATGGACGGCGGCGTGGCATAACTGCCAGGGATTCGGGGCCGCAAATTCCAAGGACCTGATCCATTGGTCGCCGCAACAGTTCGTGCCGGTGATGACGAATGAGCCGACGACGGTGAACGTGTGGGCACCGGAGGTTTTTTACGATGCCGTGGGAAAACAATTCATCATTGTGTGGGCATCCACGATTCCTGGCCGGTTCCCGGATAACCTGGAGCCGCATGATAACAATCACCGGTTGTATGCCACGACGACGCGCGACTTTGTGACTTTCACGCCGGAGAAATTGTTTTTTGACCCGGGGTACAGCGTGATAGACGGATTTTTGCTGAAAGATGGTGCGCGCTATGTGCTGGTGCACAAGGACAACACGCGTCCGCAACGGAATATCCGCGTGGCGTTCAGCGATTCGCCGCTGGGGCCGTGGACGGACATTTCTGGGCCGCTGACAGAGAATTTCACAGAGGGGCCGTGCGCGTTGAAGGTGGGCGATGACTGGCTCATCTATTTCGATGCGTACAAGGAAAAGGTTTATGGAGCATTGAAAACACGCGATTTCAAGATATTCACAAATATCACACAGCAAGTATCGTTTCCCGAAGGGCACAAGCACGGCACGGCGTTCAAAGTGTCACGTGCAATTTTGGATGGTTTGCTGGAAAACAAACCGTGATGCGACGGCTCAGAGCTGATATTTTATGACCATGAAACGATTTTTACCCATTCTACTCGGATTGTTGCTCGCCGCGCCACTTTTTGCTGCAACGGATACCAATGCGCCGGCGGAAGACGCGGAGGCGAAATACACCAAGGACATCGAGAATCGCACGCAAAACATTCTCAACGTGCTCGCGCTGGCGGATACCAACAAAGTGGCGTCGGTGCACGACACGATCATCGCGCAATGGCGCGCGTTACGGGCGTGGCACGATTACAACGATGCGAAGTTGAAGAAGAACAAGGACACGAACGAGGTTGCAACCATCAACGCTTCGTTGAAAGCTTTGCACAATCAATTTATTGGGAATCTTTCCAAGGACCTCACGCCGCAGCAGGTGGATGTGGTTAAGGATAAGATGACCTATGGCGTGGTGCAGGTGACTTACAATGCGTATCTCGGCATGTATCCCAACCTTACGGACGCAGAAAAACAGCAGATCTTGGCGTGGTTAATTGAGGCGCGCGAGACTTCCATGGACCAGGGCACTTCCAATGAAAAGCACGCGGTGTTCGGCAAATACAAGGGCCGCATCAATAATTATCTTTCCAAGGAAGGTTACGACGCGCAGACGGGCAAAAAGAAAACTGATCAGCTGACGGGGTTGTCGAACACCAATCAGCCGGCCAAATGATTTCCGGGACCGGGAATATCAGCCGCTATCGCTGGCGCATCTGCGCGCTGCTGTTCTTCGCGACCACCATCAATTACGTCGACCGCCAGGTCATCAGCATCCTCAAGCCCGTGCTCATGCACGACCTCGGTTGGGATGAGATTGCTTTTGGCCATGTCATCACGGCTTTTCAATGCGCTTACGCCTTCGGCTATGCGGGCGGAGGCTGGTTCATGGACCGTGTGGGTGTGCGGCTTGGTTACGCGGTGGCAGTGGCGGGCTGGAGCCTGGCGGCCATCGGGCACACCTTTGTGCGAACAGTGTTTGGTTTTGGCGTTGCACGGTTTGGTCTCGGAATTGCGGAAGGCGGGAATTTTCCAGCAGCTATTAAGACCGTAGGAGAATGGTTCCCGAAAAAAGAACGCGCCCTGGCCACGGGCATCTTCAATTCTGGTTGCACGGTCGGGATAATTGTGACGCCGCTGGCGGTTCCATGGATCGTCACGCATTGGGGCTGGCCGTATGCGTTTCTGGTGACCGGGGTGTTGGGGTTAGTATGGATCGTCGTGTGGTGGACGATGTATCGTCCGCCGCAGGAACATCCGGGCGTGTCACCTGCTGAACTGGCACATATCCAGAGCGACCCGCCGGATCCGCTGGTGAAGGTGTCATGGGCGGAATTATTGCGCCATCGGCAGACATGGGCGTTCACGGCGGGCATCGTGCTGGTGTCGCCGGTCTGGTGGTTCTACCTGTTCTGGGTGCCGGGCTTTTTCCACGACAAATATAATTTGAACCTGAAAGATTTTGGGCCGCCTGTGGTCATCATCTATCTGGTGGCGGGCCTAGGAAGTGTGGGCGGCGGCTGGCTGTCGTCCTGCCTGCTGAAGCGCGGTTGGTCACTGAACGCCGCGCGCAAGACGGCGCTGCTGGTATGCGCGTTATGCGTGGTGCCGGTGTTCGGGGCAGCAAGCGTCTCGAACCTGTGGGTGGCGACTGGTCTCATTGCATTGGCAGCGGCGGCGCATCAGGGTTTTTCCGCGAATCTCTACACCCTGGTCTCCGATACCGCGCCGCGCTATGCGGTGAGTTCAGTGGTGGGCATCGGTGGGGCGGCTTCAGCAGTGGCGGGAATGTTTTCAGCTGAAATCATCGGGCACATCCTGCAGTGGACCGGCAGCTACGTGTGGCTTTTCAGCGGCGCATCACTAGCCTATCTTGCCGCATTGCTGGTGATGCATGTGATCAATCCACGGCATGAAGCGATGAAGCTGGAATGAAACAAAAAGATGCCGCTTTTTCACGGTAATTGATATCCTAAGGGCTGCATCGCGAACCCAATTTTATGGTTACTGAATGGAAATCTGACGCGGAATTGTTCGGCATCTGTTGCCGTGAACTCTACACACCAGTGGTCGGCGACATCCTCGATGACTTGGGCTTCACGCATCAGTTCCTGCCGCAACCCATCCAGCCGATGCGCGAAGAGATGCGACTCGCTGGCCGCGCGATGCCGGTGGTGATGATCGATATCTACGGCAAACAGAAGAAGCCCTTCGGCCTGCTTACCGAGGCATTGGACCAATTGAAGCCGGGCGAAATCTATCTGGCCAGCGGTGGCGAGATGCGTTGCGCCTATTGGGGTGAAATCCTCACGGCCACGGCGAAAAAACGCGGAGCGGTAGGCGCGGTCATCAATGGATTCCACCGGGACACGCCCAAGGTGCTGGAGCAGAACTGGCCGGTGTTCTCGCGCGGACGGTTTGCGCAGGATTCGGGTGTGCGCACGCAAGTAGTGGATTATCGCTGCCAGATCGAGATCGGGCAAGTGACAGTGCAACCGGAGGACCTGATTTTCGGGGACCAGGATGGTGTGGTCATCGTGCCCAGGAAAGTTGAAGCGGAAGTGATCGAAAAGGCATTGGCGAAAGCCCGTGGCGAAAAACTGGTGCGCAAGGAGATTGAAGGCGGCATGAGCAGTACAGCAGCGTTCAAGAAATACGGGATTCTCTAGTCTATGCCCAAAATCAAATCCATTTCGTTCTTTAAGGCGGTTTCGTCAGTATCACAGCCAATCGCAGACGCCACGCACCAGATTCCGGAGATTGCGTTCATTGTCACGCGCATCGGGCTGGATAATGGCGTGGCCGGTGAAGGCCATTTGCTGGCGTTCCATTATTCGCCGCAAGCGATTTTGGGTGCGTTGCGGGACATCGCGCCGATGGTCATCGGGCGCGAGGTGAGCCGCACGGGGGAGTTTCTGGCGCATCACGAAAAGGAGAGCGAATACTTCGGTAACGTGGGATTGCATCGCTGGGCGGCGGGTTCGGTGAACATCGCCATGTGGGATGCGTGGGCGAAAACGCTGGAAGTGCCCGTCTGGAAATTGTTCGGCGTATATCACAGCCAAGTGCCGTTGTATGGCAGTGGTGGATGGCTTTCATATTCGAACAAGGAATTGTTGGATGAAGTGAAGCAGTACGTAAAACGCGGCTTCCGGTCGGTGAAGGTCAAAGTCGGTTCGCCTGAAGTGCAGCGTGACGTGGAGCGGCTCACGAAGGTACGCGAAGCGGTCGGGCCGCACATCCGCATCATGATGGATGCAAACCAGGGAATGATATTGCCGGCGGCGCTCGAACTGGCGCGCGCAGCGCGACCACTGGGCATCGCGTGGTTCGAAGAGCCGCTGAATCGCACGGATTATGACGGCTATGCGCAATTGCGAAAACAAGCCGGCATGTCCATTGCCACTGGCGAACGTGAATTTGACACGGTCACGCTTCGCGAACTGATACGCCGTGAAGCGATTGATCTGTGGCAGCCGGACCTGTTGCGATTGGGCAGCGTGGAGGCGTGGCGGGCTTCGGCGGCATTGGCGCAAGCGCATCACATCCCGGTTTTACCGCACTACTACAAAGAGTACGATGTGCCGTTGCTGATGACTGTTCCTAATGCGTATGGCGCAGAATCGTTCGATTGGGTCGACGATCTCATCACGCATCCCATCCGCATGAAGGACGGTTTTGCGCGCCCGAACGATGGCAATGGCTGGGGTTTCAGTTTCAAAGATGCGAAGCTCACGGAACTGACGAAATAATTTTGTCATGAAAATCATCAAACTCGAAACGTGGCGATGCGAACGCAAAGAAGCGTTGTTCGATTCCTCACGCACAGGTCGCAGCCCGATGAATTGGGACGTCGTAGTTTTGCGACTGACGACCGACACGGGCATTACGGGGCATGCGACTGCGCTGGCAGCGCGTTCGAGTATCGTCACGGAGGCGTACCTGCATGAAACGATTGCGCCGGTGGTGCTGGGTCGTTCCCCGACGGAACGCGAGGCCATCTGGCATGAGCTGTGGACGATTGACCGTCATCTGACTTTTTTTCCTGTGTATCTGCCGGGCCCGGTAGACGTGGCGTTGTGGGACATCTCGGCGCAGGCGGCGGGATTGCCGTTATATCAATTCATCGGCGAATGCCGCACCAGCCTGCCGACCTATGCGAGCAGCTTGTTCATGCCGAAGGTGGATGATTACGTGAAACAGATGCGCGTCTATGCGAAGCGCGGCTTCACGGCTTACAAAGCGCATCCATCTGGTCCGTGGCGCAAGGATATGGAGATCCATCGGGCCTTGCGCGAAGCCGCAAAGGCGGATTATGTGCTGATGACGGATCCTGTAGCAGATTATTCGTTGGAAGAAGCGATACGAGTCGGGCGCGACCTGGAAACGCTGAACTATCATTGGTTCGAAGAACCGTTTCGCGATTTTGAGCTCGCGAAGTATGCGAAGCTTTGCGCGGCGCTGGATATTCCCATTGCAGGCACAGAAACGACGCGCGGCGGGCCTTGGGGTGTGGCGCAGGCCATCGCGTTCAGCGCGGTGGACATCGTCCGCGCGGATGTTTCATGGAAGGCCGGTGTCACCGGTACGCTGAAGATCGCGCATCTGGCGGAGGCGCATGGGATGCGTTGTGAGATCCATTGCACGACGATGGGTTTTATGGACATGGCGAACCTGCACGTGAGTTGCGCCATCCGGAATTGCGAATACTTTGAATTGTTGGTGCCGGAAGAACCGTTCCGTTTTCCGATGAAAGACAAATATCCCATCGATAAATTCGGCGTCGCGCACGTACCGCAGAAGCCGGGTATAGGTGTGGAATTGGATTGGGATGCGATTGACCGCACGTGTGTGGAACATAAAATCCGCAAGGCCAAATGAACTCGCGCGCTTTCCAGATCAATGCGAATGACAATGTCGCGTCGTTGCTCGACAACGCGGAGACAGGCGTCGTGCAGATCCTCGGCGCGCAACCGCAAAGCCTCCCGTTGCTAGAGAAGATTGATCGCGGACACAAGATTGCATTGCGCGACATCGCTTCCGGCGAGGCCATCGTGAAATTTGGTGTACGCATCGGCCATGCGACGCAACCTGTCAAGCGAGGCACGTGGGTGCATTTGCACAATCTCGCGAGTGATCTGGATGAGCGTTCCCGCACCCTCGATCTACATTCCGGTGCGCCGACCGATACGGCGAATGCCTATGTTTGACGCGCAACTCATCAATTCGTGGTCAGGCTATCTGCGACCAGATGGTCGCAAGGGCATTCGCAATCTTGTGCTTATCGTCTATACGGTGGAATGTGCGCAACACGTGTCGCATGCCATCGCAGCGGGCGAGGAGGATACACACGTCATAGGTTTTCCGGGTTGTTACGACAATGCGTATGCCATCCGGCTGATGCTCGCGCTCGCGCGGCATCCGAATGTAGGCGCGGTGCTTTCGGTAGGCCTTGGTTGCGAGTACACGCAGCCGGAAAAGATTGCGGACGCGGTGCGCGGTTCCGGTCGTCCGGCGGAATGGTTTTTCATCCAACAGGCGGGCGGAACACGCACGTCCGTGGCTAAAGGAAAAGAAATAATCGCCCGGCTGCGCGCAAAAATTCAAAAAGAGACTCCGCGCGTGCCGATGACGTTGGCGGATCTGACGGTGGGCTGCGAGTGTGGCGGTTCGGACGGGACGTCCGGGTTGGCCGGCAATCCGGCGGTGGGCGCTTTTTTTGACCAACTGGTGGATGCGGGCGGGCGGGCGATCTTTGAGGAGACGGTGGAGATGATTGGGTTGCGCGGCCACATGTTGGAGCGCGCGGCGAACGCGGAGGCGAAGCAGCAGCTTGCGGCGGCTTACGACAAGGCGGAGCGCTATTGCCGCGCAGTGCGGCAATGGTCGGTTTCGCCAGGAAATTTTGCGGGCGGTCTCACGACCATCGAGGAGAAGAGCCTTGGCGCGTTTGCCAAGAGCGGCACGCGGCCCATTCAGGGTGTGATCCGCGTGGCGGAGCAACCTCGCGGGCCGGGCTTGTGGATTCTCGATAGTGTGCCGGATGACCATCACATGCAGTTCGGTTACACGAATCCGAATGACACGGAAGGACTCATGGACTTGATCAGCGCGGGTTCGCAGATTGTATTGTTCGTGACAGGGCGCGGGAGTGTCATCGGCAGTCCGGTCGCGCCGCTCATCAAGATCACCGGCAACAGCGCGACGTTTCATGCGATGGCGGAGGACATGGATTTTGACGCGGGCCGCGTGCTGGCGGGCGATATCACGCTGGCGCAAGCAGGCCACGAATTGACTGCCATGGTCACACGCATCGCGGCTGGCGAGCCGAGCAAGCCGGAGCAGTTGGGCCATCGCGAATATTTTATCATGTATAAACATCAGGAAACACCATCACTCACGGCAGGTTGCCGCGCATAAAATCGAAAATGAATTCAGCATTTGATCTCACGGGACAAACGGCGCTCATCACGGGCGGAGGAACGGGACTTGGTTTCGGCATGGCTCAATGCTTTGTGGCATCGGGCGCGAAAGTTGTTTTGGTCGGCCGTCGCAAGGAGGAATTGGACAAAGCCTGCACGACGCTGGGCAAACACGCGTTTGCGCTGGTGGGTGATGTGACGAAGTTGGAAAGTGTGCCGGGATTAGTGGATGCGGCGGAAAGATTGGGCGGCCCCATCACGGTCCTGGTCAACAACGCGGGTGTACACCTGAAAAAACCGGCGATGGAAACGTCGGATGCGGAATTCGCGAAAGTCATCGAGACGCATGTGTTCGGTGCATTCGCGCTGACGCGCGAAGTGGGCAAGAAAATGGTCGCGCGCAAAGCGGGCTCCATTTTGTTCACGGCGTCGATGGCGTCGCTCATGGGCATTCCGCTGGTGGTCGCGTATTCCGCGGCGAAATCGGCTTACGTCGGCATGGTGCAGACGTTGTCAGTGGAATTGGGCCAGCATAACGTGCGCGTGAATGCGATCGCGCCGGGCTGGATCCAATCGGACATGCTGGACAAGGCGTTGAGCAACGACCCGGCGCGTAAAGCGAAGGTGTTGGGGCGCACGCCGATGAACAGATTTGGCGAGCCGGCTGACATCGGTTGGGCGGCGGTTTACTTGTGCAGCCCGGCAGCGAAATTTGTGACGGGCGTGATATTGCCGGTGGACGGTGGTGCGGCGGAAGCATTTTGACGGTATCAATCATAAAATCTGAACTGGAGATCATTATGGAACGAATCGGTATTGTTGGTGTCGGTCGCATGGGGGCGAACATGGCGCGCCGCTTGAAAGATGTCGGTTATCCTGTCACCGCCGTCTCTGACGTGCGTGCGGACGCAGCGCAGAAACTAGCTGCAGAAATTGGCGCGGAGGCCTGCATGGAACTGGCGCGCGTCACAGAGCTCGCAGATGTCATCGTCACCGTGGTCACCGACGACGCGGCGATGAAAAAGATTTTTGCGCCCGGTGGTGACACCTTGTTGAAACGCGCGAAAGGAAAGTTGTTCATCAATTGTGCCACGGTTTCACCGCAGGCGCATGTGCGCGCGGAAGAGTTGGCGGAGAAAAAAGGCGCGCAGGCATTGGAAGCGTGCATGGCCTCGAGCATCACGCAGGCGCGCGAAGGTTCGCTGTATCTTATGCTCGGTGGCAAGCCTGAGACGTTCGAGCGCGCCAAACCGATCCTCGAAAAATTGAGTTCCTCCATGCGCTATGTCGGCAAGGCCGGCGAAGCGGCCAAGGTCAAGGCGCTCGTCAACATGGTCATGAACATCAACACCGCTGGCCTTGCGGAAGGTCTGGGGCTGGGCGCGGCACTTGGGCTTGACCTCACGATGTTGCGCGAGGTTTTTGGGCAAACGGGCGCGCGCTCAGGCGTGCTGCAAACCGATGGTGAAGACATGCAGAACCGCGAACACTCCTGTTTTTTCAGCGCCGCTCACGCCGCCAAGGATTCCGGCATCGCGCTCAAACTGGCGAAGGAAGCCGGGCTGAATCTTCCGCTCGCCGCCGCGACGTTCAAACAATATCGCCGCATGATCGACGAAGGTTTGGGTGAGCTCGATAAGTCCGGCATTGCCGAACTGACGTTCAAAGGCCGGCATCAATCGAAATCCGCATGAGCAAACCTGTTTTGCGCCATGTCGCGAATCTCTGGACGTTCATGGGACATCCAACGCCGGAGAACGAATGGTCGTTGGAGCAAAAACTGTCGGCGATCAAGCAGGCCGGATTCGATGGGGTGTGTTGGGGGCCGATTCCTGGTTTGAAGGAAGGACTGGAGCGGCACGGATTGTTTTTCCTGGGCGGCATGTCGTCTGGTAAGGCGGTGGAATTTCCGCAGATGCTCCAGGAGTTGAAAGACGCCGGCGCGCATCATGTCAATGTGCAGATGGCCGACGAAGACACGTTGACGCCCGAAGCTGTCGGGCTGGCGCTCTTACTGATGCAGGAAGGCCGCAAGCTCGGACTTGAGCCGGCCGTGGAAGTGCATCGCGATACCTGCACGGAAACGCCGGAAAAAACCTACGCACTCGCTGATGCGTATCAGAAAATCACCGGCGAGCTACTGCCCATCTCGTGGGATTTTTCTCATATCTCGGTCCTCAAACATCTGCGCCCGGATAATTACATCGAGAAGATGATTGTCCGGCCCGACCTGATCCAGCGCGCGCAACAATTTCATTTTCGTCCGTTCAACGGTCATCACGCGCAGGTGCCGATCACGGATGCGAAGGGCCGATTGACGCAAGAAGTGAAAGACTGGCTGCCATTTGCGGAGGAGTTGTTGAAGTGCTGGCTGAAGGGTAATTGCGAAACGGGTCGTGAGATTTTCATTTGCCCCGAACTCGGACCGACGCAAGGCGGCTATGCCTTGTCCACGTTCCCAAACAGTTGGGAGGACGCGAAAATCCTGCGTGGGGAGATTGATAAGCTTTGGAAAAAGGTGACCGGCTAAACGTCACTCTTTTTTGCGCGAACTCAGATTGTCGATGGCGACGGCGGCGATGATGACGTAGCCCTTGATGCCTAACTGCCAGAATGGCGAGACGCCCAATAGTACTAGTCCGTTGTTCAACACCCCGATGATGAGGCAGCCGAGGATGGTGCCAAAGATAGAGCCGCGTCCGCCACTCAGCGACGTGCCGCCGATGACGACAGCAGCGATGGAATCCAACTCATAACCAAGGCCGGCATTGGGTTCAGCGGTATCGAGCCGGGCGGTTTGGATGAGACCGGCGACACCCGCGAGCGCACCGGCGAGTGTGTAGACCCAGAGCTTGATATTGTTCACGTTCAAGCCGGCGAACTTCGCGGCTTTTTCACTCCCACCCACGGCGTAGATGTAGCGTCCCAATGGCGTGCGTTTGGAAAATATCTGGAACAATATAGCGAGCGCGACGGAGATCCAGACCGCCATCGGGATTCCGATGAAAGAACCCGCACCCATGAAATCAAAATGTTCACCAAGGGCACTGACCGGATGGCCGTTGGTCCACAACATCGCAAAGCAACGGGCGATGCACAGCATCGCGAGCGTGGCGACGAATGGCGGCAAGCGCAGGCGGGTGATGACCAATCCGTTGTGCAATCCGAGCGTGGCGCCGGCGAGAATGCCGGCGATGACTGCGCCCAGCACTGTGAACTGGACCTGCACGCCGAAGAGGCTGAGCGAGAGGCCGTTCTTGAAGAGGCCAGCTGCGAACGCGCCGCCGAAAGCGAGAATGGCGCCTACGGAGAGATCGATACCGCCGGTGAGGATAACGAGCGTCATCCCGATGGACAGGGAGAGATTGACGGAGATCTGCAACAGAATGTTCCGGACGTTGGAGAACGTGAGGAACGTGCTATGTGTCTCCGGGATGACGCTCAAGGCGATGACCATCGCGGCCAGCGCGATGAGCGGTTGCAGGCGTTTGAGCATCTCCTTGCTGTTCATTTGACCTCCGCCTGGATGGGCACGACGTGTAAGGGTTTCAGGTCGGTGGATTCATCGTCAACCTCCGCGCAGCCGGCGAAATGGATCGTTGCGCCGACGGTCGCGCGTTCTTTCAAGCCCGGCAACACGCGCGTCTCGACAAGGTGATTGAGTTCGTTGGCAATGTTGTTGAAGTCCTGTGAATTTGGATAAGCGTTCACGTCCAGTAGTCCAGTGCCGTCGCGAATGGCATTGCCGAAAAGCATGCCCATAGGCAGGGACACTTCGGCATTGGTGGAACCTGCGGTGATGGCGAGGGAAATCTCGTCATCGGAAACGGCGATGACGCGCCCGGTGCCGGAGAGAAAATAAGTGTAGCTATCGCTCATGCCGAGGCTGCGGGCGAATCGCTTTTTGGCATCGGCGGGGTCGTGTTGGATGGCGGGCAGCAGGGTTTCCGCCGGCACGGCTTTATCCAGATAAGGGAGTAATTTGTCTGTCCAAAATGTTTCCGCGAATTTTTGCGGGTTAAAGGTGGCCGCCGCTTTTTCCTCTTGGGCGCGTTTCAAGGGCACGACGCTAAACAGCGGGAAGAACCACAAGATTCCACCCGCTAAGCCGATCAACACGATGAACGGAATCGCGCGTCGCATCATTGTTTTTTACCGAAGTCGCCGTACTTGCCAACGTTGGCGGGAGTGACGAGGTCAACCTTCACGGGAATCTTCTGCTGAAAATCGCGTTTGCCTTTGATGTATTCATCGGCGTATTCGGCGGCCTTCTGGGCCATCAACTTAGGGAACTGCATTCCAGTGGCGGCGATCTTGCCTTCGGCGATGAGTTTCACGACATCATCTGCGCCGTCGAAACCGAACACCTTGACTTGTTTGTCTTTGCCAGCGGCGACGAGGGCCTGGTAGGCGCCCATCGCCATGGCGTCGTTGCCGCAGAATACGGCTTTGAGGTTGGGATTTTTCTGGAGAATGGCTTCAAAGACTTCGAGGCCCTTGGCGCGATCAAAATCAGCGCTCTGTTGCGCGACCATCTTCAGACCAGGATAACGGTCCACGACGCTGTGAAAACCCTTGGAGCGGTTCCAGGTGTTGTTGTCACCGACGATGCCAAGTAGTTCGGCATATTCTCCTTCGGTACCGACGGTCTTCACGAAATACTGGCCGAGTGCGACGCAGCCGGAGTAACTATCTGACAACATCTGCGAAGTGGCGGCGTTGGTGGCGTTGATCTCGCGGTCGATGCAGAACACGGGGACGCCCGCAGCCTTGGCCTTGAGCACGTTGGCAACGGAGCCATTGGCGTCCGTGGGATTGAACAGCACGGCTTTATAACCACCCGCGATGAGATTCTCGAAGTGCGCGGCTTCCTTGGCGGTGTCGTTCTGTGAATCGAAGATGGTCGCGTCATAGCCGAGTTCCTCCGCGCGCGCCTTGGCGGTTTCAGCGAGCACGACGAACCAGGGATTGTTCAGCGTGGAGATGACGACGGCGACCTTGGTTTTCGGTGCGTCATCAGCGCGGGTGGTGAAGGCGGGGAACACCATCAGCGCCGTTGCCAGCGCGAATGCCAGTTTGGTCAGATAATTTTTCATAAATCGAATGTGGGTGGGATGATTCTATGGTTATGGGGCAAAGTCACAAGACACGTTTCACCGCGGCGAGCCAGCCGTCATGGAATCGTTTGACGTCAACGGCTTTGGCCCGCGGATGGAACACTTTGGTTTTGACGGGGAACTGCGCCAGTTCATCCAATGATTTGGCATAGCCAAGACCAAGCAAACCGGCCATGACCGCGCCGAGCGCCGAACATTCTGTGACATCCGAAACATGCACCTCCACGCCGGCGACGTCGGCGGTGAACTGCATCAAAAACTTATTGACCGTGGCGCCACCGTCTGCGCGGATGCGTTTGAGCGGTACACCGGCGTCGGCTTTCATCATGTCGAGAACGTCGCGGAGTTGATACGCGATGGATTCCACAGCTGCACGAGCGACATGTGCGCGGGTGCTATGCGCGCTGAGGCCAATGATGGCAGCTCGTGCGTCTGGATTCCAATAGGGCGCGCTCAGTCCGGCAAACGCAGGAACGAGATAGACGCCGCCGTTGTCCGCAACTGAGGCGGCCAGCTTTTCGATGTCCGAAGTTTTTTGGATGAGGCCTAGTTGGTTCTTCAACCATTCAAGCGTGGCAGCGGAGAAATTAATGATGCCTTCGAAAGCGTAGGTGGGTTTGCCCTGATAGACCCAGGCAAGGGCACTGACGACGCCCGACTGCGAGACGTGCAACTTGCTGCCGATATTGAGCAGAACACTGGTGCCTGTGCCGAACGTGGCCTTGGCGGAACCGGGGCTGAAACAGCGTTGCGCAAAGAGCGCGGCCTGCGAATCACCCATCACGCCGACGATGGGAATGCTCGCGGGTAAAATACCGGCGGCGTCGGTCTCACCAAAATGCGCGGCGCTCTCACGAACTTCTGGCAACGCACGTGTCGGCACGCCGAACAATTTGCAAAGGCTGGCGTCCCAGCGAAGTTTGCCGATATCGAACAACAGCGTGCGGCTGGCGTTGGTGAAATCCGTGGCAAAAACTCTTCCCCTGGTGAGCCGATGAATGAGATAGGCGTCAATCGTCCCGATGACCGCCTCGCCACTCTTCAATTTCGCGGCGATAGCTGGTTTATTTTTGATGAGCCATTGGATCTTGGATGCGGAGAAATACGTGTCGATCTTGAGACCAGTTTTTTGCATCACGGCACGCGAATGGCCACTTTTGACTAACTTCTGGCAGAGGGCATCACCGCGCCGGTCCTGCCAGACAAGGGCGTTGTGAAGCGGTTTGCCGGTCTTGCGGTCGAATACGAGGAGGGTTTCGCGCTGGTTGGAGATGCTGAGCGCGGCGATTTTGGCTGCGCGCGACCGGTTGCGCTTCACGATTTCGCGGATGACCGCCAGCACGTTGCGCCAGATCTCTTCGGCGTCATGCTCGACCCAGCCGGGCTGGGGATAGATCTGGCGATGGTTGCGCGAGGACTTGTCCAAGACCTTGCCGCGCGCATCGAAGAGAATGGCCTTCGTGGCGGACGTGCTTTGGTCGATGGCGAGGATGCAATTCATCGGCCGAAAACATGAGAGCTAAGTGCCACCTCACCCCAGCCCTCTCCCCCATTTTGCAAATGGCGGAGAGGGAGAATAGCAGGGCCGGCTTTGGGTGAAACCGGACAATACAGGCCGTCGGTCCTGGGGTTGGAAAAGTTAGCTGTCATGCGGACTTTTTTAATAATTCGGTGACAACTTTGCTGAGGCCTTCCATCGAGATGCCGTAATGGCGAAAGATATCTGCTTGCGCGCCGGGAACAGTTTCCTCGTCAGGAATGCCGACGATGTGGAAGCGGGTGTGAACGCCCGCTTGCATCAATACCGCGGCACAGGCTTCACCAAGGCCGCCGTTGACCATGTGCTCTTCCACCGTGATGACGGCGCGGCATTCACGGCCGGCTTTCAAGATCGCTTCGGCATCCAGCGGCTTGATGGTATGCATCGAGAGCACGCGGGCATGGATACCGTGTTCAGCGAGTTGCCCGGCGGCGAGCAGTGCATGAACGACCGTTTCCCCGGTGGCGATAAACGCGACATCGTTCCCTTCGCGGAGCGTGATGGCTTTGCCGGTCTCAAACTTCGTCTCCGGCTTGTGGATATTGAACATCGCGGCTTTGCCGAACCGGACGTACACAGGCTTGGTGGCTTTGGCCGCGAACTGGATGGCGTGACGGGCTTCAAAGTTATCCGCCGGGACGATGATGGTAAGATTGTTGATGGCCCGCAGCACCGCGAGGTCATGCAGTGAATGATGCGTGGTGCCAAGTGCGCCATAGCTCACGCCGGAACTGATGCCGATGACGACGGCCGGAACGTCAGAATAACAAATGTCGTTCTTGATCTGTTCCAGCGAACGGGCGGTGAGAAAACACGCGGGCGAAACGCCGAACGATTTCTTGCCGCAAGCGGCCAGACCAGCGGTGATGCCGACGAGATTTTGCTCGGCGATGCCGACTTCGACCAATTGTTTGGGCAACGCTTTGCCGAAGGGGCCGAGCTTGCCGGAGCCGCGTGAATCGCTGGTGACGGCGATGAGATTCGGGTTCGCCCTGGCCAGTTCTTCCAGTGTGGTGGCGAATTCATCCAGATTGGCGCGGCCCATCTTGAGGCCGAGCTTTTCGGCCATCGCCTTGGCGGCAGGCGTGAACATCGAAGGTGCGGGCGCGCTCATAATGCAATGGTCGAAAATGAGAACCAGTAGTCGATTACCAAAAGTGCTCGATGCGCGGGTACGCGAACTCCCTCGCCTCCATGGAATGGAGGAGAGGGTTGGGGAGAGGAGGTGCTTAACATAGAAAAGTTCATTTTTGTCCCTTGTACGTGCTAACAAGTTTGTCGGGAGCAGGTGGAATAAAGCGATGGTTTTGTGTTTTTCTCATGACTGAAACACAACCGGTCCGGCGATGCAGCGCGTTCCAGATGCCTAACAAAACTCCTTCCCGGTTTCGCTTCCATTGATGGTTCCAGAAACGCAACTCTTCTACGCCTTGTGATTCTAGAAATTCTCTGCGATGCGCATCGTATTGCTGGCTACGGGGCGAACCATGATTAAAGCCGTCTAATTCTACGGACAATTTTGCGATTGGAGTGTAGAAATCCAGAAAATATTTTCCGAGTAAATGCTGGCGGCGAAATTTAAATCCGGCAAACCGGCCGGCTTTAAGGGTGTGCCACAGTTGCTTTTCTTCTTCGGTTTGGTTCTGACGCAAACGACGTGCGATGCTGACCGCCCGTTTTGCAGGCAGCCCCTCTCCCTGTCCCTCGCCCCGTGCTGCGCTACGGGGCGAGGGTGTTCGCCGGACCATGGTTGGTCTGCTGGTCGTCATTTGGCGGTGGCTAAATTTTTTTCGGCCGCATCAAGATCGCTGAGCGCTTGTTTCATTTCGGCGTCATTGGGCACGCCGTGATGCCATTTAGTGACATTCTCCATGAAACTGACGCCACGGCCTTTGACGGTGTCGGCGATGATGAAGGTGGGCTTGCCCGGTTCGGGCGCGTCGGTGAGCGCTTTGGTCAATTGTGCGTAATCATGTCCGTTGACAGTGCGCACGTTCCAGCCGAACGCGCGCCATTTTTCATCCAGCGGCTCGTTGTTCATCACGTCCTTGGTGTGGCCAGTGATCTGCAAGGTGTTGTGGTCGAGAATGGCGACGAGGTTATCGAGTTTGTAGTGGGCGGCAGCGAGGCCGGCTTCCCAATTGGAACCTTCGGCGAGTTCACCGTCGCCAAGCAGCGTGAAGACACGATACGGCGCATTATCCATCCTGGCGGCGAGCGCCATGCCGACACATATCGGCAACCCATGACCGAGCGCGCCGGTGTTCATCTCGACACCGGGAATATGACGCGTGGGATGGCCGACGAAATGCGATTTATAGTGGCAAATGGTTTCCAACTCAGCCTTCGGGAAAAATCCACGGTCAGCCAGCACAACATAGAGCGCCTCGACCGAATGCCCTTTGCTCTGCACATAACGGTCGCGCATGGGACTCGAGAAAGTCTCCGGCGAAACTTTGAGTACGCGATTGTAGAGGACATTCAGGATATCGAGACAGGATAGGCCGCCGCCGGTGTGGCCTGCGCCCGCGCCGCAGATGGCATGGAGCAAAGCTTTTCGTAGTTGGACGGCTTTTAATTGGAGTTCGTGGTCGGTCATGAAATCAATGGCAACAAAGCCACGCGCATAGGATAAATAAAATCGTTGTGTTGAAAAAGGAATTCATGCGTGTGTCGATAATCAGGCCTTGGTGGCCGGTATGGGTTCCAAATAACGGATGGCTTTGCCTTTTAGCTCCGCATATTCGATCTCCGAGCGGGTGGATTTTCCGATGTAGCCGCCGACATTCAGGATCAGGACTTCGTCCGCGAGGTCAATTTTGTGACGATGGAGGCCGTCCAGGTTGGCTTTGGCTTCTTCGGTCAATTCACCCGTGGCCAGCAATTCTGTGTCGCTCTTTGAATTGGAGCCGGTGGAGAGCACGATGCGGCCGGCGAGGGTTTCCCGAAGGTTGGCCTGTTGGAACGCTTCACCAAAACGTGTGCTGCCACAAAGACAGACGATGGCAGGTTTGCCATTTGTTTTGGGAGCAGTGCCGAGTGTCTTGAGCGCGGAGGCATATTGTTCCTTCGCGAGTTCCTGCATCTGCGGATTCAATTTGGCCCAGCTTCTTTCCAGTTTCGCCCGTACCCAGGCGGCGCCTTCGTCGATGTCCATCTTGCGGGTCACGTACACCAGATAAAGCAGTGAAGGGATGGATTCAAAATGAGCGATGGCGTCCGCGGTGGCGAGGCATTCTGCCTCTGGGCTCAGTCGTTCGACCTTTACGCTGCCCCGGTGCGCGGCGATGGCGTGTTTGACGGCCTCGATGGTTTCAGCGGGATAGCCGAACTGTTTGAGAACTTTTTCCGCTTCCAGCGGGCTGTGCACATGATGTTCGGCGTACAACGTAGAGTCTTTGATGGGGGCGTAATCGTGCAGCAGCGCGGCGAGATGGACGACTTCGGGATCGGCTTTGAAGACGGGAGCCAGGCGACGGCAGTGCTCCACAACCTTCGTGATATGATGCGACCAAATGCCGTACCCCCAGGCATTTGTCTCTGCTGCGCAGGCGCGCTTAACTATTTCCGCAATCGAGTCGGTCATGGCTGGGCGCTCCAGGCTTTTTTCGCCGTCGCAGCAACTGAAAAATGATAGGCGGCTTTCGACATGCCGTTCCGTTCGTAAAAACGATGGGCGTCCAGACGTTTTACGCCCGAATCCAATTCAAGATACAGGCAATTTTGTTTTTTGGCCTCGTCCAGCAACCACGCAAGCAAATGTTTATCGTAACCTTTGGAGCGATGCGCTCCAGCGGTGACGAGGTCGTCAACATAGAGAACGGTACCGGTCGCGAGCATCTCCATTTTTCTAAATCCGGCCACCGCGCGGATATCCGGGTCGGCCAGGTAAACCAATTGGTAGCCCTCGTTTTTCATGCGCTCCGTCGCTGTGACAAACGCAGCACAATCCAGGTGCGGCCGGAGTTGAGACATGACCGGGTGGCAGGTGATGATCTCATCTTTGGTTTTCGCGAGCGCTATCTTCATCGGCATGCGTGGTGGGTCATGAATTTTGCAACTGTTCTTTTGGCGTTTGATTGTGGGCTGTCGCGATGTGCTCCAGGCCGGTGAGATGGAAATGGCTGTCCCAGGTGAAACAATTGTCCTCGCAGTCAATTTTGATGACATCGGGATTGGTCAATGCTTCGGCGTCTTTGCGTCCAAAACGTTTGTTCAACACATTCAAGAACAGGCCCATGACATTGCCGTGGGTAAAAATCGCACTCGTATCATTTGTTTGTCGTGCGATGCCGGTGATCGCCCGGCAGATTCTCGATTGCGCGGTGTGGGACGATTCACATTCCGGCAAGGCGAAAGAAAAATCTTCCCAGGACTTGCGCCAGACCTCATCCGAAGGGTGACAATCGTCGTTTACGATCAATCGCTCGCGCAAATCATCCACGACAACAATTTTGATCGCGTGTTTTTTCGCAAAGGGCGCGGCTGTATCGAGAGTGCGAACGAACGGGCTTGAAAAGACCCGTTTGATCTGGAGTGGACCAAGCAGATCGGCCAGTTGCGCCGCTTGCTTCGTGCCGATTGGACTTAATTTCCAGCCGGAAAAACCGTGTTCCGGCCTGGGCAGACTCTGGGCATGACGGACAAGATAGAACGTCGTATTCATTCGACCGGCTTCTCGTGATAATGCACTTCCCAGCCCATGTAATTGCCAAGTGCTTCTTCGAGCACGGCGGCGGTTTTGGAGAGGTTCATCACTACATGGTGTTCAAAACCCTGCTGGCACACGTAACGCATAAGTTTTTGTAGTTTAGGAACATGCGCGACGGCTTTGTTGCCGAACGTATCGATCGGGTCATTGGTTAATTCGCCTTCGCCGATGTATGCGCGAATTTTGCCATCAGCATCAGCGGTAGTGAGACGGCCATAGGTAAGCGGTCCGGCGGGCGTGCGGCCAGCGAGTGCGCCGTAAGTGTTTTGTTCGCCAACAATCGTTCCCAGGATGGGCGCAGTGGAAATTTTGATGTCCGGCAAAAATGATTTGGCCCAGTTGCCGCAATGGAAAAGGACGCACTTGTTTTCGTCCTCAGCGTAGTTGTTGTTCCAATCGACGAGTGCGCTGGGTGAGTTGGAGGCCAGTTGCATGGCGTACATCGTGAGCGCGCCGGTGACATCCACTTCGCAGGCGCTGGGCATGAAGCGCTCGCTCATCATGCTCATGAGGGTGCAGGTGTTACATCCGAAATTCTGTTGGACGGAGGTCCAGCATTGGATGGCGGTGGCATCGAGGGCGTTGAGGGTCATCCAGTCATCGAGCACGACGCCCATCCTGGCCATCTGCACGAGCGGCTTTTCGGGAACGCCGTGGCTCGGTGCGTAAGATTTAATGCCGGTAAGACGGTCGGCGACGGCCTTATCCGACGGATCCAGCTTCTCGGCTTTTCCGATGATCTCGGAAAGGTCCACGGTGGTGACGCTGATGCCGTAGCGTTCGAGGATTTTTTCCGAGTAACGAACAGTGTTGAATGCGCCGGGCCGCGCACCAACAGCGCCGAGGCGCAAGCCGCGCAGCCCTTTGACCACGCGACAGACGGCGAGGAATTTTTTTAGGTCGGCGATGAAGGATTCCGAGGTCGGATGCACCACATGTTTGTGCGTGACGGAGAACTTGATGCCGGCCTGCACGAGGTTGTTGCAGACGGAGATTTTTCCGCAAAACCCATCGCGACGGCGGGCGACATCGAGTTTTTTGAGGTCATCGGGATAAGCTTGCACAAGGACGGGAACATGGATGCCGGCGAGCTTCAGGGTGTCGGCGACGCCTTTTTCGTCGCCGAAGTTAGGAAGAATGACGAGCACGCCATCGAGTTCATCGCGATGCTTCTTGAAAAGATCGGCACATTTGCGGGCATCGGCGTGCGTTTCCACGCCGCCGAGCTTGGAATCCTGCTCGCCGAGCTGGATGGCGCGGATGCCGTGGGTAGCAAAGATTTTTGCGATGTCCGCCCGCGCTTCAGTGACAAGGTGGTCGGGGAAGAAATCGCGGTTGCCATAAATGACACCGAGGACAGGGGACTTATTGGTGCTGTTTTTCATACAATTCTGCGTGGTGCAAAAAGTCTGCTCGTTTTTGCGGCAGATACCAGCGCATTTTAGGTGAAACATCAGGTAAAGGCATTTATCGTAGTTTTTTTGGCGGTTTTTAGATGACATACAGGGGGGATGTCAGATAGCTTATTTATGCGTCCACACTTAGCTATGTGCCAAGCCATTGTCATTTTGTGGTCAAGACGGCTTTTTGTCGTTTTGGCCCTGGGAGCATTTTGCCTTAATGGCTGCGCTGAAACGGCCGGCCAGGCCTCCGGCGGGCAAATTGTTACTATCTCAGCCGCGGAGTTTAAGCTGGGAACCCATACATTTGTGGGTGTGGGGACGAACCGGGTTGCGCTGGCAGTGGCCGATATGAAAACGGTTCCATTCAGCCAATCGGCCGTTAAACAGTCCCCCGAGCCGGCATTGTTAGGGCCAAACCCCAAAATTCCCTATTTTACGGTTCGATTTGCCATGCCAATTCCGCCAGAGAACGCGACTAGCACTGTGGCAGTTTTGACGGGTATGGACCCGATGGTCTTCACCCATAATCACTCGCCGGGGTTTGAGATTTTGCCGAATGGCGATGCGCTGGCAGTTTATTTCAGCACACCGCCGGGTAAGGCTGAAGCGGATGTATCTACCTCGTTCGTGCAGGCGCGCTTGCGCTACGGCGCGGAAGAGTGGGACATGCCTGAACTTTTCTTCAAGACGCAGGATCACAACGACCAATCCGGACTGTTGTGGGTGGATAAAAATAAGATCTGGTTCTTTGGTGGCGGGCGCGGGCTGGATAGTGTGCCGTTCAGGATGGCGACTTCAACTGACAATGGCGCGACCTGGACCATTTCCCTGCCGCAATTGGAGACTCTCCCGGAAAAATTTACCGCGCAACCCATCACCAGCGCGTTTCGCGGGGCGAATGGTTTTATTTATTTCGGGATGGATGGCGACGGGGCGAGCAGCTTTTTGTGGCGGAGTGACGATGATGGAATCCATTGGCGCGACATGGGTGGTCGCACGGGTGGACGGCATTCGGTGATAGTGCCGGTGGGTGATAAGGGAAATTTGTTATCCATCGGGGGAAAGAACAATTCCATCGACGGCTGGTCGCCGGAGAATGTCTCGACGGATTGGGGAGCCAGTTGGAGCAGCAACACGCCCTCGCCGTTTCCGCCGTTGGGCAGCGCGCAAAGGCCGTCACTCATCCGGTTGGCGGACGGGAACCTGTTTTTTGTGAGCGACGCCTACCTGCAAAAAAAAGGCCAGGCGCCGCCGGAAGGCTGGAAATATGGGAATGACTGCTTCGTCGCGATTTCGACGAATAATGGCGCGTCCTGGCGGATCAAACCGTTGCCGGTGCAATTGCCGAACCATGAATATCGCAAATACGGCACGGTGGGTTACGTGACGGCGCGGCAGGCGCCAAACGGGGTCATTCACGTACTGACGACCGAAACGCAGCCCTGTGCGCAGTATGAATTGAACGAAGCCTGGATATTTTCTGATGCCGGTGACGTTGCGCCGGAAACCAGCGGCGGTGAGGTCAGAAAATTCTCGGAGAAATATCCGAACGGCAAATCTCGAGCAACCTGGAGCGCGCGGATCTGTCCCAATGGGCGGTATCTATTAGATGGCCTTGAAACGGACTATTACGAAACCGGCCAAAAGGCACATGAAGTCACTTATGGGAGCGGTCGCAAGACAGGCACTGAAACTTACTGGTCAACGAATGGAGCTAAGCTTTGGACATGGGAAAGCCATCCGGAAAGCAACACCGCCATCTGGACCCAGTATTGGAACAATGGAAAGAAGCACGTGGAATCGCATTGGGAGACGCAGCCCAAAGCACGTGACCTGGATCGCAGCTTCTTTGGTTTTGTTGCAAACGGGCCGGCGACTCAATGGAACGAAGACGGTACAGTGGCGCACGTCTATAACTTTGTGAATGGCCAGTACGACGGCGAATCGCCGGTGGCCAAATAACATGAGCGGCCTGCGTACATTGGATCTGATCGTGATCGTGATTTATTTCACGGCGGTGGCAGGTATTGGTTTTTGGTTCGCGCGCCGCCAGACCACAACGGAGGCCTATTTTGTGGCGCGGCGTTCGATTCCGCATTGGGCGATGGGGCTATCCATTTTCGCGACCATCATCAGCAGCATCACGTTCATCGCGTACCCCGGCGAGGCGTTCAAGGGAGATTGGAACCTGCTGGTGCCCGGCTTCATGGCGGTAGGCGTGCTGTTGCTCGGGGGCATGTTGCTCATCGGATTCTTCCGCCACGCCGTCGGGATGAGCGCTTACGAATATTTTGAAAAACGGTTCGGGTATGGTGCGCGCGCCTACAGTGCGCTGGCGTTCACGGCAGGGCATTTCTCCAAGATGGGTTTCGTGCTTTTCACCATCACGGCGGCCATCTGTGGCATGACGGGGTGGGACAAATATACCGTCATCGCCGTGGTTGGATTGGTCACAATCCTGTACACGCTCATCGGCGGCCTTGAGGCGGTGATCTGGACGGAAGTGCTGCAAGGCATCGTAAAACTGATGGGGGTGGTGGTGGTCATCTGTGTGCTGCTTTCCATCATGCCCGGCGGTGCGGGCGCGGCATTTCACCTGGCGGCGGAGAACCACAAAATGAGCCTGGGCAGCTTCAAATTTGACCTGTCGGCGAAGGATAATTTTTGGGTGATGCTGGTCTATGGCTCCTTTTGGTACCTGCAGAAATACGCCGCTGACCAGACGCTGGTACAGCGATACCTCGTCGCCAAGACCGACCGTGATGCTTTGAAAGGCGTGGCGTTGGGGGCGCTGTTGTGTGTGCCGGCCTGGACGGCATTCATGCTCGTGGGGACATTGTTGTGGGCCTATTACCGGCTTTCTGGTGATGCCCTGCCATCCCATCTGCTCGATGCCAACGGCAAGGTTCTCTCAGACCAGGTGTTCCCATATTTCCTGACCACCAAAATTCCGGCTGGGTTGGCGGGAATCTTCATGGCGGCGTTGTTTTCCGCGGCGATGTCCACGATGTCGTCCGACCTCAACTGTCTGTCTGCTGTTGGCGTGGAGGATTATTATCGCCGGCTGCGGCCTGATTCGACCGACAAACAGCGATTATTCGTCGGCAAGATCATTGTGGTAGTCTGTGGGCTTATCGCGGTCGGAGTCGGGATCTTTATCGCCAGCAAGGGTGACAGCGCATTGGCGCTTTACTACGCGGCCACGGCGATCGTATCCGCCGGGCTGGCGGGGATGTTTTTGCTCGCGTTCTTCAGCCGCCGGGCGAACAAGCAGGGGCTATGGATCGGGATCGGCGCGGCACTGGTTTTCACGGCGTGGGCGGTACTCACGAGCACGCTGGTTGTGGACGCGGTCACGAAGGAGAAACGAATTTTTCTGGACCTCAATGGATACAATTTCACCTGGCCACCGGTCATGCTGGGAGTCGTTGCCCATGTGATCGTGCTGGTCGTCGGTTACGCCGCAAGCTGGTGTTTTCCGGCGGATAAAAACGTGAAAACTGAATGGACCATCTGGGGTTGGCTGGAAAAACGAAAGACTTTGGTACCGGAAATCGCATGAATATCGTCACACTGCTTCAACCACCGCGCATCGTTTTTGGGAACGGCTGTGCGCCGCAATGCGCTGATTTTATCGCGCAACGCGGCGTGAAGCGCGTATTGCTGGTATCCAGTACGCCGGTATTGCCGACGCTCGGTGCTATCAAGGAGGCGTTGTATGCGGCAAATGTAACGGTCATTCAGGCGCCGCTCGTGGACCGTGAGCCGACGCGGACGACGTTTGAAGAAATCCTGAAATTTGGCCGCGCGGAAAAGATCGACGGTGTGCTGGCCATCGGTGGTGGCAGTGCGATCGATGTCGCCAAGCTGGTGGCTGCGCTGGTCCATGGGAAGCAATCGGTGCAAGAAGTTTTTGGGATCAATCAGCTTCAAGGACGGGCATTGCCGCTGGTTTGTTTGCCGACCACTTCCGGCACGGGTGCAGAGGTATCGCCGAATGCAATTCTGTTGGATGAGGCAGATGAGTTGAAAAAGGGAGTGGTGAGTCCATATCTCGTAGCGGATGCGGCGTATGTGGATCCGCTATTGACGTTGTCAGTGCCTCCGGCGGTGACGGCGGCGACGGGCCTGGATGCGTTGACCCATTGTATTGAAGCCTACGCGAACAAGTTTGCGCATCCCGCAGTGGATATATATGCGCTGGAAGGCATCAAGTTGATCGCCGGCAATCTGCAGAAGGCTGTCCGCAACGGGCAGGATACCGACGCGCGCGCGAAGCTCTCGTTGGGCAGTCTTTATGGCGGGTTGTGCCTCGGCCCGGTGAACACAGCGGCGGTGCATGCGTTGTCCTATCCGCTGGGCGGCAGGTTCCATATTGCGCACGGGGTTTCCAATGCCGTCCTGCTGCCGAACGTTATCCGATTTAACCTGCCGTCGGCACCGGAACGTTATGCTGACGTGGCAGTAGCTTTGGGCATGGAACGAAATGGTTCGCCCGAAACAACAGCTGAACACGGTGTTCGATTACTCGCAGCCCTGTCAAAATCCTGCGGTGTGCCCCAGACGTTGTCGGAATTGAAGATCCCGCGCGAAGCAATTCCTGCGATGGCCAAGGCTGCGATGCAGGTGACACGCCTGTTGAAAAACAATCTGCGGCCGCTGACAGAGGCGGATGCGGTGAAGATTTACGAGGCAACTTATTGATGAAAGGGAAATCAAAAATTCGGGGCGCAGTGGTGCCCATGGTCACGCCGGTGACGTCGACAGGGGATCTGGACGGCGCGGCAGTGGATAAGCTGGTGGATTTTCTGCTGGCCGGCGGCGTTGATGGAGTTTTTGTGGTCGGCACGACCGGTGAGGGCGCGGCGGTGCGACCGGATGTCCGCCAACACCTGGTGAAGCGAGTGGCAGAACGCGTCCGGGGCCAGACATTAGTTTACGCAGGTACTGGCGATACTCATCCCAATGCGGCGGCGGTCGGGAATGAATTTTTAAAGGCTGGTGCGGATATCATCGTTTCACGTCCGCCAACCTCCCACCCGGTTGAAAAACTGGCGGAGTTTTATCAGTCGTTGTTGGAGGGATTGAACGGCCCGCTGGTGATTTATAACATTCCACAAACCACGAACGTCTCGATCCCGCTCGATGTTATCGCGCAATTCGTCGGGCATCCCAAACTCGCGGGTGTAAAAGATTCCGAGAACAACCCTGCGCGATTGGAAGAGCTGATAAAACGTTTCGCCGGTCGCGACGATTTTTCCATCTTCATCGGTGTAGGTGTGTTGATGGCGAAGGGCATGAAGATGGGCGCGGACGGCATTGTGCCCAGTGTGGGAAATCTGATCCCGGATACCTGCCAGCAGATGTGTGCTGCGGCCCGCGAAAAGAATTGGGACGAAATGGACCGATGTGCCGCGCGGATGAACAATGTCGCCGCGGTCTACCAAAAAGGCCGCACACTCGGTGAATCGCTGGCCGCACTCAAGGCCGCGCTTTATTGTTGCGGGCTTTGCACGCTCAATGTGTTGCCGCCTTTGAAAATGCTTTCGGAAAACGAACTGGCGGGTATGCGCCAGCAACTGTCCTCTTTGAACATCCTGCTGTGAAGACACGACCAGTCATAGGTTTGACGATGGGCGATCCCGCCGGGATAGGCCCGGAGATCTGCCTGCGCGCGTTGCGCGAACCATCGGTACTGAAAATGTGCACGCCGGTCTTGTTCGGTGACGCGGGTGTGCTGGCGCGTCTTAAATCCCCATCCAAAAACAAGACCAAGGTCATATCCCTCGCCGAATGGAAAGATACCCGGCGGATCGAAGCGCCGCTGATCATTGATTGCGCGGCCATTGACGCAAAGAAAGTCCGGCCGGGCAAAGTTTCCGCCGCGTGTGGCCGGGCGGGATATCTTTACATCGAACACGCCATCTGCGCGGCGATGGGCAAAAAGATTTCCGCAGTGGTCACCGCGCCCATCCACAAAGAGGCGTTGCAACTTTCCGGAATCAAATTCCCTGGTCACACGGAGATCTTCACCGCGCTGACCCGCGCCAAACGCAGTTGCATGATGCTGTATTCCGACAAGCTCACCGTGAGCATGGTCACCACGCATATCGGCTATCGTGATGTGCCGGGAAAACTATCCGTCGCGCGCGTCCTGGACGTGATTGAGCTGACTGCCGAGGCCATGCGCTGGGCGCTGCACCGCGAGCCGCGCATCGGCGTTTGCGGGTTGAACCCCCATGCGGGTGAACACGGCCTGTTTGGCGGGCAGGAGGAGGAAAACTTTGTGAAACCCGCCGTGGCCCGTGCGCGTCAAAAAAGTATCAACGTGACCGGTCCGCTGGTGCCTGATGCGGCGTTCACCACCAATCAGAGGATGAAATTTGACGCGATCGTGACGCTTTACCATGACCAGGGACATATTCCCTTCAAGATGCTGGCGTTCGATACGGGTGTGAACATCACCCTCGGCCTGCCCATGATCCGCACATCGGTGGACCACGGCACGGCTTTCGATATCGCGTGGCAGGGCAAAGCGGACCCGACCAGTTTATTTTCGGCGATTCAGGTCGCCGTAGGGATGGCGGCAGGGAAAGGACAGAAATAATTATATGATAGGCGTAATAGCAGATGATTTGACAGGTGCGGCGGAAATCGGCGCCATCGGTTTGCGCTATGGTTTGCACAGTCAAATCCTTACTAATGGCAAATCGGGCGGCACGGCGGACTTGATCTGTGTGGATACCGATTCACGCGCGTGTGACCCGGATGAAGCGGCCCGCCGGGTGGCGGCCGCAGCGAACCTTTTGCATAAAGCCGGAGCGAAATGGGTCTACAAGAAAGTGGATTCCGTACTGCGCGGCCATGCCGTGGTGGAAACCGAAGCGGCCATGGGCCAATTGCAATTCAATCGGGCCATCCTTGCGCCGGCCAACCCGTCACTGGGCCGAAAGATCCGCGACGGCCGTTACTTCGTGAAAGGGCGCCTGATCCATAAGACTGAATTTGCCCGCGACCCGGAGCATCCGCGCACTTCGCCGGATGTGCTCGACCTTTTGGATAAATCGCGCGTTTTTCCGATCTCGGTTTGTGATGTGAACGGCACACTGCCGGAATCCGGCATCGGACTGGCCGAGGCGTCCACCTCTGAAGATGTGATGCGGTGGGCACAACGGATCGAATTGAAAACCACGTTTGTCGCCGGGGGCGCGGAGTTTTTTGGCCAATTGCTCGCTTCGCTGGGACACAAAGAAGTTTCGGGTGGCGCGGATGAGGTTGCGTTCGATGAGCAGGAACAGGAATTGTTCATCTGCGGAACCTTGAGTGATTCCGGCCGCCGGTTTTTGCGGGCAGCGCGCCGCGAGCGGACGCCGATATTTTCGCTGCCGGTCGAATTGTTGTGGGGAGCGGAATTCAGCGGGCCGGCCATCGACGCCATCGTGCGCCGGATCGTGGTCGCCTTCCAGACGCAACGGCGCATCATTTTGAACAGCGGTTCCACGGTGGCGCGCGACCGGGCCGTTTCCCGCCGGCTGGTCGAGTTTTTAGGCAAATTGGCGGCCAGCATACTCAGGGAAGTGGATGTGAAACGCATCTACTGTGAAGGCGGAGCCACATCCGCCCAATTGGTGCGGCAGATGGGCTGGCCGCGGATGACGGTTTCGCGCGAATTGGCCCCAGGCGTGGTGATGCTCGCCGTGGATCCGGAACACCAGCGGTTTTTGATCATCAAACCCGGCAGCTATGTGTGGCCGGAAATAGTTTTTCGCCAGGCATCTGCTGAAGACCTGGAGCCTGATGACGAATTGACCGTGCAATGAAAGAATCAGCACAACCAGCGCAGGCCAACGACCAGTTGCCCGGGACGGCTTCGGCCGAGCGGTTGACCTTTGTCGACCCCTCTCCGGTGGCGCGGCGTTTGTTGTGGCATCTGTTCTCCATCGGTTCGCGCAAGATGACCGGGGCGGACCAGCACCAACGCTTTGAAAAGCCCGGCGCACATCTGTTCTGGGTGCAATCCGGCGAAGGCGAACTGCAGCACGAAGCGGGTCGGTTTGCTTTGCGCCGCGGGAAAAAAGTCTGGCTGGTGGATATGCGCAAGGCGCGTACCTATGTTCCCGCCGGTGGCCGGCATCTGACCATCGCGGGCTTTCGCTTTGGCGGGCCGGGGCTGGAATTCTGGCATGAAGAGATCCGCGGGGATGAGAATTCCGAATTTGTGGTGGAAGACTTTGCGTTTGTCCAGCGGACCCAAAGCGAATTGATGCGCCTGGTGCGCCGCCGCCCGACCGGTTGGGAATGGCAGGTGCACCTGCTTATCACGAACATGCTGGGCAAGCTGCTGATGGCCCGCAGCCTTTTGACCTCGCCTCATGCGGAACTGCCGGCGCCGGTCGTGCGTGTCCTCAACGCCATCCAGGCCAACCCGCTCCGCGATTGGAAGGCGAAGGAACTCGCATCCATCGGCAAGGTGAGCTATTCCGGCCTGCGGTCGTTGTTCCAGAAATCCGGCCAGGGCACTATCCACGAGCACATCCAGCGAGCGCGGCTGGACCAATCGCGCATCCTGCTGGCGGACAAACGGCTTTCGGTGAAGGACGTGGCCGGCCAATTAAGTTTTTCCAGCGAGTTTTACTTCAGTCATTTCTTCCGGCATCACACCGGCATGACCCCCACGGAATTCCGGAAGCATTTGAAGAGCTGATCAGGGGGTCAAGGGGTGACGCCCGGGAAAGTCACATCCACCGACATTCCGGCACGCAGAGTTCCTTCTCCGTTACCAAACTGTACTTTGATGCCGAAAACCTGTTTCACGCGGTCATCCACGGTCTGCACATTGCGCGGGGTGAATTCAGCTTCGCGGGCGATCTGCTCCACTGTGCCGGTGAAGGTTTTATCGGTAAACGAATCCACATGTGCCTGGACCTGTTCGCCGACATGGATCTTCCCCAGCCAAGGTTCCGGAACGAAGACGCGTACCCAGATGTGATTGGTCAGGATCAAGGTGGCGATGGATTGGTTCGCTCCGAGGACGTCGCCCACTTTCACGCTCAAAACTTCCAGCACGCTGTCGCCGGGTGAAGATATCTTCATTTCGCGCAAGTGCGCGTCCATTTCCGCCAATTGAGCACGGGCCATCTCGATCTGTTCTGGACGTGTACCGGCCAGCAGCAGGTCATAACGGCTTTTGGAGGAAGCGACGGTCTTTTCCAATGTGTTGGCACGCATCAACGCCGAGTCGTGGTCGGTGATGGAAATGGCATTGTGCGCGAAAAGGTCATCGGCGCGTTTGGCATCCGAGCGGGCGAAATCGAGCTGGGCCTCCTGTGCTTCCCAATCCGCTTTGGCGGTGGCGATCTCCTCCTTGCGCGGGCCGGCGAGTGCCTGGTCCAGGTCGGCAGCTGCGTGGTCGCGCATGGCTTGCAGTTCGGAGGCGTCCAAGTCCACTACGGGTTGGCCATTGGTCAGCGCATCACCTTCCCAGGCGTAAATCTTTTCCACGCGCCCGCCGTAACGCGAAGCGATGCGGGCCTCATCCACTTCGATGGTGCCGGAGACGGAATTGGAATCCGCGCGCTTGCAGCCGGTGAAGACGGTAAACGCCATTGCGAGCGCCAGGAGATGAAATTTGTTTGCCACGCTTTAAGGAGGATAGCAGTTGGTGGGTGCGGGTTCAACCAGCGTCATTTTCGGCAGTGTCTTAAGTTGCCTTCTTGATCAGTCCCGCTGGCGCGGGAGAAAGCCCTCACCCGCGGCTGCGCCGCACCCTCTCCCGTTTCACGGGCGAGGGCATCGCGGCAACTTAAAACGTTACTCATTTTCCTCTGAAACAGGTTCCAGCGTCATCGGTAACTCATGGTCCAGGTGCGTGCGGCAGATGTTGAAGAAATCGGCTTCGGTCGCGACGCGGCGGATGGCGTCCAGAAAATCACGGTTCACGCCTTCCCCGATATAATTCATGAATTTTTTCAGCCGTTGGACGTGTTGGGATTCGGTGGCCTCAGGTGTGCATTGGGACTCCCAAAGGGCGTGGATGTATTTGAGGACATCACGCCCGGTTGGATAAGTGACTGTTTCACCGCGCGACCGCTGGCGTATCTGCTCGAACAGCCACGGATTGCGGATGACGCCGCGCCCGATCATTAAAGCCTTTGTGCCAGTTTCGGCCAGGATCTGGAGCGCCTGATCTGCGGAATAGACATGACCATTGGCCATCACGGGGCAGGGCATCGCTTCGGTCGCACGCCGGATCAGGTCGTAATGCACGGGCAAACGATACATCTGCGTCACCGTGCGAGCGTGGACCGTAAGCAGGTCGAGGTTGTGTTTGGCAAAAATGCCGAGCAATTCATCGAAGCCATCGGTGGAATCGAAACCCACGCGCGTTTTGACGGTGAATTTGATGTTAACGGTCTCCCGCAATGCGCCAAGGACGGAATCGATCCGTGCCGGGTCACGCAACAAGCCGCCGCCGGCACATTTTTTGTAAACGACGGGCGCGGGACAACCCAGGTTCAGGTCGATCGCCACTACGGGAAGCTTCTGCAATTCCTTCGCGGTGCGGATGAGGGCAGGGATGTCGTTGCCGATCATTTGTGCGATGACCGGCCGGGCGGTTGAATTTTCCTCGATGGATTTGAGGATCCACTTTTCCGGTCGGGAAACGGCGTGCACGCGGAAATATTCCGTCCAGTAGATGTCCGCGCCGCCGTAGTGGTGCATCAATCTCCAGAAGGCAGCGTCCGTGACATCCTGCATCGGTGCGAGAGCCAGCAACGGGACGGAATTTTCTGGAACGAATTGAGCCAAGCCGGCTAGTGATGCCATTTCAGCGGTGAAAAGTCACCAGAGGAGTTATCTAAATTGCCTTCTTGGTCAGTCCCGCTGGCGCGGAAGGACTTAGCTCGCCCTCATCCCGGCCTGCTCCCCCCGGAGAAGGGGAATGACAGGGCAGGTCATATGCGAAAGGAACATTCAGGTGCCAGGGACGACGGCGCGCACGCCCTACCAGTCTACCGTTCAAGGGTTCTGCGGAGCGGGAGCGGTCGGCGAAGCGACGATGTTGGATTTGCCCTGGCTGTCAGACTCCGGCGTGACTTTCCTGGGCGGTTGGTTGGTGTCTTTCTTGGCGGGCGGGTGCTTCATCAGGTCTTCAAATTTCAACCGCTGTTCCGGCGTCAGTTCGGCGATGATCTGGTCGTGCGCGTTCGTCATCTGCTCGCGCAATTTAGGTGAGATGGATTCCCAGACGGGTTCCCAGATCTTTTTGATCTGCTCCTGTTGGTCATGGACGATGGTGTCGATGTTCGTCTTTTGCTCTGGCGAGAGGTTCAGTTCGTGGGAGACCTTGCCCATGAATTCCAGGCGGCGCTGCTCCATGCCGACCATCGATTCGCGCCGAGGCGGCTGGTTGGTGACAACGCTTGGCGCGGCGGAATTGGCCAGGACGGTTTTGGAATCGTCGGCCTTTGACTGGTTGACGTGATAAACGAGCATGCCACCGGTGATGACGCCCACACCAAAGATAACGATTGTGGCCAGGATGATTTTCCAACTGTTCATTGGAAATTATTGATTACTGTTGTTGTCCTGGTCCACGGCGGCAAACATGGTGTTCTCGAAATCCTGCGACAGATTTCCTGCTGCCCTGGCGGGAGGCTGCGCGGGTGTGAAGATGCTCCAGGCCACGAACAACAACATCACCATGACGCACGGGGCGACGGCGCGCCACAATCCGCGCGACCAGACCATCCAGGCGTCCACGGCGGGCTGCGACATGATCCGTGCCATGATGCGCTTTTCAAACGTATAGGGCACATGGTCGGCCGGGCGCCGGGTACGCGCGGCGGCGATGAGTTTCTTATGTAATTCGGCCAAGTTCATTCTTCCGATATTCATTTAGACGGCTTCTATTTATAGGGGTTACAAATACTTGTCACGGGCCATGCGCGCGAGGATTTTCCGCATCTCCGCCCGGGCACGGAACGCGCGCACTTTTACGAGGGCCACTGACCATCCGGTCAGTTGGGCGATTTCCTTCACCGAACGGTCTTCGATCTCCAACAAAGTGATGACCAATCGCGCGGGCGGCGAGAGCTTCTCCATCACGCGCTCGATCAATTGCTTGGCGGCATCGGCATTTTCACTGGTCGACTCCGGCGAACTGACGAAACGCTCCAGCCAGTCGCTCTCGGATTCGCTGAGCTCGGTGAAGGCCGTCTCGCGATTGCGCTGGTGGCCGCGCAGGAAATCGTAGCAGGTCCGCACGGTGAGGCGCATGAGCCAGTGTTCGAAGGGGGCTTCACCCCGGAAGCTGCTGAGCTTTTGGAAGGTCTTCATCCAGACTTCCTGGGCGATGTCCTCCACTTCGCTGTCGCGGCGGGCATAACGGCGCGCGGTGGCGAAGACGCGGGGGGAATACTTGGTGATCAATGGCTCAAAGCTGGCCGTGTCGCCTTTCAACACGGCGGCGATCAGTTCCGCTTCGCTCCGTTCCATTGTCGCCGGAATATGGCATAGGCACTTGGAAATTCCAAACTCCAAGCGTCCAGGATCCCAATGACGAATTCCGAATGACGAATGGGGCGAGGCTGGGGATTTGATTGGTTATTGGAATTTGGATATTCTTTGGATGTTGGAATTTGAAGTTTGGAGCTTAACTTGTTCCCGCCCGCGCCGCTTATGAATCCAAGTGCCACCACCGCAAACCCGGTCCCGCCGGAAAAATCATCCCGGCTGGCGGTTTTTGCCGTGATGGTGGCGGGGGCGTGCACGTTTTTGAACGTCTATTGCACGCAACCCCTGTTGCCACTCTTCCAGCATCTTTTTCACGCTTCTGAAACAGAAGTAAGCCTGACCGTTGGCGCGGTCACGTTGTCGGTCGCTCTCGTGGCGCCGTTTATCGGGCTCATCGCCGAAACGTTGGGCCGGAAAAAGGTCATCGTGCCTTCGCTGTTTGCCATGGCGATCGCCACGTTGTTGACGGCCACGGCGCACAGCCTGCACGCGCTCATCGCGTGGCGGTTCGTTCAGGGCCTGTTTGTGCCCGGGGTCATCGCGGTCATTATCGCTTACATCAATGAAGAATTTCCCGGGCGGTCGGGCTCGGTGATGTCGGCGTATGTGGCGGGAACGGTGTTCGGGGGATTTTTGGGCCGCTTCCTGACCGGTATCATCGCCACCCATACGCATTGGTCGAATGTGTTCATGGTACTGGGCATCCTGGACCTGCTGGGTGCGCTGGCGGTGCGACAATGGCTGCCGCTGGCCGTGAATTTTGTCCCCGCCAAGCACGTTTTTAAGTCGCTGGGCGATACGTGGGGCCATCTGCAAAATCCGCGTTTACTGGCCATCTGTGGCATGGGTTTTACGGTGTTGTTTTCGCTGGTGGGCGCGTTCACCTACGCCAATTTTTACCTCGCTCGGCCGCCGTTCGAATTAACCACCGCCGCTTTGGGCAGTATTTTTTTCATCTATCTATTGGGCTGTGTGGTGACGCCCTGGGCCGGAAAATTCCTGGATCGCCGTGGTTTTCGCCGTACGACGCTTTTATCCACGGCCATGGCACTGGTCGGCCTCGCGCTCACGCTGGTGCCGCGCTTGAGCGTGGTGATCGCCGGTCTGGCGATTTTCTCCTCGGGCATCTTTATTTCGCAATCGGCGGCCACGGTGCTGACGGGCCGCGTGGCTGGACGAGCGCGGTCGGCGGCGGCCGGGCTGTACGTGACGTTTTATTACATCGGGGGCAGCGTGGGCTCGATCGTGACCGGCTGGTTCTGGTCGAAGGGCGGCTGGCCGGCGTGCGTGGGCTTGTTCGCTGTCGCGGGGCTGGGCACGTTTGGATTCAGCATCCTGGGCGGACGTGCCGCCTCGGATGAAACGGCCAAGGGGCCGTTGGTGGATACGGCCATTTGAACTAACTGGATTGATGGATGAATCAAGGGCGTGTTAAAAATTAAAAATGGGAGGCGGAAGGGGAAAAGTGGCCAAGTTTTTTAATTTTGAGTTTTTAGTGTTTAGTTGGGGAGGGCGGAATTCTAAGCACCAAGCGTCCAAGCTCCAAGCACCAGAGAAATTCCAAGCGTCCAAACATCAACATTGATTATTGGTTATTGGAGTTTCTCTGGATGTTGGATGTTGGATCTTGGAGGTTTTTCGTCGTAAGATGAATCCATGGGCAAGCTTGAGAAACAGTTGGATAGGTTTTTACGCAAAACACCGAAGCTCGGCAAAGGGGTGTATATCGCCAAGACGGCGGTGGTCATCGGGGATGTGACGCTCGGGGCGCATTCCAGCGTCTGGTATCACGCCGTGCTGCGCGGCGACATCAACCGCATCGTCATCGGGCACCATACCAATATCCAGGACAACTCCGTGCTGCACCTGGCCGATGATTTTGCCTGTATCCTGGGCAATTACGTCACGGTGGGCCATTCCGCCATCGTCCACGCCTGCACCGTCGGCGATGAAGTGCTGGTCGGGATGGGCGCAGTGATTCTGGATGGGGCGGTCATCGGCAGGCAATCGCTCATCGGGGCGCGGGCGCTGGTGACGCAGGGGATGAAGATTCCGCCCGGCTCACTCGTGTTGGGCGCGCCCGCGAAGGTGGTGCGCAAATTGACCAAAGAAGAACGCGCCGGCCTCAAATATTGGGCGATGAAGTATGTGGATAATGGGGCTTATTGTTTGAAGCATGGGATTAATGTGGGTGGGCCGATGTGACAACCGAGCCGGTTGAGGCCACCTAACACCCCCACAAAGTGGTTTGACCACAGTTCGCGAAGCGGACAATTCTTATGGGGCATCTGACTGGTGTCGGGCTTGGGAAGCCACATTGGTCGGATTCAGTCGGATTCACTCTTGTTTTGGTGGGGTGGGGCTACTGAAGAGTCGCTTCCCAAGGTAGGGCTGCACTCCGTGCGCGCCGTCATCCCCATGTAAGAATGCTTTGAATTGGTCGGATTTGGTCGAATTCAATCAGATCCACTCTCTTTCATCCCATTTGACCCCTTAAGCCCATTTTTGGAACCGTTGCATAAGCCACTCTTTCAACTCCCAAAAAAGATTGTTTATTTTGGTCGGTAAAGGCCGGTATTGGTCGGTTTTACCGGGTAATAACCCGGTAAACTCGGATCTAGCCCGCCTGTTCTCCATAGCTTTAGCGAGGGAGAATCGACCGTTTATTCAATTATCAAAGATCACTGCCGATTCCTCGGCAAAACGACCTCTTTATGCCACAAAAGTCAAAATTTGTCAATATTTAACTACCCCATAGCACGCGAGACTCCGCTCCAGCTTGGCTGCGTATCAATAGCGGGCGGCGATTGAGCTATAATAATCAGGGTTGCCCGAAGCTGTGGGCTGGCCTAGATTTCCGCCATGAGTACGGTCAAGGAAATTGAATCTGCCATTCAAAAGCTCAAGCCCGAAGAGATTCGCGCAGTCGCCGACTGGCTTCAGGAGTATCGCGAAGAAATGTGGGATGAGCAGATTGAAACGGATGCCAAAGCCGGGCGTCTGGATAAGGCCATCAGCAAAGCCAAGGCCGACCATCGCGCGGGCAAAGCCACGTCCTTTCCGTGAAATCATCCGCCCTGCCGGAGTTTTGGGATTGCCTGGAAAAACTGCCGCCGCGCATCCAGAAAACCGCCCGCAAAAATTTCAAGCTCTGGAAGAAAAATCCCTCGCTGAAATCCCTGGGATTCAAAAAAATCCGGGCCGACCTCTGGTCGGTGCGTGCCGGGTCTGGTATTCGTGCGCTCGCGACGCATGACGATGGCCGTTATTTGTGGTTCTGGATCGGCGGCCACGACGAATACGAACGGCTGCTGCGTAAATCGTAAATTTCACTTGGCGAAACAATTGCAGCAACTGCTCAAAGCGAAGAATCCCAGGCGCCCGAGATCATGAACGTGGCGAATGAGGTTTCACGTTTCTGACTTCCACTTCCATTCCGTTTCCTTAGTTCGCTTTTGTAAAAAGACTCAGCCAAAGAAACAGCAGTTGGCATCCTCATCGATCACTTGGAGCGCTTCGCCCAACGAAAGTGCCTCGGGAAAGGGTTTGTAGCGATGCCAATGGCCGTCCGCCCGTTTCCAGAAGATGCGCTAGATCCGCAATCGCGGCAGATGCTGGATCTTCGCGATGGAATGTTCGAGATGCTCGCCCGGACGGTTGAATGCCGGGCGCACGTGGAAAAATTCAATGGTGCGACCGGTGAAACGCTGGCCTTCACGGACCTTGTCTCGCAGATGCAAGGGCGGGCGGCGTCGCGACCAGAACCGGTCTTCAATCACCTTTAGGTGTTCTGCGATTTCGGCGTCGGTAAAATTCATAGGATAATTCGCCTTTGACGGCTTGTACTAAAACCCTGAAACACGGCAAGGATTGCAAGAACACCCCATTAATCACCTACAATATGTTTCGTGCTACTCCGTCCAAGTTTTCGTGAGGGAATCCATCGGCCTATCGTGATAAATCCCTTCAGGTTGATTTTTGGAGGCTGCTGAGGCCATCGCTTAATTTTCAGAGCTTCTTTCGCCAATCTTCTTAAAACATGCCAAAACAGATGGTCGCCCATTGATGGCTTGTCCTGCCAAATCCAATACCGCCGATCATCTGCGATCATGGCATCCAATAAGCATTCCATTTCGCTTAAAAGGTGGAAGAATTCATTGTTTCCTTTATTCCTGTCCAGGGTATTCCAACACTCATAACCCACGCACAACATCATGCTATCAGTTTTGATGTCTGTTTCGTGAATCGCCAATTTCATTCCTGATCGCTTTTTGGGCAGGCACTTGAACCTTTGCTTATCGTCCAAAGCGAGAAATTGCAGAACTTGCAACAACTTAGATTTATTTCCTCTAATCATAACAAGTTACCGCGCAAAAATCCGTCGTATCACCTCTTCAATCGGCACTTCCTGGATGTCGATGTCGGTTACGGGGAGTTCGTCGAGGAGGGCTTTGCAGACGGCGATGACGCGGTCGCGCTTGATCTTGAAGGTGATGCTGCCGGGGCTTTGCCCGGAGATCTCGCCGTATTTGGCGAGTTGCTCAGCGGATGGCGCAGTGCCTTCGCACTGCACAGTGATGAGCTTGAAATCGGCGAAGCGGTCCACGATGTCAGTCAATTGGCCATCGAAGAATATCTTCCCGTGATCGATGATGATGACGCGGTCGCACAATTCCTGGATGTCAGTCATGTAATGGCTGGTGAGGAGGATGGTGGTCTTGCGGGTGGCGTTGTGTTCGCGCAGGAATTCGCGGACGGTCTTTTGCGAGACGACATCGAGGCCGATGGTGGGTTCATCGAGGAAGAGGACTTTGGGCTGGTGCAAGAGCGAGGCGATGAGCTCCATCTTCATGCGTTCGCCGAGGGAAAGTTCGCGGACCTGGACGTTGAGCTTTTCGCCGACGTTGAGCATGGCGGTCATCTCGTCGACGGTCTTTTGGAAGCGGTCGCGCGGGATGCCGTAGATTTTGGCGTTGAGCTCCAGGGATTCGCGCGCGGGCAAATCCCACCAGAGCTGGTTCTTCTGGCCGAGCAGGAGGGCGAATTGGCGTCGGTAGCCTTCGGCGCGTTCCCAGGGCGTGTAACCGAGCACTTTGGCGGCGCCGCTGGTGGGATGCAGCAGGCCGGCGAGCATCTTGAGCGTGGTGGTCTTGCCGGCGCCGTTGGGGCCAAGGAACCCGACGAGTTCGCCGGGTTCGATCTTGAAACTGACGTCGTTGACGGCGGTGGTGGTCTCGTAGGCGCGATGGAACAGGCCGCGAATGGCGCCGCCGAGTCCCGGCTGCTTCTTGTAAGAGCGGAAATTCTTGGTAAGGCCGTTGACTTCTATTACTGCCATGTTTCGAGTTTCTAGTTTCGGGTTTCGAGTCTTCCAGCAGAAGACAGTGGAAACAACCTTAAACGTGAAACCCAAAACTGCAATGCGTTCAACAACTCGAAACTCAAAACCCGAAACTAGAAACTAGAAACCGCGATGCGCCAGCGCTTCAGCGCATCAGTTGCTTTTCAAGATAATGGACGGTCTGGCGGACGTTGGAGTCCACTTCCATGCGGTCTTTGACGAGGCGGCAGGCGTGCAAGACGGTGCCGTGGTCGCGTCCGCCAAAGGATTCACCGATGGTGTTGAGCGAGTTCTCGGTCATCTGGCGGGCCAGATACATGGCGACCTGGCGCGGAAAAGCGATGTTCTCAGGCCGGCGTTTGCTGGTCATGTCGGCGAGGCGGATATCAAAATGTTCGGCGACCTTTTTCTGGATGACCTCGATGTTGACGGAGAAGCGACCTTCTTCGTGCAAGACTTCGCGGAGCAGGCCTTCGACGGTATCGAGCGACAATTTGCGGCCCGTGAGTGCGGCGTAGGAGGCCACGCGGATGAGCGCGCCTTCCAACCGGCGAATATTGCTGCGGATGCGGTGCGCGAGGAAATTCATGATCTCATCGGGCAACACCACGCCCATGAACTGCGCCTTCTTCTTCAAGATGGCCAAACGCATCTCGACATCAGGCGGTTGCAGGTCGGTGACCAGACCCCATTCGAAACGGGAAACGAGGCGTTGCTCGAGGCCCTGGATCTCATTGGCCGGGCGGTCGCACGTGAGGACGATCTGCTTGTGCGATTCATGCAGGGCATTGAACGTATGGAAAAACTCTTCCTGGATGCGTTCCTTGCCGGAGAGAAATTGGATGTCATCGATCAACAATACATCGGTCTGGCGGTATTTCTTGCGGAACCGGGCCAGCGCGTTGTTCTGGATGCCGTCGATGTATTCGTTGGTGAACTTTTCCGACGAAACATAGGCGACGCGTGCGCCCTTTTTCTGGGCAACTACGTGCTGGCCAATGGCATGCAACAGATGGGTCTTGCCCAATCCAACGCCACCATAGAGAAACAGCGGGTTATACGATTTGCCGGGCGCCTGGGCGACGGCCAGTGTGGCGGCATACGCGAAATTGTTGTTGGCACCCACAACGAACGAATCGAAAGTGTTTTTGGGATTGAACGACAGCTCGACGGCCGCCGTGTTCTTCTCGACCAAGGCCTCGGCGGCTTTTGTTTTGATGGCGGATTGGACCGCGACCAGAGGAGTGGGAGCGTTAGCGACCTTGAAATGGATCTGCAACTGGCGCCCGGAAGCGACCCCCAGAACTTCTTGCAACAGACCGATATAGTTGTCCTTCAGCCAGACTTCACAGAACTCATTGGCGACCTCGAGAACGAAATTATTACCATCAGTGGAAACAGCGCGCACCGGCGCGAACCAGAGATTGTAGATATCGGCGCTCAAGACCGAGCGCAGTTGATCCTGCGCGGCAGCCCAGATTTTCTCCGGGGAGGGTATTGGCGTCTTGACCTCTAAAACCTTGTTTTGCGGCATTTTATTCACTTGTCGTTAAATTGGTGGATTTGGCGCTGGGCCAAACGTGATTGCGCCGCGGCAAAATATGATTGAGTTTGTGTTCTGGCCACAAAATTTTCTGCTCCCGCGAAATTCAAGGCGCCTTTCATTCTTAAGTTGTTGAAAAACAGCATATTACAGTTTCCCTAAAGTCCCGTATCCCGATGCCGCCCCGCCCAAACACAAACACTTACGAAGTGGCTGACTTTTTCTATGTTGTTTTTATTAAAACCACTAACAAGTTACTAGGACAACATATTAACTCTTGTTCACGAGTTATTCACATTCCACTTTCGGCCAATAAAATCAAGTAAATCATCTGGTTTTGTAAAAAATAAACGCCCGAGTATTAGACGGCGTTAGCGCCGGTCTCTTCAGTGCGGATGCGGATCGCATTTTCCACGGGACTCACAAAAACTTTTCCATCGCCGATTTTCCCGGTCTTCGCGGCTTTCACGATCGCCGCCACAGCTGCATCCGCCTGGGCAGCAGCGATGACCAGCTCAACCTTGATCTTGGGTAAAAAATCTACCGTATATTCGCTGCCGCGATAAATTTCCGTGTGGCCCTTTTGACGGCCAAAACCTTTGACCTCGGAAACCGTCATCCCGGAGATGCCCAGCCCCGCCAAAGCCTCTTTGACGTCCTCCAGTTTGAATGGTTTGATGATGGCCTCAATCTTTTTCATATCGTCGTGTAGCGAGTTGGTATTCTAACAAGCCCTGCGCCCCTGTAAATACGAATATCGAAAAAACCCTCCGCAAAACTACGGTCTATCCCCTGGGGTATGATGAATTTAATTCAGCCAAGCCATCAATTAATCCACCGGTTTCTTCATGCCTCCCAGTTGACAAAACCACGTTATATGGTTAAATGACTGGTGTAAGCACTGAATGCGAGCGGCATTGCCGCACTGATCTTTGAATTTATAATAATTTCGGCCTTGGATTACGGTACAGGTTCGGGCCGGACTCTACGAAATCCTACTATTGTACCATCGAAAATTCCCCGGGCCTCTCAGTCATCTCCTGGCTGTTTGGCCCGGTTTTGTTTTTATTAGTGGTGTTTTCTTCTGGAAAAGTGCTTTTCTTCCCTAAACAGTCAAATTTCAACCATTTTAGCCAGCGCTGTGAACAACGTCGGCTTGTCCGCCAGATGGAGCAGCTTTCCATCGGCATGCCGTAGGCCAAAACCCTCGCCATAGGCGCGGCCGTTGGCCACGCAAGCGTTTGTGTGGCAGGTTTGGACCTGTTTTTCCGCAGCTTTCAGCGCATCAGCCCGGGTACCGTCCACTTCAAATTTCCAGCCGACCAATTGTGCGTTCGGAAACCAGTCGCGTAAATCAGCGATGATCTTCGGGGTCGGTACCAGTTCTGCCAGCAAAGTCCCTTCGCTCGTCGAAATCTTGCCAGATTTGGCTTCCGTCAATTCACCCGATCCCGACCGCACCCAGATCTTTCCAAATGTGTAGTCGCTCACCGCTGCGGCATGAAACACAGCGTTGACGCTGCCAACGCCTCCGTGGCTCAACCGCTGCAACTGTTCGCGCAGGTTGGCGGTAGTGCTGAACGGCACAACACGATGCGCTTTGCGTTCGCCACAGTAAGTGGCCTGTTCCCCGATGAGCAAAGTGACCTCGTGCCCGCGCGCCGCCAGAAAATTCGCCAGCTCCGTGCCGAGCTGCCCGGTGGAAAAATTCGTGAGCCGACGGACGTTGTCCATCGTTTCATAGGTGGGACCAGCGGTGACGATGCAATTCATCGGTGAGCGCTATTCTGGGCGGATGCGTGCGCGGGGCAAGCCAAAGCTTATGCGCCTAATAATTTTCCCAGCCATCGGCTTTCCTCACCCCGACATGGGAATCGAAAAACAAATAGACGCGCGCGGTCTTGTGAACGGGTGTTTCCGCCACGTACGGTTGTTTGTCATCGCCAAAGCTTGTAGATGCCTCAATCGATTCCTGGTCAATGTCTGCCGCGGCCCACACATCACTCAACGGCATGGCGGCGGCGATTTCCGAAAGTGTCAGAGCCTGCTGTTCATTGACCCGGCGGCCGAACGGGAAACCTGGTAGTCGGCCAAATTCATTGTTATTCGTTCGCGTCACTGCAAAGCAGAAGGCATGGGCAAAATTATCATCTTCCGGATGATACCCGCCCGGTGCGGCGTGCACGTAACCCGGGCATGCGAGAGTTTTGACGACCTGCAGCGCTGTGTCGCCCACTTGTGCGGGCGCCGGGCACGAAAGATACGGCGCCAGGTAGTACGCCAGATAATTGGTGGACGTGGCATTGTAAGAAGGTTTTTCAGTGAGATCGAGATAGTTTGGCGATTCCGCATTTTTTCCCGGCGGCAATTCATCATTGTGGTCGTCCAGATACGCGTGCAGCCCGATACTGACCTGTTTGTAATTGGAGATGCAGTTGGTCAGGATGGCTTTCTGTTTGGCGGAAGCCAGCGCGGGAAAGATCAATGCCGCCAGGATGGCGATGATGGCGATCACCACGAGCAACTCGATCAAGGTGAACGCGTGTTCAGGCTGGCGACAGGGTGTTTTCATTCAATAGACCGTCCAATCCTCGTTTTTGATCTTGTCCACGTGCATATCAAAGAACAGAGCCGACCTGGTGGTTCCATGCACTGGTGCAGTGGCCACATACGGAGTGCGGTCAGTGCCCAGACTGGTCGGGTCGGCTGTCGCATCCCAATCCAAATCAGCCGTTGCCCACGCGTCGCTCAATGGTTTGAGCTGTGCAATCGCGGAAAGTTTCAGGGACGCATCACCCGTGCTTTGCCAACCGAACGGAAAGCCCGACGGTTGCACAAGAATGTAGCGCGACACGGCAAAACAATACGCATGACTGTACGCATCCGAATCCGGATCATATTTTCCATCCGTGATTCCCGGCAGGGCTTTCAGATAAGCCGGGCACAGCATCACTTTGATGAGGTTGGTCGTGTCGCCAACCTGTTCCGGTGAGGGTAGGGAGAGCTCCGACGCGAGATAGTAGGACAAGTCCCGGTTGAAATCCCTGCCCGCGCCATAAACGGGTAGCTGCGTCAGATAGAGCGAGTTGGTGCCCCCGGGTGGCAACTGGTCATCGTGTTCATCCACGAACAATTGCAGCGCCACCCCGACGTTTTTGTAATTGTTAAGACATTGCGTCTGCACCGCTTTTTTCTTGGCGGAGGCCAGCGCCGGCATCAGCAGCGCCGCCAATATCGCGATGATGGCGATGACCACCAGCAATTCTATCAATGTGAAACCGCGATGATTCATTTCTCCAATAGATCGAACACGTGATCCAATTCCTCCGGCGAGCCGAAAACCGATCCGCCCGCGCTTGGATTTTGGTGCATCTGGTCCACTGCATCGTAAGCATCAGAGCTCTTGACGAATTTCGACCCGCCATCTGTGAACAGCACGGTGTATCCCTCGTCTTTCAGGTGCGCCGTGTCAATCGGATCCAGCCGCGTGATGACATCGCAGCCGAACAACTTGTGCCCCTCCAGCTCAGTGGTCTTTTGATAGCGCCGCACATAATCGCCCGCATTGGCGTTCCGCGTGCGCGGGTTGAAGAAGTAACTGGACCGCACCACGCCCTTCACATCTTCGGTCGTCAACAAGGGGAGGTAATTCTGTTCCGAATAATCGCCGGATTGCAGCATGGGGCAGAAATAGATCTTTCCATCGCCCACATATTTTTCCGGATACAAAAACCCGGCGTTCTGGAAGTGGCACCCGTCCGGTTGCGTGGGATCACTCGATATCTTCCATTTCATGTGCGAGTGATTTTCATCCACCCACACGTAACGGCTGAAATGCGACTCGGACATGTTGTTCATCTTGCCATTATCGCTGTACGGCGGATAACCGCGCCACGGCGGGAGATACTCGTTATAGTCTCCGGCGTAGGCCAGCGAGCCCAGGCCCATCTGCTTGAGATTATTGATGCAACCCACTTTTTTCGCCTTCTCCTTCGATGACGCCAGCACCGGCAAAATCAATGCCGCCAGGATGCCTATGATCGCGATGACCACGAGCAATTCGATCAACGTAAACCCTTTCCGTTGTCCATGAACATTCATGAGTTGCTTATCTTCCGTCGTCACTGTTCGGGTAGCACCACAAACGGTTCTTGTTCGTCTCGTCCACTTCCTCGTACCACTGGTCCAGCCTGACATAACTCACTGAACCGTCGAACGCTGCCTGGATGGCTCCCTGGGAATGCCGCGCGCTCACGCCTTCGTGCGGCCAGTTCGCGCCATCGTTGAAATAATATGGGTCGGTCTCGTCCGTTTCCCAGAACGCGCAATCGCCCGGGTGCATCGCCGCCAGCCTCACCGGCGGGTAAACCATCTTGTTATAGCCGATCACCGCGCCGTTCATGGCGTAACTGGATATCTGCTGTGCACGTTGTTCCACCACGCCATCGTGGGCGGACATCCGCGCATCCTGCGGCCGGTCCATCGGGCACAAATAAATCTGCTCATTTCCCAGCGGATTCCAGAACAGGCCCGTGCGCACCTTGAAACGGTCCGCGCCCGTCGCTGAGAGGTCCGGCGTGTAAAGCCAGCCCGCGTTTGTGCCCGTGGCAGCGGCGAAGCCGCCATTGTCCCAGTTCGGCGGCGGCAGGACATCTTCACCGTCCGATGCATAGGCGTGCAGCGTCAGCATGATTTGTCTTAGATTATTGATGTCAGTCACCTTGCTGGCGCTGTTTTTCGACCGGCTTACCGCCGTCAACAGCAACGCCGAGAGAATGCCGATGATCGCGATGACCATCAGCAGCTCGATCAATGTGAAGGCCAATTTCATCCGGCCCGGCTACAGGTCCGCGCGCGAATTGACTTCGTTGGTCCCGAATTCCCAGCTCTCCAGTTCGGCGTGGCCATCCGCAAAAATGACATCGCCCTTCCCGCCGTGCCGCGCCGTCAACGTGTCCCCCGCATTCGGCATCCACCGGCCGTCCTGGATCGCTGTGCCGGCGTTTTCTGGCATGTCGCCGGGATCATCCGAGGCAGGCTCCTCCGCGAGCATGATTTTCGTTGCCGGAGTCCGCAGGCGGCCCATCGTGAACAGGCTCGCCTTGGGATGATCCACGTCGCCCGTGAAAACCGATGCCATCCCGAAGTTATCGTCGCCATCCAATCCCCACGTCTCTGTGAGACTCACGCCATAACCCGTGAAACTATAACTATACAGGTACGGTCCATCGCTATCGGCCTGTGATATCCGCAGGGCGTCGTTTTTGTCCCGCGGACAACGGAACAGCGTTTTGCTGGCGCCAGCCAGTTGCGCCACGATGGGACTTTTCTCCACCGGATGCGCTGTGTCACTTACCCGCCAATAGATCCAGTCCTCCGGATGCCAGCCGTTATGCCGCGACGCCAGCCCCGGGAAGGCATCCTCATTATCATGCACATACATCAACATGCCCGTGCCCAACTGTTTCATGTCGTTGAGACAGGCAGTTTGTTGCGCCCGTTCCTTGGCCGCGCCTAGCGCCGGCACCAGCAACGCCGCCAGGATGGCAATGATGGCGATGACCACCAAAAGCTCGATCAACGTGAAGGCGCGTCGGGGGTGCATGCCATTAGAGACACCGGAAATACGGTTTCGTTTCAATATTTTTAATCACTCCACTGCCACCTAAAGGACACCGCGATGGCAAAATTTGTATAATCCACCCATGGCCCTAATCGCCTCGGGCCCCATGCCCCACTAATACATGTCTTCACAGACGGCAAAAGTGACATTTTTCTTCAATAAATCGGTCATTTTCGTTCTCCTTTGCCGTTAAGTCTGCGCTTTTGTCCCTCCCACCTACCCCTGCCAAGTGGTCGGAATTGGTCGGAATCACTCAGAGGTTTTGGTGGGGCGAGGCTACTGACGAGTTGGCCCCCTTCAACCTTCAACGTTTTCGACCCCAAGTTATTCTTTAAAATATCTTAAGCTGGTTTGAATCAGTCAGATTCAGGGTGATGCCGTCTACTATCGTGTAGCACCTCCTCGGAGGGTGGTTTTGGGCGTCCCGCCCAAAACTCTTTCGAACGTTAATCGTAGTATTGCTGTTTGATGGAGGACGTACGGCTTTCATTCCCAATCCGGCGGGACGCCGAATTGAACCCGCGAGCCGCGCGCGCTACACAGTAGCATCGGGATGACTGTGCAGCCATTTAACGAATCACCTGTTTAACCGATTACTCGATTTCAAAGATCAGCCTATGTTCTACCACACCGCCTCCGATTTGTAACTGTGATGGTCACGCAAAATGCATTTTGTTGGAAAAATATTTTGCCGACGCAACAAGCTGAAATAAGAGCGCTTACGAAGCGTGATGCCGCCAAAAACGCCCAAAGTCCTTACACAGCTTGTGCAGGCCTGTTTTTTCGCGCCATTCTTTGCGGTTAAATTCATCTCGATATTCCCTTGGTCACCTCAATGCCATCCGTCATTCGTTAACTCGTCATTTCAAAACCCTCGACACATCCTGTTCAAAGCGCTATCCCATTTTCCCGTGAACCGGCTCACACAACTTTTTGGCGCATCTCGAACGATGCCATGAACAAGTTCGCGTCCTTTGGTCTATTCTTGGGGGTATAAACTTCGTGGCTTTTCTGGCCCACACTCTAAGTGATGGCACCAGTGCATTGTTTGGCGGCGGGAGGTTCGTAGACGGTCACTATCTCGTAGTTTCCCACGGCAAAGACCTTTCCTTCACCCCAGTTGGATATTGGTTCAGTTTTTGGCACGGCGTTGTTTTTGTGATCGTTCATCTCGTTTGCATGGCGGCGATTTGGCGGTTGCGAGGCACAGAGCGATTGCCAGACAAGATGTGAATTGTCCCCATGCGCCCTAGCCGCCGCTCCTTTTCCCCCGCCCTCGTGGCAGTGGCCGCCCTGATGGTTCTCGGTGAGACGATCTGCTTCGCTTCATTGCGCCCCGGCTATAGCCACATCGCCAACACCATCAGCGAACTCGGAGAAACCGGCGCTCCTAATGCTCATCTCGTCGCCTTCGCATTCTTCCTGCCGGTGGGTCTGTTGGTCTGGCTCGCGTTGGGGCTTGTTCATCGGTGCGCTACCGACCGTGACACGCGGTTTGCCTTGCTCGCTTTCTGCTGTCTTGGAACTGGTTACGCACTCTCCGCTGCTTTCCCTTGCGATCCCGGCGCGCCGCTGTTTGGTACCTGGCGCACGCTGGTCCACAACGCCCTTGGCGTCATCGATTACGCGGGCACCGGCCTCGGCTTCCTGCTCATCGCCCGCCATTTCGCCGCGCAAAAAGCATCCACGCTCTCCTTTGCATTTATAGTCACAGGCATTCTGATGCTTTTCAGCGTGCCGTTGCTCTTGCCTGCGATTCACTGCCGTGGACTGATTCAACGCATCACCGAAGTCATTCAATTTGCCGGTGTCTTTTTTTTGTGCTATTGGCTATCTGGAAATACAACCCCTGACAAATCAGACCGCAGCCGATGAAACATTCACTGAAGGCCGATCTGCAATCTCTCTTCCCGGTTTGGCTGGGCGGTGTCCTGTTGCCTTTGCCCGCGCTCGCGTTCTGGCGTGCAGGCATTGGGCGTTCCATGGCGCTGGTGCTGTTCTCCATCGGCTGTGCCAGCATCGTGGCCTATGCCTTCCGGCGCGATTTCCTGCCACGCTCTGTAGAGGCGGCGGAAAGCCCGGAACAAACCTGGCGTCGCCGCATGCAGTCCGCCGGCCTCGCCCTGTTCTCCGCGTCTGCTGTATTCTCCGTAATTTCACTCACGCTGAATGACTCGCAGGATTTTGTAGAGGCATGGCTCGCGTTCATGCTGCCCCTTCCGGCATTGGGAGTCGTGCCCTTCTTCATGGTTGTCACACGCAAACCGCTCGCCGCCGTGGTATTTGGCATCTTCACTGTGTTCAGCATGAAACTGCTCGGCTGTATCGTCGTGGTGCTCGTGTACGGCTGGCATGCCAGCGAACATGTGCCGCCCTACACTGATATGCCCTGGACGCATCCCAACCTGCTCGTCTGGCTTTTCTGGCTTAACACCGCCGTATTGTCTTTGTCGCTTTATGTTTTGGGGCGGAAAAAATTTATGCGGAATAAAACTGTTTTGGCCAAGGCCGCGCGCTAGAACAGCTCGGCGAATCGGATCATGGTGTTTGGAAGATTTGTATATGAAACTCACCAACGACAGTTACCTCATCCTGATGGGCACCAAGAATTTCACCGAGCGTTATTACCGCGACAAGGATGGCTGGCTAAAAGTGAGCGCGCGTGGGCGCAAATTCCGCATGACCGCCGAGCAAGTCCTCAATCATCTCCTCCCCGCCATCGCCGGCCTCAAACCCAACCTCATCCTCAAAGTGGAGCACCGCGATTGACTCTAAAAATGAAGGATGTTGATGTGCCTTTGCCGCTTTGCGTCGCGCCTCACTTCGTCGGCGTGAACGGCTGCACAAAGCAATTGGTGCCCTGCTTGTAGCCGATCCAGACGATGTGCGTCTTGGGGTCCACCGCGATGTCGCCCGTGCCGTTTTCATCCGGCACATCGCCGAGCGAGGTCAGCTTGTCCGCCGTCACCGCTACGACCGAGATTTTACCGAACCGGGTCGCGCAATAAGCGATATGCTTGTCCGCGTCGTAAGCCATTTCATCCACCCGGTCACCAATGGGGACCGTGGAGCTGATTTTTCCGGTGGAACGATCCATCAACACCAGTTTGCCCGTGCAGGCCACCAGCAGGCCGTTATCTTCCGGCACGACCGCGATGCCATGCGGCCCTTTGTCCGGCGCCAGCGGCCACGCTTCCGTAACCTTATTGCTGGCCGGGTCGATGACCGCAATCGTGTTCTTGCCCTTTACCGCCTGGTATAAATGTTTGTAGCCCGGGTCAAACGCCGGTTCTTCCACGCCGCTGCCGTCCACTTTGATGGTCGTCACAATCTTTTTTGTCGAAGGATCGATCACCCATACTTCACCCGCCTTGTCATTGCATTCATAAACCAATCCGGTCTTGGGATTGAACGCGATCAAGTCGGTATCCGAGCTCGTGGGAACCTCGCCCGTGATCTCGAGTGTTTTGGAATCCACGATCACCATCCTTCCTGGATCATTGCCGCTCACGTAATACGAATGGCGCTTCTCATCCGCGACTGCATCCTGCGACGTGCTCGTGGGAACCACCTTCAGCAATTGATGCGTGCCAAGGTCGAAGACATCAAACGATTTATTGCCTTCATGTCCCATCAACAGGCGATTGCCGGCCGTATCGACACGGATGAAATCAAACCCGCCCTGTGTGCCGGGCAATAATATCGGGTCGCCCGCCGTCAGCGGCGCCGTCTGCGCGCGCGCAGCCACGGCTAGCATTAAACAGCCGAGAGTGAAGTGGGTTTTGATTTTCTTCAAACCGAAGGTGTTGGATTTCAGCATATGCGATTCCTTTTTATCCATCGTTTCAATGGCTGCCCCCAGTCTACCTTCGCTATTTCAGCCGAAGCAAAATTATTATCATTCATGACGAAAATGTAATCCCTGCGCGATATGTTGGCGTAATCCGGTGTGCTAGGTTCGCACACGTCAGCCACAAGGGCTGGCTGCGTTTGAACACAACAAGCTGGATAAAATTATGAAAATGACCGCACAAACTAAGATCAGCCTGCTCGCCGCCATCGTCGCGTTAGGCCTCGCTGTGCCCGCGTTCGCCGATGAAGGCAAAGAAAAGAACGAACAAGACATCGCGCTGACCGATTGCCCGGCGGCCGTGCAACAGACTATCAATACCAACGCCGTTGGTGGCAAGGTCACCGAAGTGGAGAAGGAAACCAAAAAGGACGGCTCCATTGTTTACGAAGCGGATGTCACCAAGACGGACAACTCCAAGATCGAGGTGAAAGTCGCCGCCGACGGCACGCTCATCAAAGTGAAAGCCGATGACGACGAAAAAGAAGCCAAGGAAGGCAAAGGCGAAAAAGGAGATAAAGACTGATTCTTTGGCTAACGGACGCGGTGGACCTGCCTCGTTGGTTGTTTCCGTCGTGTCTTTATTGCCATAATCGGATGATGACTCCAGAATGTTGATGGAGTTTGGATCATGAAACGTTTTTTACTTTTCCTGTGTGTAGCCGTGCTCGCCTTCGCTGGCGGTATGTTGTTCATGCAGCATCAGCAGACGGCACGCTTCGCGGACGAACGCCAGCACCAGCAGGCCGCCTGGGACGCCGAGAAAGCCGCGCTCCAATCCGCCCTGGATAAGGCGCGGTCTCAAGGTTCCGCCATCGCGACGCTTCCCGCCGCCGCACCAACGTCAGTCTCGCAAACATCCGATGCCGGCCAGTTGGCGGACGCCAAAGCGGTGTTGGACGAGTTAAAGACTTTAAAGCCCTCAGCAGACCAGCCGCAGATCCTGAGCCGCATCATCGCCCTGCTCGAACTGTTGAAGGAGATGGGCCCGGCCGCGTTGCCCGACATTAGCGATTTTCTTAAGACTCCTCTTGATGTTGTCTACAAACCGCTGGATAAAAAGACGCCGCGCGATGCCAAATCACTGGCGGAAGCGCTCGTGCCACCCACACTGCGCATCGCGCTCTTCGGAGTGGTGCGCCAAATCGGGGGTGCGGAAGCGGAAGCAATTCTCGTCGCCAATCTCAGCGACACCTTGCACGGCATGGAAGTCGCGTGTCTGGCGCAGGACCTGGAGTCGATGTCACGGGGCACTTACCAGGCGAGCATTCTCGACACCGTGCATTCGCTCCTCACCGATAGCCGCGTTACCGACAATGTGGACCGCGAATTTCTTTACGGCGTGCTGCAACGTTTCAATGACACCTCGTTCATCGCCACCGCCAATGCCCAATTGATCCTCCCCAACGGCCAGATCGACCGCAATGCGCTCAATTACCTGAAACAAGCCATGGGTGATAAAAGCATTGCGCTGGTCGCGCAACTGTATCAGGACAATCGCCTCACCGACCCGGGCAGCAAAGAACCTTTGGCCCGCGCCGCCCTTGCCTACGTTGGCGCCGACCAACAGGCTGAGGATTTGTATCACACCGCGATCCTTGACCCGACGCTGCAACCTGACCAGCGCCGGAACCTGGTCGAAGACCTCAACCAGGATGGATTGTCCAACACCAAAGTTCCCACGGCTGATGACCTGAAACTGATCGCCAATCGTTACGCGCTCACTGAGGGGTATTTGCAACAGGACTACGTGTTGAAAGATAAAGTCTTGTATGCCGCCTTCCAGGAAGCGGACAAAGATCTGCACAACATGTTGCAGAAGGCCGCGGCGGCTCAGGCTGGCCATTAACGGCTGAATGCCAATCAGCCCCCAGTTAAATCATCTCACTGGCTATTGTCCCGCTCAAACACCAGCGGATACGATGTGCCGTTCTGTTGCCAGGTTCCGGTCAGTTTGCCGTTCTCCAGTTTGCCGTCGTACGTGCCGCCGATGGTTCTCAGTTCCAGATGCACCGCCGGCGTCGTGAATTTCACCGTCTGTATCGGAATATTATTCGCTCCCTGGTCCACGCTGTCCATGGTGCCGCTCAACTTGCCATCCGGCATTTTTGCCACGTGCAACGCCAGGTGCAATTTCAGGCCCCGCACATCCAACGCGCCCAGCCAATGCCCACGCAGATCATTTTCGCCCGTGTGCGAATAATCCTTCTGCGCGTCCGCTGCCGCTTGTTGCGCGTCGATCGTGTGCGGGTCTGTGCGGGTCATCACCAGGGGAATCGTCTGGCCGGCCTGTATCCAATTGCCGTCTATCACCATCCGTTTGGTATCGAGCGTCCCTTCAAAAGCAGCACCCACGCCTTGCAGTTCCACATGCACCGTCGGTTTGTCATAAGTGAGGGAGGAAACCACCAGTCCGCTGGCTCCCTGGTCCAGGCTGTCCATTTCCGCGCGAAAGGTTCCATCCTCCCCCTCAGATATTTTTAAAGCCAACCTTAATGTGGTCCTCATCGGATGGGTCGCGCCCGTCCAATAACCCTGCAGGTCTGAGCCGGGGCGCGGCGTGTAATCGTTTTCGGTAAGCAACTCCGGGATTGGCGTGGGCGTGGCCGTCCGCGTCAACACCAACGGCACGTGCACCTGATACTGCGACTGGTCCCACGTACCGGACATCGCCGTGTTGTTCGCATTAAATTTCCCCTTGAAAGTTCCCTGCACCGCCGCGGATTCAAACTCAATGGCGGGATATTTATAATTGATCGTGCTGATGGGGATATCCCGAATGCGCTGGTCGATGCTGTCCACGACCGCGTGATAAATACCATCCGCGTTCGTGAATTTGAACACGACTCGAAGTTTCGCGCCCATGGGGATATTCACGCTGCCTTCCCACGCTCCTGAGATGTCTGGCTTGTGGTGCGCCCGGTAGGTTTCCACCGTCACCGTCGCCGTGCCCGCGGTCAGCAACACCACCGCACCTACGACCAACGCTGTCTTCGCTTTTGTCCATGCCATAAGTTTCAATCCTCCTTTTATGAGTGTTAAAGTTGACCCACTCGCCAGCGCACCCTTCGCCGTCACCGCCGTGACCGATATCGCTAACCCCACTGGCGCCGCTTGAACGGAATTGGCCGAAACTGCGCTCACGATTACCGCTGTGGAGATCGTGACACCCCGTTTGGTGAAAAATTTCCGCAACTTTTCCACTGCGCGCGCGGTGCGTTTTTTCGCCGCGTCTTCGCTGGTGCCCAGCGCTGCGCCCACTTCGCTCATGCTGCGGCCTTCAAAGAACCGCACTACCACCGCGTCGCGATCCGCCTGCGGCAGGCCGGCCATCGCTTCATCAAGCATGGGCGACAATTGCTCCCACGCCGCATCCGTTGGTTGTTCATCGATGGTGGCTTGCATATACGCTGTTTGTTCGCGGTTTTGCCGGCGGCGCTGCGCTTTCAACGCGTCCGCGGCCACGAACCGGGCCGTGCGATAAAGCCAGCCGCTCAAGACTGTTTTTGGGCCCAATGATGACGCCTTGCGTGAAAGGATGATGAAGACCGCCTGCGTTATCTCCTCGGCCAGGTGCGCATCCTGCACCTGCCGCAGGGCCGCCGAATACACCAGGTTGAGGTGGCGCGACACCAGCGTCTGGAAAACTTCGTCTGAATGGCTGGCCCCATACTCCCGCACCAATTCCATGTCATCGGTCATCGCCTATTGATGGACGCTCAAAGGGAAAGGGGACAGATTATTTTTTGCCAGAACCAGAAAAATCACTCGAAAGATAAACTAAGAAAACCCAAAAACATAAACAGGTAAAATTAAATAAACGAAACCGCTAAAAAAAGAACCTACCGCATTGAAACCGCGCAATGCGGTAGGTTAATCATTAAGAATGATCTGTCGAGAAAAATGGTGTTAAACAAATTCGTTATCCAGAATAAGTTCCGGAGTAACTTGTAAGAGCCGGGCAAACCTGGCTGTTCCGTATGGATGACCTTACTGCAACTTGCTCTGCATCTGCATCACGGTGCTGTGCAGCGCCGCGAGCGTCGTGCCGGTGTGCTGGTCCTTCGTGTCGCCAAAGGTGAACGTCGCCGCCGCGTCAAAATTACGGAGCATCAGGCAATACGTGCTGTTGGCCATCACGCCGAGCAATTCGCCCTGCTTGCTCAACACGAGGTCGCCGCGCGTGGGATTGAAATGCCCGAACAACCCGCGCAACACGCTGCGGTCCAGTTTCACGTAGCCGGGCGTCGAGCTGTCGATCTCAAATTTGCATTCGCCGTAATAATCTTCGCGTGTGCCCACGAGCACGGCATCCTGGAATTTGTAAGGGTCCGACGAAATCTTATAGACTCTGCCGCCCAGCTTGCGCGCGTCATCTGCGCTCACGGGGATGTACGTGATGCGCGGGTCGTCCTGGTTGAAGGACATCGATTTCACATTCACTTGCGTATCGTTGTGGCTCAATGTGCCGCTCAGGTTGTCCCAATCGGTGCCCGGCGTCCACAGGTCCAGCGGTGTGTCTTCGATATGCGACAACGCAAAAATACTTTTGCCATCCGTGACCAGCACCGTTTGCGCGTCGCGCTTCTTGGTGGAGGTGCCGCCGAAGATCGGACTCATCACGCCCGGGCGTGACGCGATCAATGTCGCCTGGACGCGGTTGGACACAAAATCACTATAGATGGTATTGGCGGCCATCGGACGGTAATCGCGGATCTCCGAGGCGAGCTTGCTGGAATTGGTGGCCAACATCTGGACGCCGGCGGCCAATTGCGCTTTTTCGGCGCGTTCCGCCTTCACCTGGTCCAGGGCCATCGCGGCCTGCGCGGCGGCGCTTTGGCGTTCTACTTCAGCGACCTTCAAGTCATTCGCCAGCTTCTCGCGTTCGGCAGCAGCCAACTGGTTGCTCGCATCCATCTGTTGTTGTAACTTCTCGGCCGCCGCCTTTTGCTGCTGCAACGCCGTTTCCAATGCCGTCAACTTTTCGCTCGAGACCGTGGTGCTGGTCTGTAACTGGCTGTTCAGACTCTCGATGTTCGTCTGCGCGGATGAATATTGCTGTTGCAGGTTCGCCCGCGCCTGCTCGCTTGCCTGTGCCTGTTCACGCGTGCGGTTCAGTTCGCCCGTCAACAAGTCCCGACGTTTTTGTTCTTCCGTGAGGGCGGTCTTCATGGCCGCGGCCAGGTCGCGTCCGGACGAAGGCTGGTTGGTGGCGACGACCTGTGCCGTGATGGGCTTTGTGCGGCCATCCTCGGCAACGTTGTTGATGTCCACGGTGGAAAACACCAGCAGACTCACCAACAAAAAGTCGCAAATGACGATGAGGATGCTTCGGTTCATAACGGCGTGGCAAACGTATGGGTCGGCGCCACCGGTTCAGACGGGGCCGGCGTGTATTCCGATTCCAGCAACATCGTGCGGCGGGCCGGGCGCAGGAAGAGCACTTTGAAAAACACGACAAACAGGATGCCGAATGACGTGGACGAATACGCCGCCATGAGGCTCGGCTGTTTGAACACGCCCAGCGACACCAGCACCAGCGACACGATGGTGCCAAGGAAGCCAAGATACAGGCCCGCGTCAAACAGATGGTCCTCGTTCTCAAGCAGCCGCAGTTTCATGCGCGCGGGCACATTTTGCCTGCGCACCTCGGCCAGCTTCACCAGCGATGCCGTGAACAGCAGCGCTTGCAGAACAAAAAACAATAGCATCGTCAATAATGTTGCCTGATTCATAAATCCTCCCATGCTCACGTGTGTATCTGCCGTGCCTGCGCCGCCCAATCCGGGCAGATGCAGGCGAAAGGGCGTTACTCCCTTTTGGCCTTCCTGGACGAGAAACGGCTCGCTCAAGATCAGCACAAACAACAGAAAACCCACTGCGAACAAAGCTTCACGGAACACATGGAACCCGCGCACGTGCAGCGGTCTTTCCAACTCATGCGCCGGGCGCCGCGCAAAATGCAGCGACATCGCCAGCAAATAACCACCCAGCAAATACAAGACCCATTTCACCGTCAGCGCGAATCCCGGATTGCGCAAGCAGAAATTCAGGCCCAACACATAAGGCATGTTCGGCACATCCAATCGCTGTTGCCGGTCCACCAGCAACCTCACCGCTCCGGCGCCGGATTTTATGGTGGCCTGCAAATCTCTCATGCCCGTCTCATTGAAGGTCGTGAGATATTGTGCCACCGCGTCGGGCTTTTCCGAAAGATCCACGGCCGCGTACAACGTCGGCACATCCACTTCCTTCCGCACCTCATCGGTCAACACCCGCAACGTCTCCGGCGTTTCGATATGCGCGGTAAACGTCGCCAGTTGTGCGTAAGTCATCCGCTGGCCCAGCGACATGAAATCCAACATCGTCAACTCCAATGGCTCTGGATTGCCGCCCCGATTCGCCTCCGCCGCCTGCTGGTTGATCGAATCGCTCAGGTGCGCGCTCAATTTACCTTCGTCCAACAACGTGCCTTCGATACAGATCGCCGCATCGAACGCCTGCCCCGCCGCCGATTGCGATGGAGAAAATACCGCTGTGTTCGTCAATGCCCGGCATCGCAATAATTCCTGCACAGCCGGGATTCGCGAGCCCGCCAACCGGCTTAACGCTGGTTCGCGATTCTCAGACCGGATCATCAAGTCCGTGAAGGGCTCGGATTGAGCCGTCGTCGCATCTGAATTAGTGAGGTTTTGCCCGGGAAATTGTTGAGCGGTCGCTTGTCTTGTGTCCCGCCCTGCTAGGGCAAGCACACGGGAATCCACTACCCGCAAATGCACTGGCATCAGCAGGCCGGCGAGTGCCGCAGCCAGACCAAGAACGGCACATATAAACACCCAGGCCCATCTATTCATGATAATCCCTCCCTGTTTAACAGCAAAACCTCAGCCAAAGTTGCGCTAAAAGCAACCGGCATTTTCCGTGAAAGGACAAATAAGCGTAAACATTTGCAGAGGAACATCTAGCGTATTTATGACTTGTTTACTCGATTAACTCAATAATTGGGCAATTGTTGCCAATATCTGCGTAGTATGACCTGCCCGACTGTTGCATTTTATGGCATCCATGATAGCTCAATTGGTAGCTCCTGCCCCGCATTTAGCCATCAATTCCGGTGACAACGCCTGGCTGCTGGTCAGCACCGCCCTCGTCCTCATGATGACTGCGCCCGGCCTCATCCTGTTTTACGGCGGGCTTGTTCGCAGCAAAAACGTCCTGGCCACGATGATGCACAGCCTCATCCTCATGGCCGTTGTCTCCACGCTCTGGATGATCTTCGGCTACAGCATGAGTTTTGCGCCCGGCAACGCGTTCGTCGGCAATCCGCTTACGCACCTGTTCCTCCGCGGGGTCGGCGCGGATCCCAATCCCGATTACGCGGCGACTGTCCCACAACAATCCTTCATGCTCTTCCAGATGATGTTCGCCATCATCACGCCCGCGCTCATCAGCGGCGCCATCGCCGAGCGCATCAAGTTCAAAGCCTACCTGTGGTTCGTCATCATCTGGGTCACGGTCGTTTACTTTCCCCTTTGCCACATGGTCTGGGGCAAGGGTGGATTCTTTAATTGGGCGCTGGGCGGAAAGATTCCGGTACTTGATTTTGCGGGTGGAACGGTGGTGCATATCAGCTCCGGTGTGTCCGCGCTCGTCTGCGCCATCATGCTCGGCAAACGCGCTGGATATCCGCACGAGCCCATGATGCCGCATAACGTCGTGCTCAGCCTCATCGGCACCGGCCTGCTGTGGGTCGGCTGGTTCGGGTTCAACGCGGGGAGTGCCCTGAATGCCGGCGCGCTCGCCACCAGCACATTTTCGGCAACACATTTTTCCGCCGCGGCCGCTGCGCTTAGCTGGGTAACCATGGAACGGCTCGACCGTGGCAGGTGTAGCGTCCTCGGCGCAGCTTCCGGCATGGTCGCGGGTCTGGCCACCATCACGCCGGCTTCGGGATTTGTCACCATTCCGGCAGCGTTTTGCATCGGCCTTGCGGGTGGCGCCGTCTGTTATCTCGCCGTCAGCCGCCTGAAAGTGAAGTTCCGCTACGATGATTCCCTGGATGTTTTTGGCGTTCACGCCATCGGCAGCATCACCGGGATGTTATTGCTCGGCTGGCTGGCCAATTCCGATGTTAACGGAACCATTGCCAACACTTTCATGGTCAACGGCGCGGCAGTGTCGCTGGCCGGCGGCGGCAAACAATTCATGAACCAGCTTTACGGCGTGCTGTTCACGGCCATCTACGCAGGCTGCGCCTCCATCGTCATCCTGAAGATCATCAATGCCACCATCGGGTTGCGCGTGGAGCCTGAGGAAGAGGATGCGGGGCTCGACCTTTCGCAACATGGTGAACGCGCTTATACTGAATAAGGACAAAACGCATGAAAAAAATCGAAGCCATCATCAAACCGTTCAAGTTGAACGACGTCAAAGAAGCGCTCAACGCCATCGGCATCCAGGGCATGACCGTGGCGGAGGTAAAGGGTTTCGGCCGCCAAAAGGGCCACACCGAAATCTATCGCGGCAGCGAATACACCGTGGATTTCCTGCCCAAGATAAAGATCGAGGCCGTTTTGCCGGATGCGCTCGTGGCCCAGGCCGTGCAGGCCATCATCAAAACCGCCAAGACCGGCAAGATCGGTGATGGTAAAGTCTTCGTCTACAATGTCGAGGATGCCTACCGCATCCGTACCGAAGAACGCGGTGAAGGGGCGGTGTAGCCAAATTAACGCACGTCCGGGTTGGCAATTTAAAAGCACCTGATTATTGTCAGGGCACCTATGCTGACGGGTTTAATCTTTGCCGCTTGTCTGGTTGTAATTTGTCTTTTCGTGGTATTCATTCGAAGCCGGATGGCCCCAACCTATTCGGTGGCCGTAAACGAAATTCCGGAGGTTGTCAGCCAACTCCAACGGTCAGCCGGACATGGTCATTTCGCGGTGCTGATGTTCGTCCCACCCAGCTCCACGGATGGTGAATCCGTCAATCTTCAGTATTCGACTGAAAATGGGATTGCCGGTTTGGATTGGATCCTTATCGGTGCCCCCAACATCGCGGATAAGGCAAAGGTCATCGAAACCGCCTCAAAATTTGGTTATCGGCTCGAAGAACGTGAAATGAACGAGGTTCCTTACTTGCGGATGACGGGCAGCGGCATTTCCGAACTTGGTTTAAAAATCATCACGGATCTCTACAAAATTGATCCCAATACCAGGCTCGATATGATCACTGAAGGGTTTAAATGGGAATCGCCCGTGTATCGTTCGCGCAAATGAACAATGCTGCTGGCGGGATTCAGTTTCTCGCTTATATTTTTTCAGCTTAAAATTTTCTTTGAAGCTTGCTTAACCGTGTGGCTTTGATGGAATGAAGGCGTCGCGCGTGCGATATTTCCTGAGATGCAGTTTTATCCAAAACATTATTGCGGAGTGTTCGGCATTTATGGGCACCCCAATGCCGCCGAACTCACTTATTACGGTCTTTATGCTCTCCAGCATCGCGGCCAGGAGAGCGCCGGGCTCGTCACGAGCGACGGCAAACAATTCCGCATCCACAAGGGGATGGGCCTCGTGTCGCAAATTTTTAACGGCGAAGTCCTGCACGGCCTCGTCGGCAGCATGGCCATCGGTCATACCCGTTATTCCACGACTGGCTCCTCGCACCTGCGCAACGCCCAGCCGCTCACGGTCGATTGCGCGCGCGGCCAGATCGCCATCGCCCACAACGGCAACCTCACCAACGCCGCCCAGTTGCGCGCCGAACTCGAAGCCAAGGGCTCCATTTTCCAGACCACCGTCGATAGCGAAATCATCCTGCACCTGATGGCGCAACCCACCTTGAACGGCGTGGAGAATACGCTCGTGCAGACACTCCGCCGCATCGAGGGCGCCTATTCGCTCGTCATCATGACGGAGAAAGACCTCATCGGGGTACGTGACCCATTCGGTTTTCGGCCGCTCTGCATCGGCAAGCTCGGCGATGGCTGGGTGCTCGCCAGTGAAACCTGCGCGCTCGATTTGATCCACGCCAAATTTGTCCGCGACGTGGAACCCGGCGAAATCGTCGTCATCAACGAGAAGGGCCTGACCAGTTTGCAGGCTTTTCCAGAACAGGAACGCCGCGCGTTCTGCATCTTTGAATACGTCTATTTTGCGCGGCCCGACAGCACCATGGCCGGTCGCAATGTCTACAAGACCCGCGTGGAGATGGGCCGCGAACTGGCGCGCGAAAATCCCATCAAGGCCGATGTCGTCGTGCCGGTGCCGGACAGTGGCAATTGTGCCGCGCTTGGTTATTCGCTTGAATCGGATATTCCCTTTGAGATGGCCTTCGTGCGTAATCATTACGTGGGACGCAGTTTTCTCCAGCCCTCGCAGCTGATCCGCGATTTCGATGTGCGCGTGAAGTTGAACCTCATCGGCGACCTGGTGAAAGACAAGCGCGTCATCATCGTGGATGATTCCATCGTGCGCGGCACCACCTGCAAGGCGCGCGTGAAAACGCTCAAAGAAGCCGGCGCCAAAGAGGTCCATGTGATGGTCAGTTGTCCCCCGCACATGCATCCGTGCGTGTATGGCATCGATTTTCCCGACCGCAGCAAATTGATGGCGGCGAATTATTCGCTCGAGGAGATCCGCAAATATCTCAACGCCGATTCGCTCTATTATCTCTCTCAGGAAGGCATGGTAAAAGCCACCGGTCTGGAGAAAAAATCCTTCTGCATGGCCTGTTATGATGGCAATTATCCCGTCGCTTTCGACCCGGGCACGCACAAGCACAGCATCGAGCGCCGCAACGGCAGCGCCCTGGGCCTCTCCGAAGCCCTCGCCAAAGAGCGGGAGCAGATACGGTTGTTGTGATGAATCTCATGAGTTTCACAGCAGTAGCAGGGGTGCTGAATGAGGCTAAAGTTCGTTATCTTATTGTAGGAGGGCTTGCCGTAAATGCGCACGGATATGGCAGATTTACCCATGATGTTGACCTTGTGGTTAAGCTTTCCAGAAAGAATATTCTGTCGGCATTTGCGGCATTGAAAAGGTTAGACTACCGGCCGCGAGTTCCGGTAACCGCTCAAGATTTCGCAAACGCAAACGTTCGCAAAAAACTCATAAAAGAAAAAAACATGCAGGTGCTCCAGATGTGGAGCCCTAAACATGAGGAAATGCCGGTTGACGTTTTTGTCGAAGAACCGTTTATTTTCGATAAAGAATTCAAATCCGCGTTGTTGGCCAAGGTGGACGACGAGCCGGTAAGGTTTGTTTCATTAAAAACTTTGATCCGGATGAAAAAGGCTGCTGGCCGCGCAACTGACAAAATTGACTTGGAAAAGCTTTTGATCGCAAAGAAATTGGGAGATTGATGAAGCGTTCGCAAAAGAATTCCGATCCCTGGGCGGCAGCAACCTGGAAAGGTGCGGAACTGGACCAAATGCGGCGTTGGCAGGCGCTTTCGCTTAAGGAAAAGCTTCAAGCCATCGAAAATATGGGGCGTCTGGCGAATCATTTTTCCCGGCTGCGCCATCAGCAAGGGCTTTCTTACTTTGACCCCGCTACCAAGAAACTCGTTCCCGGCAGGCGTATCAAGCAAGCTTCAACTGTTTAAGGCAACATCTGCTTTTTTGGCTTTGATTTTTAACGGTTGAGTTTGTGCCGGTATTAAACTGATTATCCTCTTCATGGCAACCCCGAACCCTCCGGCCAAAACCGGGCCCAAATAAAGGCGAACATGCCGCCGGTTTTCCGAGCGCTTTGTGAACAAATTCCGCTTGAGCCTGTTTCCCAAACGCGCTATTCACCGCGTATGACTTCAAGGAAGCCTTCGTGGCTTTGGGCGTATTCGAACACGTTGGTCATACGGGTCAATCTATGAACATCCGCGATATTGTTGGGCAATATGCAGCGTCCCGGGCAGGGTGCATCCCCTTGGTGGCCAGCGAAAATTCCGTGTCCAAAGCTGTGCGGACGCTGTGTGCATCACCCGTCAGCGAGCGTTACTGTGTCGGCCCGGCGGCGCCCTGGCGCTATCCCGGCGAAAAATATCTGGAGGAAGTCGTTTCCCGGACCACTGCACTGGCCACCATAATATTTGGCGGCAAAACGGCGACCGTTGCACCGTTGTCCGGCAGCCAGTGTGTCGCGGCCATCATGTTGGGGATTTGCCAGCCGGGCGACGTCGTGATGGGACTCAGCGCGGCAGACGGCGGCCATTGGGCGCTGCAGAGCATGGCTGAGCGGATGCAATGCCACTTTGAGCCGTTGCCACTTTCCGGGCGGTCGAAGATTGATGCGGATAAACTCGCGCAAGCCATCAAAGCACGTCGGCCGAGATTGGTGATGGTGGACCCAAGCCATTCCCTGGAAGCCATCCCTCCCGAGAGCATCCGGGCCGTGCTTCCAGCAGATATTCCGTTGTTCTACGACATATCTCATTTTATGGGATTGGTTCCCCATCAATATTTGACCAACCCGTTTCTTCGCGGCGTGACCGTTCTCCATGGCAGCACCCATAAATCTTTTTTTGGCCCGCAAAAGGGTTTGATTATTTTCGGTGCGGAGGCTGATGCGGATCTCATCAAGGGCATCTCGGTTGCCGCGGAAAAAATTCTTTCTTCAAATACCCATCTGCACCACGTGGCTGCGTTGGGACAGGCGTTAGAAGAGTATGAAGCGTTTGGCAAAGATTACGCGGCGACGGTGGTGAAGAACGCGCGGATCTTTGCACAGACGTTGCAGAACAAAGGACTGGCCGTGTTGAGCGCGCAAAATTCCTTCACCGAAAGCCACCACGTCTTCGTCAGGCTGGATGCCAATGCCGAGCAGGTCTGGCATGGTTTGATCGCTTCGGGTATCTACACGAACCTGGTCCGGGTGCCGCGGGAGAATTCGCCCGGCTTTAGATTTGGCCTGGCCGAGATCACCCGGTTGGGCTACAGCCCTTCCGAAATCGAGGAAGTGGCGTCCCTGGTCGCCGATTTCGTCAAGGGTGCGGGGAATTCAGGGAACATAAAAAAATCTGTCGGGGAGCTGGCCCAGCGGCCGCGCCCGATGAAATTTTGTTTTGAGGACAGCGCCAGCCTCCACCCTGCTTTCGTTAAATAGAAAAACGTGGGAGAACAATTCCGCTTGAGCCTGCTGCCCAAACGCGCTATCCACCGCGCATGAATTCCACGGAAGCCTTCGTGGCGTTGAATATGATCGAGCACGTCGGCCCCGTGCGTGTGCGCCAATTGCTCGAACACTTCGGCGAAGCGCCTGCCATTCTCTCGGCCTCAAGATCCCAACTGCTGCAGGTGCGCGGCATCGGCCAGGAAACCGCCGAGGCCATCGTGGGGTGGGAAAAATCCGTGGACCTCACGGGCGAAATGAAACGCATCGCGGATTTCGGCTGCCACATCGTTACGCAACCGGATGAAAGCTATCCACCTTCGCTTCGCGAAATCTACGACCCGCCAATCGTGCTCTATGTGAAAGGCGAATTGTCTGCCAAAGAAAAAAATGCCGTGGCAATGGTCGGTTCGCGGCAGACCACGCATTACGGCATCGAGACGGCGCGCAAGCTCGCCTATCAGCTCGCCTACGTCGGCGTCACGGTGGTGAGCGGTGGCGCCCGTGGCATCGATACCGCCGCGCATCAGGGCGCACTGGCTGCCAAGGGTCGTACGGTTGCGGTACTCGGCACCGGTATCAATGTGGTTTTCCCTCCGGAGAACAAAGAGCTTTTCGACCGCATCGCCGCCAATGGCGCGGTCATCACGCAATTTCCATTCAATCGCAACGGCGACCGGCAATCCTTCGCCATCCGCAACCGCATCGTCGCAGGTATGACGCTCGGCACCATCGTGGTGGAGGCGGACATGAACAGCGGTGCGCTCATCACGTCGAATTTCGCCACGGAATATGGCCGGCAGGTCTTCGCCGTGCCCGGACGCATCGATTCGCCGCGCAGCAAAGGCTGTCACGATCTCATCAAGAAAGGCGCGAAACTGTGTGAAGGCGCGGAGGACGTGTTGAGCGAGTTCGAGTATCTGTTTCCCACGAGCAATCGCCCGCCGTCACCCGGAGAAACCGGTGTGCTGCCTGCGCTCGAATTAAGCGATACCGAGAAGAAAGTCTACGACGCGCTCGATAACGAAGAGCGCAGCATCGATGAAGTCATCCGCGCCAGCGGCCTGCCCAGCTCGACCGTGAGTGTGGCGTTGTTAAGCCTGGAGATGAAGCGCGTGGTGAAGCAGTTGCCGGGAAAATTGTTCGTGAGAAACCAATAGGTTGAGTAACGCGCCTCAGAGTGGCAGTGGCGCGCGGAAGGTTTTAATCCCGAACACGATTGCAGTGGACGCTGGTTATATCCTCCGGCAACATCGTGGGCGAACAGGAGGATTTGCGCGCAACAAAAGGCAAATCGGCTTTGTTAGCGAGTCTCGAATTTTTTCATATCATAACCCCTTGAATAGTTCAGCTAACTACACCATTGATGCGGCGGATGTGCCAATTCTGCGCAAGGCTGTTTTACAGCTCGCCGGCATCGGCTATGGCGAGACACCCATTCGCGAACGTTTGGGGCTCAATGATCTTGCGGATTTACGCTGGCGGGCCTTGCCGATTTACTGTGAAGAAAAATTGACGATTCGCGATCCGCAGGCCATCGCCATCGACCTTTTTCTATTACAAGGCGCCATTCCCCTGGCCGAACTGGATCATTTGTTTGATCAAGACATTCAGGCAGCCCTTGTTCGGGCCGGCCTGCTCTTGCTGGATGAATCGGGCATCGCCCGAGCACGCGCTTCGCTCTTTCCGATCGGCGATCGCCTGATCTTCTCGGATCACGCGTGGCCCGCCTTGCCTCATCCCGGTATCGAGGAGGTTTCGCCGGATCAAGTGATGTTCATCGGCACGGACAGTCGCTGGCTTGCACGGGCCACGACCCGGCGGTCGGTTGGTGCGGCGCTGGACCTCTGCACTGGTTCGGGAATCCATGCCCTCCTCGCCGCCACCCACACCGAGCGGGTGGTTGCCGTGGATATTAATCTCCGAGCTGTGCAATGTGCCCGCTTTAACTGTCAGGCAGCCGGAATCAATAATATTGAGGTCCAGCTGGGAGATCTCTACGGACCGATTGGCGATGTGCGCTTTGATTTGATCACCGCCAATCCACCGTTTGTACCTTCGCCGCGGGACTCACTCAAATATCGTGATGGCGGGCGTTCCGGTGAAGACATCCAACAGCGCATCATTGCGGGTTTGCCGCAGCATCTAGCCCCAGGCGGCATGGCGCAAATTGTCACCGAATTCGGCGAGCGCGGGGATGAGCCGCTGGCGGATCGCCTGCGGGAATGGTTGAAGGATGCGCCGATGGATATTCACATACTGCGGCTCCGGGAGTATGCGGCGGCTGACTACGCCATCGGTCATGCCGATGGCGCTGATTCATACGAAGCCTTTCTCGATTCAGTGCACGATTGGGCCGCGAATCTGAGAACGCAGGGCTATACCCGCATCGTCTCCGTTTTGCTGGCATTTCAATGGAGCGATTCCACGCTGGGCCGCCCGTGGACCCGCAGTGAAACCCCGCAATCCCTGCATTCGGCCGCCAACGCTGAGGTCGAGGCCGCGTTTGCTGCTGAGCGTCTGGTTCGTAAAGCAAATTTCCGTGAACTGCTGGAGCGCAGCCGGGTCCGTTGGGCTGGGCCCATAGCCTTGCTGGAAGCGCGCGTACTGGGTGGTGGGGTATCTGGCAATACTCAGGCAGAATTGTTAGGTAATGCGCTGCCCACTTTGCAAACGCTCGATCCGGTTGAACGGGACATTCTTCTCCTGATAGAGAAGCCGCTCACGGTCTCGGAATTGATTGCATTGGCGCAAAGATTCAACGTTACCAGGGAAACTATTTTGACGACCATCGGTTCACTGATTCGCCGCCGACTTGTTCACCTCTTCCAATAGCGTTTCGTTGAACCGGATCAGCGCTTCGTCGCGGCAAGTTGGTGCAGTCCGGCGGCCACGCGCGCGACCAGCGGCGGCCAATCCCCGCGTTTGGCCTGACGAAACAGGCGCATGGTCGGATACCACGGCGTGTCGGCCCGGTCTAACATCCAGCGCCAGTCGGCATCGAGCTGCGTCAGCGTCCACACTGGTTTGGCCAGCGCGCCAGTGAGGTGCACGATGCTGGTGTCCACGGCGATGACCAGGTCGAGTTGCGCCACCAAACTTGCAGTCGCCTGAAAATCTTTGAGACGTGGCGACAGGTCCACGACGGACGGCAAGGAACGTAGCAAGGGCTGGTCGCGTTCCGGCACGGGGATCTGGAGGCTGTAAAAAGTGACGCCGGGCGTTTGCAGGATCGGTGCGAACGTTTCCAGCGTCATCGAGCGCCATGCGTCATCGGAATGTGTACGACTGCCGGCCCAGACGAAACCCACTTTCAAATTTTTCGGATCGGTCGAAGGGAGGCTTTCTTCGCGCGGCGCATCCAGGTACGGCACGCGATTGGGGATATTTTCCAGCGTGACGCCCAAAGCCCCCGGCAGGCTCATGATGGAAGTGAACATATCGAACGGCGGAATCGGTTCGCCGAACGCGATGACCTCATCGGCGCATTTGGAATACGTGAACAGCGATTTTAAGTCCGGCCGGCATTCGAGGATCACGTGCGCGGCGCGTTCGCGCACGAGTGGCGCGAGGCGGACAAATTGGATGGCGTCACCAAACCCTTGCTCCGCGTTGATGAAAATGGTTTTGCCGGGCGCGGGTTCGCCGTTCCAGCGAGGCTGGGTAAATTTGCGCGGCGTGACTTTGCTCCAGCGCGATACGTATTCGCGAAAACCTTCGGCCAGTCGCCCGGACGTCAGGAGTGACATCGCCCGGCCGCGTTGGGCGAGTTCGTAATCGGGGGAAATTTCCAGGGCACGATCATAAGCCGCCAGCGATTCATCGAGCCGGTTGAGCTGCCGGAAGACTTTGCCGAGATTGTTCCAGCTCATGCTGTCGCGCGGATTCAGGGCAACGGCGGCCTGGAAGGCGGCCACGGCGTGTTCGAGGTCGTTCAGGTTATGTTCCGCGATGCCAAGATTATAAAAATGGCTGGAATCTTTTGGATCAAGTTCGCCGGCGCGGAGATAGCTTTGCTGCGCGCCGGGCCAATCGCCGAGGCCGCGCAAGGCGCAGCCGAGTCCGCTATGGTTGCGCGCTGCCTCCGGCTCCAATTTCACGGCGCGCCGCAGCCAGTCCGCCGCCTCGGCGTCACGGTTAGTCTTGTGCAGGACCATGCCGAGCAAAAACAGCAATTGCGGGTCGTCGGATTTGATCTGCAGCAACGTCCGGCACAACGCTTCCGCGTCGGCCTGCCGGCCCCCGTTGTGCGCCTCGAAGGCGAGTTTTAGCGTTTGTTGAAAGGGATCCATCGTTTCCGGTCGTTGGCCAGAGCATAAGCATTGCCCGCAGAAACGAAAATCCTTTTGCGTAACCACCGCGTAATTAGTGTCTTAATTTGCCTTCTTGATCAGTCCCGCTGGCGCGGGAGAAAGCCCTCACCCGCGGCTGCGCCGCACCCTCTCCCGTTTCACGGGCGAGGGCATCGCGGCAACTTAAGAGACTACCGCGTAATTGACCTGTTTGCCTGATTTGAACATCATTAGGTCAACTCAACTTACGGCGGTGACGACCAAACCCATGAAATCCTTCCGGCGCCGACCCACTTGTATTGGAGCTTTCTTGCGCACCGCTTTTGTTTGTCTGGCGCTGCTTCTGGCGAAGCAGGCCGCTGCCAGCGATGATTTTGTCCTCGATGGATTGGATGGGGATGTCACCACCAATGAATACCAGGCGTTTCTCATCAAGTTGCAGGAGCTGCCCCCGCCGCCGACGAACAACATCGACAACCTCATGGTGGATGAACGCGATGGCTCACGGATTCACGGGATGCAGACGTTTTATGCGTTCACGCATAATCGCGAGGTTTTGGATAAAGCCATCGAATGGTCGGACGCCTTTCTTCATGCGCGCAACGACCCGACCAACGGTCGCATCATGTGGACCGGTCAGCGCGAGCTTTGTTGGCCGAACAAAGCGACCAATGACACCGAGCAGGTGTTGTATACCGGCACGGAAAATGGCGACGTCATCGAGCATATCGTCAATACGGCCCGTTTGATTCTGGAGAATCCGGCCGTCTGGAATGACACCGCACCGCCGGATGCTTTTGGATATGGCGCCACCTATTTGGAACGCGCCAAAACTTATGTCCGTGAATGCCAGCGCAGTGCGGAAAGCACGATTGTTCCGTGGTATGTCCAGCAAACCAAAGACGGTCTTCGGCTCACGCATCCGGACTCGAAAGTTTATTATAAATACTGCGAGTCCAGTGGGCCCGTTCCATGGAATCAGCAGCAATCTATTGTGGGTGGTTTGCTCCGGCTGGCGCAATGCCATCGTCTGCTCAACGACGGCAATACCAACATCGCCTATTACGAAAAGATCACCACGGACGCGGCCGCCTGGTTCTTTGCCAGCGCCCTGGCGGTGAGTGCCTGGGATCATGTTTGCTACCAGTGGACTTACGTGGCGCCGCGAGACCCCGCGACCTGGCCGGAGGTCATCACCGAATCGGATTATGACATGTTTATCTTTCGCGCCTACCAGGCGAACCTCGGCCCGACGCGGCAACAGATGCAACGGCTCATCAATACCGGCCGTTTCGTGATGTATCTCGGCACCAACCGGTTTGCCGGCAAGGTCGATGGCACCAGCACTCCGGAGCGTCATGAAAGAGAATTTCTAAATTTCGAATGGATTGAAATGTCCGTGCTGGATCACGACTTTTACCACCTGGTGGCGAGCTCCGTTCTCACCAGCCACGAATATTGGGACAACCTGGCCGTGGAAGCCGCCGTGCTTTCGGCAAAACATTATTGGGCCACTGCGCCCGCGAGCGCTATGGAAGAAATGGTGGAGGACGCGAAAGGTTTTCCGCCGTTGAATCCTTCGTCGTCTAATTCATCGTCACGTTCCCCATGGAAAACATCCGCGGCTGCGCTCATCGGGTGGGGTTGGTGTATCTCGGAGCTTTGCCTCACGCTGTTCAAACGTTCCAAATCCAACGCGACTTCCAAAGACCGCCATTCACTCAGCCTGATCTGGCTGGTGAACCTGTCAGCAGTCGCGCTCAGCATCTTCGCAGCCTATCGACTGAACAATTGCCGCATCCCGTATCCGGAACTTACGCTTCGGGTGGCACTCGGTTTATTTTTTGCGGGACTGGTGTTGCGCTGGTACGCCATCATCCATCTGGGGCGTTTCTTCACGACGAACGTCGCCATCGCCAAGGACCAGCATGTGGTGGATACCGGCCCGTATCGGTTCATGCGGCATCCCAGCTACACCGGCAGTCTGATGGCACTCACCGGATTTGCGTTAAGCTTTCACAATTGGGCTTCGTTCCTGTGCCTTTGTATCCCTTGTTTTGCGGTCACCCTGTGGCGCATCCACATTGAAGAGCAGGCCCTCGCTGAAGGTTTGGGGCAGCCGTACAAAGATTATATGGCGCGTACCAAACGCCTCGTCCCGTTTGTGTTTTAAATGTTGAGACGTAGCTTGCCAATTTGGGCTTTTTATAAAGCAATCTCATTAACACCCTGCTTTAGCTGGGTGTTAGCTGAGCTTTGGGCAAGTCAACCGCTTAAGCGGTTTTTCCTGCGCTGATAAACCTCTGAAGCGGTTCTGTCGTCCATAGCCCTTTCATCCACCCCGCTAAAGCAGGGTGTTAATGAAAACGCACCAATTCGAGGTTACATGGCCAAAACTTGTTGATGCAGCGGGGCAGCGGTGTGCGTAAGATTGGGTGAAATAATCCCGTTCGTCCCAAATCATTGATGCCATGAAGATACTGCTTTCTATTATTGTTGTTCTGGGATTTATCCGGTTTTCATCAGCCGAGATCACCAACGGTGTTCCGCAACAATGGATCGACCCGGACACCGGCCATCGCGTGGTGCGCGTGTCGCCGGAACCGGATAGTGCGAGCCTGTACTTCCATCAGAACACGTACACGCCGGAAGGCGATAAGATGATTTTTGATTCGCCATCCGGCATCGCGGCGGTGGATTTGAGTACTTTGGGCACGGGTTCGCCGAAGGTGGAAATTGTTGTTTCAAATATCTCGCCCATCGCGATGGCGTGGAAGACGCGCGATGTATATTTCCGCAAGCAGGGGGTGATCTACGCTGCCAATGTGGACACGCACGCCGTCCGCGCGGTCTGCAAGGGCCGCATGCTGGCCATCAATTGTGATGAGACATTCGCGGTCTATACCATCAACGTGACGAATCCGCCCGCTGGCATCGTGAAACCGCCGTTCCACGCTATACCACCGCAACGCGAACGGATGTTTCCCGGCCGCACCAACCTGTCGCCGGAAGAAGCTTTGTCCGCGCAAAAGGAAGACCGGTTGTCGCGCCGGTTGGAAAATCCCACGTGTATGGCGTTCGTGTTCACGAATCTCAAAACCGGCGAGGTGACGACCAACGGTTATCAATACGCGTGGCTGAATCATCTCCAGTTTTCGCCGACCGACCCGAGCCTGCTGCTTTATTGCCACGAAGGCACCTGGCACGAGAACGACCGCATCTGGACCATCCGCACCGACGGCACCGAGCAACGCCTGATGCATAAGCGCACGATGGATATGGAGATCGCCGGGCATGAATGGTGGAGTCACGATGGCAAAACCATCTGGTTCGACCTGCAAACACCGCGCAGCACGGAATTCTGGATCGCGGGGGTGAACGTCCAGACGGGCAGGGAGAGGCGCTATCGGTTGGAACGCGATTGGTGGTCCGTGCATTACAATGTTTCGCGTGATAACAAATTGTTCGCCGGTGACGGCGGTGATCCGGGGCAGGTGGCGTTCGCCAAGGACGGCATGTGGATCAATCTTTTCCGGCCCGGCTGGTTCGGCAAGATCCATCGTGAAAAGCTCGTGAACATCAAAAAGCAGGATTATTACGGCAGCGACGGCGAGCCGAACGTGAGCATCACACCGGATAAAAAATGGGTCGTGTTCCGCGCGAACATGTTCGGGCTGACCCAGGTCTTTGCCGCGGAGATCGCCAAGGCGCCCGTGAAGAAATGAATAGGATAAGTTTTAAAAATATGGAGGGTGGCCGGATGGGCTCGCTCCGTGACGTAGCGGAGATTTTTAATCTGCCGTATCGCAGGGTTGCACTCGGCGGAAGGTTCAATAAATCCTAAGACGGGCATGGATTGGGCGTTGTGCGGATTGAAAATCCGCGATACAGCAGAATGAAATTCTGCGCTAAGGTTGAACGGGACAAAGTTCGCAATGGGCGTTCGGCCATTTTGAACCGCCATAATGAAATAAGTATGAAGAAGGTCATCCTCACTATTGCGTTGATATGCGGCGCATCGTTTTTGGCGACGGCGCAACCAAAGGAGATTGTCGCGGCGGAAGCGGGCAATCCGGCGTTGCTGAAGCCGAATTATTCCGTGCCGTACGGGCCCACGACGGTGGCGGCCATCACGGAAGTGCTGGACCGCATCCACGGCTATCTCGATGCCCATACGCCGACACGCGTCATCGACCGCGTGACCGGCGCGGAGATAACCGATTTCAGCATCGTGAACACCAACGCCATCGTGGAGCGCGGCGATTTTCCCATCATCTCGTACGAATGGGGCGTGACGTATTCCGGGATGTTGCACGCCTATGAAACCACCGGTGACCCGCGCTTCCGGGATTACGTCGCGAAGCGGATGCAATTCATCGTGGCGATGGCGCCGTATTTTCAGAAGCTGGACGATGCGGGCGTGCGCGGGTTGAGCAATTCGTTCCGGTCCGTGTTGCATCCCGGCGCGCTGGATGATGCGGGCTCGATGTGCGCGGCGATGATCAAGGCGCAACAGGCGAAGCTGATCGACGCGCGACCGCTCATCGATCATTACATCGATTACATCATGACGAAACAATATCGCCTCGCGGACGGCACGCTCGCGCGCCAGCGGCCCATGGCGGATTCATTGTGGCTGGACGACTTGTTCATGAGCGTGCCCGCGCTGGCGCAGATGGGCAAACTCACCGGCGATACGCGGTACTACGACGATGCGGTGAAACAGCTCACGCAATTCTCGGCGCGCATGTTCAACCGCAGATCCGGCCTCTACATGCACGGCTGGATCGCCGGCATGACGGAGCATCCGGAATTTCATTGGGCGCGCGCCAATGGCTGGGCGCTGCTCGCCGCTACGGAATTGCTCGATGTGTTGCCGGAGAACCATCCCGGGCGCGAGAAGGTTTTGGAATTGTTGCGCGCCCACATCCGCGGCTTGCAGGCCGTGCAATCGGAGAGCGGTTTGTGGCACCAGTTGCTGGACCGCGATGATTCGTATCTCGAGACCTCGGCCTCGGCCATCTACACCTACTGCATCGCCCACGCCATCAATCGCGGCTGGATTGATGCGCTTGCCTACGGCCCCACCGTGCAACTCGCGTGGAACGGCATTGCTACCAAAGTGAATGCGCAGGGCCAGGTGGAAGGCACGTGCGTGGGCACCGGCATGGGCTTCGACCCGGCGTACTATTATCACCGTCCGCAAAGCGTCCGCGCCGCGCACGGCTACGGCCCGATGTTATTGGCCGGTGCGGAAATGATCGTGCTCACGAAATCCGACCGCGGCATCATCAACGATGGCGCGATGCAGTTTGGGCATCAGCCCACAAATACGGAATCGGCGAAATGAAGCAGTACTAAGCGCCATTCCTATTGGCCGTTCAGCAATTCCACGTTAGATTCTTCCGGCAGCGTGCCGCTATCATCGGGGTTTGGCGGGCGCTGGAACATGAACGATTTCTTCTTTGCCCGTTCGCAGATGGCCATGTCGCTGGTCTTCCACATCGTTTTCGCGGCGCTGGGCATCGGCATGCCGCTGTTGATGGTGATTTCCGAGGGCATGTATCTGCGCACCGGCAAAGCGATATATCTCGACCTCAGCAAACGGTGGGCGAAAGGAACGGCGATTCTCTTTGCGGTGGGGGCGGTGTCCGGCACGGTGCTGTCTTTCGAGCTGGGACTGTTATGGCCCGGATTCATGGAAAAGGCCGGAGCCATCATCGGAATGCCGTTTTCACTGGAGGGCTTCGCGTTCTTCACGGAAGCGATTTTTCTGGGCGTCTTTCTTTATGGCTGGAAGCGGCTGTCGCCGTTAAAACATTGGTTCTCGGGCGTGCTGGTGGCCATCAGTGGTATCCTCTCCGGAATCTTTGTGGTGACGGCCAATGCGTGGATGAATGCGCCCACGGGATTCAAGCTGGTGGATGGCAAGATAACGGACCTCGACCCGATCGCGGCGATGTTGAACCCGGCGAGCTTCCATGAAGTGTTGCACATGACGCTGGCGGCTTTTGTGGCAACGGGTTTTGCGGTGGCGGCGGTACATGCGTTCTTTTTATTGCGGGACCGGACCAATACGTTTCATCGCAGTGCGTTGGGAATCGCGTTGGGACTGGCTGCCATCAGCGCGCCATTGCAGATGTTAAGCGGCGATATCAGCGCCCGCGCGGTCGGGCGATTGCAGCCGGTGAAACTGGCGGCGATGGAGGCGGAATATCATACAGAAACCGGCGCGCCGCTCATCATCGGCGGCATCCCGAACGACGAGACGCAGACGACCGATTACGCGCTCCGCATCCCTGACGGCTTGAGCCTGCTGTTGACGCATACTTTGCATGCAAGAGTCGCCGGACTGGAGGAATTTCCCCGGAACGATTGGCCCAACGTGCGCATCGTCCATTGGTCGTTCGACATCATGGTGGGCGCTGGGACAATACTTTTTCTTTTATCGGTGATGACCGGTTGGCTGTGGTGGAAAAAGCGTGAAGTTGCGGGTACGAAATGGTTGTTGCGTGCGCTGGTGTTATGCGGGCCGTTGGGATTCATCGCGATTGAAACGGGCTGGATGGTCACGGAGGTCGGACGCCAGCCATGGATCATTTACGGCGTGATGCGGACCGAACAAGCCGTAACGCCGATGCATGGGGTCGTGATTCCCTTTGCGCTGTTCACGGTGCTGTATGTGTTCCTGGCCGTCGTGGTGGTGTTTCTCCTGCGCCGCCAGTTTTTGCAATCGGCCAATCCAGCCGCAACCCCATCATCCCATGCTTGAGGGCATCGTAGCCATCTTCGTCCTGGGCTCTCTCATCATCTACGCGCTGATGGGTGGCGCGGATTTTGGCGGCGGCATGTGGGACCTGCTCGCCTCGGGACCGCGTGCCAAGGCGCAGAGAGATGCGGTCGCCGAAGCCATCGGGCCGATCTGGGAAGCCAATCATGTGTGGCTCATCCTCGTGGTGGTGCTGCTCTTCACCGGTTTTCCGCGCGGGTTCTCCGTGATGATGACGGCGTTGAACATTCCGCTGACGGCGATGCTGATCGGCATCGTGTTGCGGGGCGCGACGTTTGTGTTCCGCAAATACGATTCGCAACATGACCGTGTCCAGCAGTTATGGAGCACGGTTTTTGGCGCGGCCAGTTTTTTCACGCCCTTCTGCCAGGGCGTGACGCTCGGGGCGTTGGCCACGGGAGATATACGAGTGGAGAACGGGCAGGTGACGACGGGCTTTTTTGCGGGCTGGTGGACGCCATTCTCGGTGGCGTGTGGCGTTTTCGCGCTGGGCTTGTTTGCGTTTCTCGCGGCCACATATCTGACGCATGACACCAAGGGACAACCGGCGTTGCAGAATGATTTCCGGCGACGCGCCATCTGGTCTGGACTGGCGCTGGCGCCCATCTCGCTGGTGGTTTTTCTGACGTCAAAGACCGGCGCGCCAGCGATGTACGCCGGGCTGACAGACTGGTGGGCGCCGCTGCTGCTCATATGGACGAGCGTCCTGGCGCTGGCCGCGCTGGGATGTTTGTGGTTGCGCCGGTATTCGCTGGCGCGCGCCGCCGCGATAGGGCAGGTGGTGACCATTCTCCTGGGCTGGAGCCTGGCGCAATATCCGAACCTGGTGACGCCGGATGTGACGGTGGTCAACGCGGCGGCACCGAAGATCACCTTGCGCCTGCTGATTTTCGCGCTCGGCCTTGGCGCGATCGTGCTCCTGCCATCGCTTGCCTATCTGTTCCATATCTTTAAGGGCAAGGGCGCGAGTAGATAGCGTTTTCATTGGCCAAAACGCGCATGGCACCTACTATTATATTGACAAAGTTTTACTTTTGTGTATATTGGCGGTTAGTTCTTTGAAATTGTAAAGTCTGGTTATGAGCAATGGGCGATGGGCCAAAGGCTATTGGCAAACCAAAAGGGCCGAAACTGGGTCAAAAGGGTGAATTTGGGTATTTTTTCGGAAATGACTCAACATCATGTGTTTATGCAAAAATGGCCACAGGCAACCCCAACCAGCTCCAGCCAACTAAAGGAAGCGTTAGCTGGTCGAGGGTCGATGGACGAGAGTCGAGAGCGGTAAAGTCAGGGCGGCGGGTTCTGGCGACTTTCCAGTCGCCAGTTCATCTAAAATCCACGGGACAGGAATGTCCCGTGAACCCGCAGCTGGAAAGCCTGCGCTACGGAAGCCCCTGTCACTTAATGCCCGTGATCACGATAATCACGAAAATAACAAGAATCACACCTGAAAATCGGATCGAGGCCATGCGGCAATTTAAGTAAATTTAGCTAAATTTAGGCATTTTTTTTATTTTGCCACAGAGTCACAGAGACCACAGAGCCGTCCCGCAAGGCGGGACTTGGGCATTCGCCTCAGCAGGAACCGCCTAAAGGCGGGACTCCGAACAAGGGGGGACGGCTCGTCAGTAGCCTCGCCCCACATTGACACCCGATTCAGGCTGATTCCGACCAATGTGGCTTCCCAAGCCCGCCACCAGTCAGATGCCCCATAAGAATTGTCCGCTTCGCGAACTGTGGTCAAACCAGTTTTGCAGGTTGAATGACGGCGCGCTCGGAGATCGCGCCCTACCTTTCTGGTTTCGAGGACGAGAACGAAAGGGCGGGAGACGGCTAATTCACCATTCCTGCTGGTCACTTTCCGATTCGCCATTAGATTGTCCATGGCGCTATGCCAACCGATACTCAAACTGCTCCCACGCCGTCCGCGACGGAATTGGTCGTGACGGGGATGACGTGCAATAATTGTGCGCGGCACGTGACGGAGGCCATCCAAAGTGTGCCGGGCGTGCGCAATGCCGCCGTCACGCTCCAGACCGGCCGCGCGAGCGTGAAGTGGAACGCGGGTGCGACGCTTGATGTGGCGGCTGTTTTATCTTCTGTGAAGGCGGCTGGTTTCGATGCGAAGCCGGTCCAACAAAAAACTGACGGTGGCACGCACGACCATGCCGCACATGAGCACAACGGCTGGAACTTGAACCTGTGGCTTGGCGGCATCGTGACGGCGGTGTTGATGCTTGGCGAATGGGGATTCAATCTCGCGATGGTGCCGTGGTTCCAATGGGTGGCGTTTGCACTGGCGGGCGTGGTACAGGTGGTGTGCGGCGCGCAGTTTTATAGCGGTGCGTGGCGGCAGCTCAAGGTCGGGCATTCGAACATGGACACGCTCGTGGCGCTTGGTTCGACGACGGCGTTCGGTTACAGCACGTGGGCGCTGCTCAGTGGCGCGGGCACGCATCTGTATTTCATGGAGGCGGCGGCCATCATCACGCTGATCAGCATCGGGCATTGGATAGAAGCGCGCGTGAGCGAGAAGGCATCCGGCGCGTTGAAAAGTCTGATGCAACTTGCGCCACAGACGGCGAGGAGAATCTCCAGCGGTTATCGCCAGCCAGCGCCCGTTAAATTTGACCTTCGACGTTCTTCCTTTACGAGAAGTCAGAGTTCCGCCACGTCGGCTCCTGCACAGGAAGAAGACGTTGCGGTGAGCGATTTGAAAATCGGCGATATTGTCGCGCTACGTCCCGGTGACCGTGTGCCGACGGACGGAACGGTGCTGGAAGGCGATTCGGCGGTGGATGAAACGATGCTGACCGGTGAATCCGTGCCGGTGGATAAAGAATCCGGCGGCGGCGTTTATGCGGGCACGGTGAATATGAATGGACGCCTGGTGATGCGCGTGACGGCGACGGGCGAGGAAACCGCGCTCGCGCACATCATCGCCGCCGTGCAACGCGCCCAGACCAGCCGGGCGGACATCCAGCGTCTCGGCGACCGCGTGAGCAATGTCTTTGTGCCAATCGTTGTCGGTGTTGCAGTGATTGCCGGGCTTTGGTGGGGATTAGCACCAAACGCGGCACAACATGTTTTTGAAGCGATCGCGCCGTTCCTTTGGAAAGCGCATATGCCGATGGGAACTGCGGCGGGATTTATCGTGGCGGCGGCGGTGCTCATTGTGGCATGTCCGTGTGCGATGGGATTGGCCACGCCGGCAGCCATCATGGCGGGCGCGAATGCGGCGGCGCGACGCGGGATTTTGATCCGTGACGGTGTGGCGCTGGAAAAAGCCGGCAAGGTGACGGCGGTGATTTTTGACAAGACCGGCACGTTGACGGTCGGGAAGCCGGAACTGGTGGAGATGTGGGAGCACGAGAGTTCCGCTACCCCTCACCCCGGCCCTCTCCCCCGGGGAGAGGGAGAATTGCGGGCAGACGGTCGGCGAATCGAAGATCGTGATAACTCTCAGGGGCATACTTTGCTTTCCCCTCTCCCTAAGGGAGAGGGGGAACAGGTCAAAAAAATTACCGCATCACTCGCCCGTCATTCCACGCATCCCATCAGCCAGGCGGTGGCGAAGATTTCGAAAGAAGAAATTTCCATCGCGGATTGGAAAGAAGTGCGGGGGGCGGGGGTCGAAGGAAATATCCAACATCCAACATCCAACAGCCAACACCCAATCGACGTAGTGCGATTTGGGTCGCTTCGTTGGCTCAAGGAAAATGGGGTGAATTTTGATGCGGGGGAGGAGTTCATTGAACATTGGACTAATCAAGGGGCGACCATTGTGGGTCTGGCCATCGACACAAAACTGGCTGGATTGTTTGCAGTGAAGGACACGGTGAAATCCGGCGCAGCCAGTGTGGTGCAGCAGTTGCATCAGCAGGGGATGAAAACATTTTTGCTGACGGGCGACAATTCGCTCACGGCAGGAAGCATCGCGAGGCAGGTCGGCATCCTGCCGCAACATGTCTATGCGGATGTGCGACCAGAGCACAAGGCGGAGTTCGTAAAAAAACTTCAGGCGCAAGGCGAACATGTGGCGTTCGTGGGTGATGGCATCAATGACGCGCCGGCGTTGGAACAGGCAGACCTGGGAATTGCCGTGAGCCGCGCGAGCGACGTGGCGCGAGAGGCGGCGGATATCATTTTGCTGAAGTCAGAGATCGAAGCGGTGCCTGAGAGTTTGGGGTTGGCGCGGGCGACGTTGCGGACGATCAAACAGAATCTGTTCTGGGCATTCTTTTACAATGCGCTCGGCATTCCGCTGGCGGCGCTGGGTTTCATGAGCCCGATTTTGTGCGCGGCGGCGATGGGAGTGTCGGACTTAGTGGTGATCGGGAATGCGCTTAGGCTTGCACGCTGGCGCTCAGACAACCGTTAATTCGCCAATGAGGGTTTCGACGGCGGCGGGGATGGGGTCGCAAATCTCTTCGAGCAGGGTGCGGCATTTTTTCTCGGAGAGATGCAGCTCGCGGGCGGCGGAATGGATGAAGCCGCGCGTGGTCTGGAATGCGTAACCCAACAATCCCTGGCGCAAGGGCATGGAATAGATGGCGAGGGTGAGCCCGAAAACGATGGTGTGCCAGCCGAGCGCTTCATTGTTCTCCACGGCGGCCAGATAGCGTTGCACGACGCGCTGGTCGCGAAGCGGGCGAAGTTTTTGCAATTGGGCGCGGCCTACGCGTTCGCTGGCGGCGGCGAAAAGGCGAAGACTTTCTTCTGCGGTGAGCTGGAGGTCAAATTGGATGATCTCGCGCGACTCGCCGCTGGTGGCCTGCTCGTAAGCGCGGCGGATGGCGGGCAATTCGTGTGGGATGAGTATCTGCGAATGATATTGCTGGAGAAATTCCCGGAGCGATGGCAGGTCGCGTACGGCACGCACGCGCAACTGTTCCGAAACCGATGCCAGCGTAAGCAGACCATTGGTCGAGCCCAGTTGTTCGGCGAGCGGATGCCAGTCGCCCAGCCATTCATGTGGCTCGACGCGCAGCAGTTGTTTCGCATTTGCCATTTCGATTCTACCTTGCGCTTCGAATGTGGTTATTGCGAGCAGGAAAGTTTTTAAATCTCAGATAAAATTCTTGAAGAACCGGAAAATGGCCTTTAAATTGTACGCACTTCGCGCTTGTTTTCGGTCGTTTCTTTTTCTTTGAGCAGGACCTGACCCGTGGTAGTCTATGCATTGGTGAATCCGACTGGGTTTAAGGGCACAAGGTCTGTGCCTACGGCCGGATTTTTTTTATTAAAAACCAGCGATTATGAGCTCTGCGACTACCACCGGGTCAAATACCCCGCAAAAAAATCCCTCCAACCGCATAGCCCCGAAATATCCCGGCATCCGCGTGACGTGTAACGGCAACCAGTTGGTCGCGCAGTGGGTAGAGGTGCGCATCACGGAAGGTGGCATATTTTATCCTATCACGCCCTCGACGGAAGGTGGCGAAATCTATCAGGGCTCGTACGCGATGGGTGAGCTCAATGTCTGGGGCCAGCAGAAGATCGCCGTGGAGACGGAAGGCGAACACGCGGCGCAGGGTGGCGCAACGGCATTCGCGGTATCCGGAAAGCGCGCGGTGAATTTCACTTCCGGCCAAGGCATCGTGTACGCGATGGAGCAGTATTATCATGCGCCGGGAAAATTTTCGACGATGGTGCTGGAGGTCGGCGCGCGCGCGTTGACAAAGCATGCGCTGAACGTGCATTGCGCCCATGACGATTTTTACGCCGCGCTCGACACCGGCTGGACGATGATCATCGGCAAAGACGCGCAACAAGCGGCGGACCAGGCCGTGATCCTGCGCAAGGTGTGCGAGTTGTCGCTGAATCCCGGGATGAACATCCAGGACGGCATGTTGACGACGCACAGCGAACGTACTTATCTCGCGCCGGAAGCGGAATTGCTCCGCGAATTTCTCGGCGCCGTGGATGAGCAGATTGATTGTCCTACCCCAGCGCAGCGCGAATTGTTCGGCGCGAAACGCCGTCGTGTGCCGGAAATGATGGACCTGAAGAATCCCATCCTGCTCGGGCCGGTACAGAACCAGGAACATCACATGAACGGCGTGGTGGCGCGCCGGAATAATTTTAATGAGGCCATCCTGCCGATGCTGGAAGCGGCTTACGAAGAATTTGGCCGGCTCACAGGACGTCACTATGGGTTGATCTATCAATACAAGTGTGATGATGCGGATACAATTTTCATCTCGCTCGGTTGCGCGGCGGACAACATCGAGGCCGCATGCGATTACTTGCGTGAGGAACGCAATGCGAAGGTGGGTTCCATCCACATCAATGTCATCCGTCCGTTCCCCGAAGCGGCGGTCATCAATGCGTTGCGCGGCAAAAAGAACGTCATCATCCTCGAACGCACGGACGAAGGCATGGCGGGAGACAATCCGCTGGCGCGCGATATCCGTGTGGCGATCGGCAAGGCCAATGAAGTGGCGAAGTTTGGCAGTGGCACGGTGCCGGCATTGAAGCCGGAAGAAACGCCACGCATCTTTCGTGGCAGTTACGGCATCGGCTCGCGTGATTTCCGCCCGGAACACACGCTGGGCGCTTATGAATTTGCCACCGGCCAGACCCGGCGCGAGGACGGGCGTGGCGCGGTGGATGGTGAAACCTATTTCACGCTGGGCATCAAGCATCCGTACGCAGTCATCTCCAAAGACATGCCGTCGTTATTGCCTAACAAGGCCATCGCGGTGCGTTTTCATTCTATCGGCGGCTGGGGCATGATCACGACGGGAAAAAATCTCGGCGAGATCGTCGGTGACTTCGGCGAACTGCTGAAGCAACGCGCGAACCAGGTGGAAGCGGACGGTCGCCTGAGGGAGCAGTTGTTCATCATGGCGAACCCAAAATATGGTTCGGAGAAAAAGGGAGCGCCGACGAATTATTATCTCACGGTCGCCCGCGAGCAGATCAAGGTGAACTGCGAATTGAACCACGTCGACGTGGTGTTGTGCTGCGATCCCAAGGCGTTCACGCATACGAATCCGCTCGAAGGCATCAAGAAGGGCGGCTGCATCGTGTGGGAATCCAGCGACACGCCGGAGACCGCTTGGCAACGCATCCCGGCCAAGCATCGCCAATTCGTCCAGGAGAATAATATCCGCGTGTTCATTTTGCCCGGGTTCGACATCGCGAAAAAAGCGACGGACAAGACTGAGTTGCAATTGCGCATGCAGGGGAATTCGTTCCTCGGCGCATTTTTCCGCGTATCGCCGTTTCTCAAGGACAACGGCATCACGGAAGAGCAATTCCATGAAACGGTACTGCACCAGTACAAGAAAAAGTTCGGGCGTTTCGGTGACGCGGTGGTGACCTCGAACATGACCGTGATGACGGAAGGTTTTTCGCGCGTGCAGGAGATCAAATATGGCGCAGCCAGTGATGCCGACCGTTCCTCGATGCGCAATCCGCCGCTAGCACCACTCGGTGCTGGACCGTTGATACCAACGGCCGGCTGCGGCACGGCTTGCGGTTCAGGCATCCCGACACCGGCGGAACAGACGCCGCGTTACCAGTTCCAAAAGCTGGCGACGTTCGATAAAGAATTTCGTAACGGCCTTGGTTATCATCAACCGGCTGGTCCATTGGCTTCACTCGGTGTGATGGCGGCGGGCACGGGCGCGACGCAGTCCAAGTATGTGGCGCGGCGTGAAACGCCGGTCTATATCGCGGAGAACTGCACGCAATGCATGGAGTGCATCACCGCGTGTCCGGATACCGCGCTGCCGAACACCTCGCAGGATGTCAGCACCGTGCTGAAGACTGCGCTGAATTTTTATGTCACCAGCAGCGACGATCGTGCGCGGCTGGCCGGAGAATTAAAAGGCGTGGAAGAACGTTCTCGTGCGAAGATGAATGAATCGGTAAGAGCGCGCACTAACCTGCCGTTCAAGGACATCATCCGCGACGAAGTGAACTCGCTGGCGAACGTTTCAGAAAAAGGCCGCTCAGAATTTGTGGGCATCATCGCGAAACTGCCACTGGCGTATTCGAATGTGCCGGCGATCTTCCGGTCCATCGAAGCGAAGACGGCGGGCGCAGGCGGTTTGTTCTCCATCTTTGTGTCTGACCTTTGCAAGGGCTGCGGCGAATGCGTGCAGGTTTGCGGTGACCACGACGCGTTGCGCATGACACGCGAGACGGAAGATTTGAACGCGGAATTGACCACGGCGCAGATATTTTCGCGGTTGTTGCCGGATACGCCCCAGAAATATCTTGGATTGTATAATGACAATGACGCGGCGAATTCGCGCGAAGCGGCGTTGCGCAATCATTTGATGGTGCGGCGCAATTATGAGGCGCTGGTGAGCGGCGACGGCGCGTGCGCCGGGTGCGGTGAGAAGAGCATTTTGCGCGCGGCGGCTTCGGTGACGGAGGCTTACATGCGTCCGTTGTATCACAAGAAAGCGGACCGTTTGCGTGGCAAGGCGACAAAATTGGAGAACGAAGGCGTCTCGAAGTTGCAGGCGTTGAAACATCGCAGCGAGAAGGAATACCACCTGTTCCGTCGTGCGGTGCAACACGCTGTCATGGGATTGGGCGGCGAAAACGATGCTGACACCAATAAACGCATTGCGGATTACGAAGCGAAGCACGGCACCATCACCGATGAGCAGATCATCAAAGGTCTCGCAGCAGTGATGCGGACGGATGCATTCAATCATCGCGATCTGCAGTCCATCGACGGGCGCCAGGCCAATGGCATGAGCGTGATGTATATGGGTGCGAGCACGGGTTGTAACACGGTGTATGGCTCCACGCCGCCGTCGAATCCGCATCCCTATCCGTGGATGAACTCATTGTTTCAGGATGGCGCGACCATCTCGTGGCTGCTGGGCGAATCACTGGTGTTGAACCACGCGCGCCGCTCGGTGGTGCCGGAGCGCATCTGTGACGCGCTGGTGGACTCTGATGAGAACACAATGACGGACGCGAGTTATTTCACGCTGACGCATCTGGATGACGCGTTGATGACGGACCAGGAGATACGCGAGTTGCCCAAAGTGTGGGTCATCGGCGGCGACGGCGCGCTGGGCGACATCGGCTTCCAGAACGTGTCGAAGGTGATCCTGCAAAACCGGCCGAACGTGAAGATGTTGATGCTGGATACGCAGGTGTATTCGAACACCGGAGGGCAGAATTCGGATTCGTCTACGATGCTGGGCGGTTACGACATGAACCAGTTCGGCACGGCGTCGCAGGGTAAATTGATCGAGAAGAAGAACGTGGCCGAAGCGTTCACGAGTGGGCACGGCTCGCCGTTCGTGGCGCAAGTCTCGATGGCGAATGCAGCGAAGCTTTATAAGGCGATGCTGGACGGCCTCGAATATCGCGGCACCGCGTTCTTCCAGGCATACACGACCTGCCAGCCGGAGCACGGCGTAGCGGACAACATGAGCGCCGACCAGGCGAAGATGGTGCGTGACGCGCGCGGCATGCCCGAGTTTGTGTTCAACCCGCGCAAGGGCGAGACTTCGCAAGAAGCGTTCGACCTCAAGGGCAATCCATCGATGGACCGCGACTGGTGGCGGACGAAATACGCGAGCACGGGCGAGGAATATAATTACACCGTGGCGCATTGGGCCATCACCGAGGCGCGCTTCCGCAAGCACGTGAAGGCGATCAAGGAAGAGGAAGTGGCGGAACTCATCCATTTCGATGACATGCTGGTGTTCATCACGCAGGACGATGTCATCTATCGCCGGGTGTTCAACCCGAACCATCGCAGTTACGTGCCGAACTTCGGCACGTACATCAAGGCCGAGATCAACGGGAAGATGAAATACTTCGCAGTGTCGCGGCAGATGGTGCTGTTTGCGGTGGAACGGCGCAAAGCGTGGCGCATGTTGCAGAGCAAGGCGGGCGTGACGAACAAGGATTACCTCGCGCAAAAATCGTTGCTCGCGAAACTGGACAAAGGCGAACTGCAATTGGGCGAGATCCAGGGCAAGACGCGCGACATGTTCAACGCGGAGTTGGTGAAGTTGAATTAAATATTGGCCAGGGAGCAGACCAACGGGGCCGCCAGAAATGGCGGCCTTTTCTTTTCTCAATCACCCTTCCGGCACGGTTGGTTCGAAGATGGTCGGGTCAAGTTTTGCCAGCACGGGCGCGGCCTGGGCGCGGAGTTTGGGGACGGCGCGGAAGAAAAATCCGGCGATGACGATGCACATGGCGCCGCAGCCGATCAGTGTGATCATCGGCCCTATCTTGTGCGCGAGATAGCCGACGGTGAGGTTGCCCACGGGCATGGTGCCGGTGAAACCCATCGAGAAAATGCTCATCACGCGGCCGCGTTTGTCGTCGTCCACGAGGGTTTGCACGAGGGTGTTGCTGGAGGCCATCAACAGCACGCCGCCCAGGCCGGTGAGGGTGAGGCAGAGAAGGGACAGCGCCAGCCAATGCGACAATGCGAAGCCGATGAGGCCGCAACCCATCGCCACGCCGCCGAACGAAATCACTGCGCCCAGGCCTTTGATGCTCGTACGCGTGCCGAGATAGATGGCGGCGGTCAACGCGCCAATGCCGGAGGCGGACATGAGATAACCCAGCGTGCGGGCATCGCCGAGAAAGACATCCTTTGCGTAGATAGGCGTGAGGACGCTGTAGGAAAAGCCGATGGCGCTGATGGCGGCCACCAGCATGATGAGGGCGCGGATGGGCACGAAGTTGTAGGCGTAATGAAAACCGTGCTTCATATCCACCCACGGATGATGTTGCACGGTGCGCGCGGGACGTTTGGCCAATCGCATGGCGAGCAGGGCGATGATGACGGCGATGTAACTGGCGCCATCCACGAGATAGCAATAGCCCGGGCCGAATCCCGCGATGACGAAGCCCGCCAGCGCCGGGCCGATGAGCCGCGCGAGGTTGAACATGGATGAATTCAGCGCGATAGCGTTACCAAGGTGTTCTCGGCGCTCGACAAATTCCACCACGACAGCCTGGCGCACTGGCATGTCGACGGCATTGATGAGGCCCTGGACGAGGCTCAACACGACGAGGTGCGCGACCGTGATAGTGCCGGTAAGGGCAAAGGCAGCGAGCGCGAAGGATTGCAGCATGGCCATTACCTGCGTGATGACGAGGAGCCGATGGCGATTCACGCGGTCCACGAGGACTCCGGCGAAGGGCGCGAGGAAAAAGATCGGGATGGTGCTGGCGAAACCGATGATACCCAGGTTGAACGCGGAATGGCTCAGGTTGTAGACGAGCCAGAGCGACGCAGTCTGGGTCATCCACGTGCCGATGAGCGAGATGATCTGGCCGGCGAAAAAAAGACGGTAATTGCGCGAGGACAAGGCAGTGAATAATTGGCTCAGGCGCACGGGGTTAGCCTAGCGCAAGAAGATCGAAGATGGAAGATGGCAGGAGAAAAATTCCAAATTCCAAATGGTGAATGACGAACGTTGAATGGCATATTGGCTGAACACGATGGTCGGCGGAGAGCGCACATGAATGGTTATAATTGAGCCTTTCTTTTGTAGTGGATGAATCTTTGTTTCTTATCTATTGATATGGTCATGAATCCAAAAGGGCTGGGTACAAACCTGTTCATCATATTGTGTGGGGCTTCGGCGTTGGCGTTGCTGGGGTGCAGCAAATCGGCGCCGGTCATCCACGCCGGGCCACCGCCGACAGGGCCGACGATGTTGGCCCTCAAGTTGCCGGTGGACAGTCGTGTGGCGCTGACCGTGGACTTGAACCAGCCCATGGAGACGACGATTCCCGGCCAGCCCGAGCCGATGAAACAGAACCTCTCGCTGACGCAGAAGTACAATAGCTCGGTGCTCAGCGAATCGCCGGATGGCAGCCATGTGATTGAGATGGAGATCGCCGGCACAAAGATTTCGATGAAAGGCGGCATGCAGGGTGGTATGGAGTTTGATACAGCCGACAAGGCGGCGGACAACACTCCCACGGGAGCGTCGGCGCGCAAGCTGGTCGGGGCCAGGGTGCAGATCTACCTGGATGCGAGCAACGCGGTCCAAAAAGTCGAGGGCACCGATGAATTGAAGAAGCTCATCGGACCCATGACGAAAAATGACCCGTCGGGAATGCTCACCGACCTGACCTCGGAGGACACGTTCCGGAACCTCATGCGCGGGAGCCAGGGTCTGCCACGGACGCCCGTGCAGCCGGGCGATACCTGGCCGGTGCACACGGAAAGCCATTCGCGAACGATGGGCACCATGCTCACCGACCACACCTACACCTTGAAAGGCTGGGAACGGCGCAACGACCATAATGTGGCGCACCTGGAATTCGACGGCACCATCACCAGCGCGGCGGGAGAGGATCTGCGGATATCTGGCATGCCGGCCACCATGAAGGGCGGCAAATCATCCGGCGAATCCTGGTTCGACCTCGAGGAGGGCATGTTTGTGGAAGTCGACCTGACACAGGACATGACCATCACGTTGAAACTGCCAAAACAGGCCGGGCCAATGGGCGGTCAAACCATCACCGTCAGCGTGAACCAGTTCATCACAGTGAAGGCGGTTCGCACGCGCTAAGCGGGTGGTGACAAGTGACGGGTGGCAGGTGGCAGGAAAAGATGCATTGCTTCATCTCGCCGCCACCCCCACAAAGTGGTCGGAATTGGTCGGAATCAGTCGGACCACAATTCGCGCAGCGAACAACTCTTATGGGCAACTGACTCGCGGCGGGCCGGGGCGGCCACATTGGTCGGAATCAGCCAGGTTTCCTGTGGGGCGATTTCGCATAACAGGAGACGAGCTGTTCTCACGATAAAAAAATACCTAAATTTAGCTAAATTTACTTAAAGTGAGCTGTCACTTTTTAGCCATCTCCCCGCCGACCAAAAGTGGATGTTAAGAAACCTACCTTAGATAGCCTTAAATAACCTTAGGACTCGCCCCACCAGTTTTTTGCCCGAATCCGATTTTCAGGTGTGATTCTTGTTATTTTCGTGATTATCGTGATCACCGGCATTAAGTGACAGGGGCTTCCGTAGCGCAGGCTTTCCAGCCTGCGGGTTCACGGGACATTCCTGTCCCGTGGATTTTAGATGAACTGGCGACTGGAAAGTCGCCAGAACCCGCCGCCCTGACTTCCCGCACTCGACTCTTGCCTCTTGCCTCTTGCCAGACTTTACAATTTCAAAGAACTAACCTCCAATATACACAAAAGTCAAAATTTGTCAATAATTAATTGCGCGGGAATTTAACAGAAGGTAATTCGGAATCGGGACTTCTCCTATCGTCTCAGCCGCCGATGATGCAGAAGCGGGATTGGGCGAAGGCGAATTGTTTGAGACCGTCCTGAAAACCCCGACCGCGGCGAGGCGAGGTTTTTTGAGCAAGCGGGAAAGCACAATTCCGTTGAACGAGCAATGGGATGCCGGTAGCATCAGAAATCCTGAAGTGGGGATTAGTTGTAATGAATCACAAAATCTCACATCTGGGGCTGCCCCAATCCCGGGGAGGGGCGAAACAGTTTTCTTCAAGATGGCTTTGGTGTTTCCTGATGGCGTTGACGCTGATGTGTAGCTTCCCATGCGTAGGCGCAGTGGATTGGCCTACTCTAGGTTTCACGCAATATGTCGCTACCGTATACAACCAACCCGCGGTCATCTGCAACGCGGGCGATGGCAGTCAACGCCTGTTTATTGTAGAGCAAATAGGGCGGGTGCGTCTGATCCAAAGCAATAATGTCATCGCGCAGCCGTTCCTCAACATTTCGAATCGCGTGCAGACGGCGGGACCGGAACAGGGTTTATTAGGGATGGCTTTCCCGCCAAATTTTTCCTCTAAGAATTACTTTTATGTAGATTATACTAGAAAGAGTGATGGAGCGGTCGTCATTTCCCGGTTCCAGGTGACGAATAACCGGAATATTGCCGATACGAACAGTGAGCAAATCATCGAGGTGATTCCACACCCGAACGCCATCCATAATGGAGGACAATTGGCATTTGGACCGGACGGCTATCTTTATATTGGAGTAGGTGATGGAGGGCCGGAAGGAGACACGCAAATTCACGCGCAAAACACCCACACAAATTTGGGAAAAATTCTGCGCATCGATGTGGAAAGCGGTGTTTCACCCTATGCGGTGCCGACTAATAATCCCTTTGTGGGAAATCCAAATTACCTGCCGGAAATCTGGGCATACGGATTACGAAATCCGTGGCGTTTTTCTTTCGATAGAGGCACGGGCGATCTCTACATCGGCGACGTTGGTCAGAGCCGATACGAGGAGATCGATTTCCAAACGGCTGGTTCATCTGGTGGCCAGAATTATGGGTGGCGCATCATGGAAGGCCCCACTAATTATAATGTGCCATCGGGCTTCACAAATTTCGCCGGGCTGACGCTGCCCGTTGCATGGTACGATCATTACTGGTTGCCAACCGACCTTTCAGGGGCGGTGATTGGCGGGAGCGTTTATCGCGGGCCCGATGAGCCACGTTTCAATGGGGTTTATTTTTATGGAGATTTTGAAGCCGGTTGGATCTGGGGATTAAAACGGGATGGCACAAACTGGCAAACACTTCCCCTGCTCACCCCGGCCTACCCCAATCCTCATTATTACATCAGCACTTTTGGTGAAGATGAACTGGGCAGGATTTATCTGGCCGATTATTACGCGGGGTTGATCTACCGGATGGTGGATACAAGGCAGGTTTGGGCTCCTGGCTTTTCGCCTACAAATGGGATCGTCAATTCCAACACTGTTCTGGTGGCTTGTATCACAACCAACGCGGTGATTCATTACACATCAAATGGAATAGATCCGACGCCTGCCGACCCAGTAGTTCCGATTAGTGGGGCGATCCCGATAACCACAGGAAGGACCAATAAAGTGCGTGCTTTTCGGGCAGACCTGACACCAAGCAGCGTTGTTTCCGCGATATTCACGAATAAAGTCGGTACACCGGTCTTTTCCCCTCCGGCAGGACCTGTCCCTAGCAATGCTTTGATAAATATTACCACAGTGACTCCTGGGGCGGTGATTTATTTCACAACAAATGGGACGCCCCCCACAACGAGTTCCTCGGTTTACGTATCGCCGATAACAATTGGCCAGCCCATGACAATACAGGCGTTCGCTGTGGCAAATGGTTACAGTAACAGCCTCGTGAGCTCAGGAACTTTTTCCATGGCCGCAGCGGCTACACCAGTTTTCACACCGTCAAGCCCTGTTAATTATGGCACATCCGTTTCGATCAACTGTTCCACGCCGGGCAGCAGCATTTTCTATACGCTGGATGGCACGACGCCGACGGTAAATTCGACGCCATATACTATTCCCATAACCATTACCTGTGATACGAATATACAGGCATTTGCGACCGCAACTAATTATTTGAACAGTCCAGTCCAGAATGTGGCTTACACATTAGTAAAGACAGCTCAGCCCGTTTTCACGCCCTCGCCGACTATTCTCACCAATGGGACAATGATTTTTATCAGCAGCACAACAAGCAATGCCCTCATCCTTTATACTACCGACGGCTCCGACCCCAATACCAACCCCGCAGCGTTCACATATTCAAGTCCCTTGACGTTCACGAATCCGATAGTTTTATCCGCGCGGGCTTATGCGACTCATTTTGATACCAGTGATGAGCAATCCAAATTCTTAGCGTTGTCAGATATGGAAAGTTACGTGGTGACAACTTATGCAGGCAGCCCCACCCGGGGTTTTTCAAACGGTCTAGCGGCCATGGCAACTTTTTATAATCCGGGCGGTTTGGCTTTAGATGGTTCCAACAATTTATTTGTCGCCGATAATCATAATGAAGTGATCCGGGAGATTTCCGCAGCGGGCCAGGTCACAACTTTTGCGGGATCAGGTATTCGAGGCTATCTTGACGGCACGGCGACCAATGCGCAATTCAGTGATCCGGTAGGCTGTTGTATCGATTCACTGGGCAATTTTTATTTTACCGACAATTGTCAGAAGATCAGGAAACTCGATACCAATGGAATAATAACCACGTTTGCTACTGCCCCCGGTTCCTGCTCCATTGTTTACGTCACAGTTGATACTGCCGGAAATGTGTACGCCGGAATCGCTGGAGTCCTTGTAAAATATCCGCCCGGGGGGCCCTTGGTCACCTGGAATGCCAACGGTTCGGGTTCTTATGTGGCGCCCCGCGTTAGTCCCGCGAATAACGTGTATGCGGCCCAAGGACCGGTTATCTGGCATTTTGATACCAACGGCACCCCCGATTTATTCGCCGGGACGGTATTGGGCTATACCGATGGATCTAGACTGCTCGCTCAATTCCAGAACCCCTTGGATATCGCCTTTGATACCGCTGGAAATATGTTCGTTGCTGATAAGTATTCTGTCAGAAGAATCAGTACGAACGGCAGGGTTACTACTGTTGCGGGTACGCTCTCTTCAGGCTATCGCAATGGCCGCAGTTCGACGGCACAATTTAATGGCGTGGATGCCATCTGCGTGGACACAAACGGAAACATTTACGTGGCTGATTCAGGTAACAATTGCATCCGTAAGATTTCGCCAGACACGGCAGGCATCGGGATTCCAGATGATTGGCAGATGCAACATTTTGGACATGTTGGCATCGATCCCAATGACGACCCTGACCATGATGGGGTGAGCAACTATGGAGAATTCTGGTCAGGCACAGACCCGTTGGACCCCAATTCGGTGCTCATCATCGACCGCTCATCGCAAATCACGAGCGGTCATATCCAGATACGGTTGCAGACAGTGGCAGGGAAGACGTATCTGATCCAGTATTCGAGCGATTTGGCATCCTGGAACAATTTGGGAAATCCCATTCAGGGCGATGGAACGATAGTGACCATCATTGATCCGGCAGTCGTTTCAGCAAACACTCAACGGTATTACCGCGTTAGTCTAACGTTTTGATCTACTCAAACTGCCGCCTCCCCCGCCGCCCGATGCTTCTTGTATTCCTCCACAATCTTCGCCTCCGCGTCTTTGGGCATTTCTTCGTAGTGGCTGAAGTCGTCCAGGTGTACGCCGCGTCCGCCGGTGAGTGACCGCAGGGTGCTCGAGTATCGATAGAGTTCCTTCGCCGGCACGTGGGCTTTGATGACCTGGAAACTGCCATCGGTATCCATGCCCTGGATGCGGCCGCGGCGGGACGAAAGGTCGCCCATGACTTTGCCCATGCAAACTTCCGGGATGCGGATCTCGACCATGTGGATGGGTTCCAGCAGACAGGGGCGCGCGGCGGCGAAAGCTTCTTTGAAGGCCCAATAACCGGCGACCTGGAAGGCGATATCCTTGGAATCCACGGGATGCATCTTGCCATCGTAGAAATCGACCTTCACATCCACGACGCGGTAACCGGCGAGGATGCCTTCCTCGGACGCTTTGGCGACGCCTTTCTCCACGGACGGCACGAAGGTGCGGTCAACATTTTGCCCGACGAGCGAGTTGGTGAAGTCGATGCCGGAATCGCGCGGGCGCGGTTCGATGCGCAGCCAGACTTCGGCGAATTGACCCGCGCCGCCCGTCTGTTTCTTGTGACGATATTTGGAATCGCCCTTGGCGCGGATGGTTTCGCGATAGCGCACACGGGGTTCGGCTAGTTCCACGTGGACATTGAAACGGCGTCGCAATCGCGCGGCGATGACTTCGAGATGCAGTTCGCCCTGGGCGCTGAGCACGGTTTGGTGCAGCTCGCCATCCACGTGATGTTGAAAGGTGGGGTCCTCGTGATGGAGCGCCGAGAGGCCGGTGGCGATCTTGTCCTCCTCGCCTTTGCCAGTGCTCTTGAGTGCGGCGTGGATGGTGGGTTTGGGATAGACGACCTTCGGCAGCGTCACGGGATGTTTCGGACTGCACAGCGTGTTGCCCGTATGGGTGTCCTTGAGTTTGACCACGGCGCCGATATCGCCGGCATTGAGTTGCGGGACATTCTCGCGGTTCTTGCCGTTGAGCAGATAGATCTGCGCGATCTTTTCGTTGATGCGGCGGTCGGGGTTGTAAAGGTCGCTGCCGAATTTCACGTGGCCGGAATAGACGCGGAAGAAGGAGAGTTCACCGAATTGCGCCTCGCTCATGGTCTTGAAGATGTAGCAGACGGTCTCGGGGCTATCGAGGGCCACCTCGCATTCCTTGCCATTGGCATCGAGCGCGCTGACGGTCTTGCGGTCCACCGGCGATGAGCCGTACTTGGAGATCATATCGAGCAACCGGGCGACGCCGATGTTGTTCAACGCGGAAGTGCAGAACACCGGCACGAAGGATTGCTTTTGCAGGGCGGCGTGCAGGCCGGCGCGGAGTTCGTCTTCGCTCAGCGTGCCTTTGTCCATCCACTTTTCCATGAGCGAATCGTCGGCTTCGGCGATGTACTCGATGAGTTGCTTGTGCATGGAGGTGACGCGTTCGGCGAGCTCGCCCGTGGCGGGCTTTTCTGTGAACTTCCCGCTCTGGTCGCCGGCGTAGGTGATGACCTCGTTGCGGATCACATCGAGCAATTGATTGAAGCCCAGGCCGGGATTCACCGGCAGGCTCAGCGGAAACACGCGCGTGCCGAAATGTTGGCGCAGCTCGTCGAGGTCGTTCTCAAAATTAGTGCCGTCTTTATCGAAGCCATTGAGGACGATCATTTTTGGGATGCCGTCCTCGGTGGCGTATTTCCAAACGGCATCCGTGCCCACGCCCACGCCATCGGTGGCATTGACGACGATGAGCGCGAAATCACCGACTTTCAGCGCACCGAGACCTTCGCTCAGGAAATCGGCGTAGCCCGGGCAATCAAGGATGTTGAACTTTTTGTCGAGCCATTCGAGATGGAGCAACGAAGCCTGCACGGAAATGAGCCGCTGGCGCTCGCTGTCGTGGTAATCGGAAACGGTCGTTCCAGCGGCGATGCTGCCCATGCGATTGATGACGCCGGCGCACTGCAGCATGGCTTCACACAACAGGGTTTTGCCGGACGAGGCGTGGCCCACGACGGCGAAGTTTCGGATGTCAGCTGCCTGGTATTCTTTCATAACTGGAGAAGTAGAAAGTTCATGGTATCCATGAAAGCTGTTGAGACGATTTGAATCTACGTTGGATTCTTCCAGCCGCCAAGCGAGATTTGCCAGAGGGTAAGTTTTCGCCAAAATCGGTCAAATGGGGCCGGGCGCATCATGGCACCACTTTCCCCGGAACGCCGCCTTCAGGCGGCAGAAATGAGCCGGACAAAGTTACTGCCGCGTAAACACGGCGTTCCGGCGGCAATTCCAAGGAGGCAGTTTCAGGATGCGTCCCACTGCCATCTACGAAAGAAGGTTGATTCAGGCGGACTAAAGCGTTCAACTATGGGGCGATGATGGCCAAACGAGTCATACCGTGCCTGGATGTGCACGACGGTCAGGTAACCCGCGGCGTGCAATTCGGCAAAGCCGAGGCGGGCGAGCTGCGCAACGTCGGCGACCCGGTGGAACTCGCCCTGCGTTACAACGAGCAGGGCGCCGACGAGATGGTGTTCTTCGATATCACCGCCAGCGCGCACGGGCGCAAGACGATGGTGGATGTCATCGAGCGCGCGGCGGACCAATGCTTCATGCCGCTGACCGTCGGTGGCGGCATCAAATCCGTGGAAGACATGTACACCATGCTGCGCGCGGGCGCGGACAAGATCAGCATCAACTCCAGCGCGTTGGCGAATCCCGACCTCATCCGGCAGGGCGCGGAAAAGTTCGGCAGCCAGTGCATCGTGGTATCCATCGATGCCAAAAAAACCACACCGGACAAGTGGGGCGTGTTCTCGCACGGCGGCCGCAAGGACACGGGGCTGGACGCTATTGAATGGGCGAAGCGCGCAGTGTCACTGGGCGCGGGCGAGATCGTTTTGAACTCCATCGACGCAGACGGCACGAAAGCGGGGTTTGACCTCGTTATCACCCGGCGCGTGAGTGAATCCGTGGGTGTGCCGGTCGTGGCCAGCGGCGGCGCCGGCACGGTGGAGCACATGGCCGCCGTGTTGCTCGAAGGCAAAGCAGACGCGGTCCTCGCGGCGAGCATTTTTCACTTCGGGACTTACACCGTGCGCGACGTGAAGGAGTTTTTGGCCAAGAAGAACATTCCGGTGCGGATGTAATGGGTTGGTGGGCGCCTCTGACCGCTTGCCAAATGCGTTATCCCATGGCAACATGGATAAAACATTTAATTAAATGCTATGATTGCTTTGCAAGACATACGGTCGTTGACCGATTTTCAACGAAACACCAAAGCGCACCTCAAGCGTTTGAAAAGCACCGGGCGCCCCGAGGTGCTGACCATCAATGGCAGCGCAGCGCTGATCGTGCAGGATGCCGCCGCATATGAAGAGACGCTTGCCGCCATCCGGGGCATTCAGCGAGGTCTTGATGAAATGAGCGCCGGCAAAGGCGAACCGGCGCATGCCGTGCTGGATCGCATCCGCACGAAACACAAAATACCACGCGCTCCCCGGTGACTCGCTATTCCGTCATCGTTCTGCCAGCGGCGGAAAGTGACATCGGCGCGGCCTACGAATGGCTGGCGCAGCAGGACGCAGAGGCGGCGATTCGTTGGTATAATCGTTTATTGGAAAAAATCCTTTCTTTGGGTGTCTTTCCAGAACGCGCTCCACTTGCGCTGGAGGGGAAGTCTTTTAATAGGGAGATTCGCGAGATCTTCCATGGGCGGCGCCAGCACAAATACCGGATACTGTTTACCGTCAGTGGCCACGAAGTTTATGTCCTGCATGTTCGCCATGGTGCGCGGATGATATTAGGTGAAACTTTTTCTGAAGGATAAATTATGAACGTACTTCTCCAATCCCGCTGGCTGCCCATCGTGCTGCTCACCTGTTCCAACATCTTCATGACCATCGCGTGGTATGGGCACCTGAAGTTCAAGGACAAGCCCATCCTCATCGTCATCCTGGTCAGTTGGGGCATCGCGTTCTTTGAATATTGCCTGCAGGTACCGGCCAATCGCTGGGGCAACTCGGTCTATACGGCCACGCAACTGAAGATCATCCAGGAGATCATCACGCTCACGGTCTTCTGCGGGTTTGCCGTGCTGTATCTCGGAGAAAAGATCCGCTGGAACCATTTCGCGGCCTTCCTCTGCATCCTGGCAGCGGTGGCATTCGTGTTCGTGCCCGGAAAGCCGTTGCATTGAGGCAGGCAACCCGCTCGCAACACGACCGCCGGTATCACGGATGCTGCAGTCGGAAAAACAAATTTCCCAGTGGCGGGGTGACGAAGAGACTTTTTGTGGTTCCGTTATCAGAAAGGTCAAAGCCTTCGTAGCCGCCGGGCGCCCACGTTTTGTTCGCAAGATTTGCACTCTGCTGCAACGACCAGCCCGCCGAAGCCGATGGCCATGATACCAGCATTCCTTTACCCGAGCGCTTGATGGCCAGTGCGGGTGTGGAGGCGGGTGCCGGAAAAACGCCGGCATTGGTCAACACGCACAGCGTATTATCCAAATAGTCGGCGGTGATCAGATCCAGTTTTCCGTCGTTGTTCACATCCGCCGCGACGACATCCACCGCATAAAAAGGCACGCCGAAACTGGCATTGGAACTAAGTATCCCGCTGCCGTTGTTTGTGAAAACCGCGATTACATCGCCATAGTTTTCCGTCGCGAGCAGATCCACCTTGCCATCGCCGTTCATATCGGCCGCCGCGCCATAGGTGACCGTAAGGCCGGTGTTCAGGAAAGAATTGGAAGAGAAACGTCCACTGCCGTTATTGGTCAGCACGAGCAGGCCATGGGCGTAATAATCAGCGATGACGAGCGCCGGGTGGCCGTTGCCATAGATATCGGCTGCCGTGACGTTGTACGGCGCATCGTTTGCGATGCTCGCGGTGAGGGTGGCGTTCGAACCAAAGACGCCGCTGCCGTTGTTCGTGAAAATGGTGATCGTGTTCGCCGAGAAATTGGCGCAGACCAGGGCGGGACGTCCATTTCCGTTGATATCGACTGCAGTGACGGAAACCGGATTGAGGCCCACATTGCAGGTCGCATTGGACCCATAGATGTTGTTGCCATTGTTGGTCAACACGGTGAGTGAATTGCCATTATAGTTTGCGGAGATCAAAGCGAGCCGGCCGCTGCCGTCGATGTCCGCCGTGATGACCGAGCGCGGGCTGCTGCCCACCGTGTACGTGGCGTTCGAACTAAAAATACCACCGCCATTATTCGTCAAAAGCGTGAGCGTGTTGTCGGAAGGATTGGCGCTGATCAGGTCCACCTTGCCATCGCGGTTCACATCGGCGGCTGTGACCCAAAGCGGATTGGCGCCGACTTTGTAACTGACCGCCGTGGCGAACGTGCCGCCGCCTTTATTGGTGAACACAAGTACCGCGCTGTCGCCGTAGTCAGAACTGATCAAGTCCAGCCGGCCATCGCCGTTCACATCCGCCACCGTGACACAATTCGGATCGCCAACCGATGTGTTCGTTGAGGAGCTGATAAAATTTTGAGCGTGCATCTGGAGCGCGCCGAAAACCACGAGATTGAATGTGAGAAAGCGGAGGGATTTATTCATAAAAAATTTGTGGATCATTACTACGGATGGGCAGAGAAATAGTGCGAGGCTTTTCATATTCTTCACAATGAATGGCCTTGCCTCGCCGTGGCGGACAGATGGGGAATGGTTCCGAACGCGGGTATTGTTAGAGAGGGCCGCGTTGAATGTCCACCAGCGAATGATGGCGGACCTCGTTGGGCACTTGCGCGAATGGACGGCCCCCATTAATGTTCCGCAATGGGCGCCCGTAGCTCAGTTGGATAGAGCACCTGCCTTCTAAGCAGGTGGTCGCGCGTTCGAATCGCGCCGGGCGCGCCACTTTATCCTTCTCAAAATCAATTGATCGCACTGGCGGATCCCAACAGGGATTCGTCCAGAAGCAAAATAGTCTGGTTGGTCTTTAGCCTCTTGCCGATCTGCCAGTGGCCTCCGGCACCTTGTTCGACGAGTGCAGCGGACATCGGCTCAATGCCTTCCTCCGGAATACGTTCTACGGCTTCCACCTGATCAATGCTGATGGCAAAACGTTTTTCACCACGGGTAAGCACCACGGCCAATTCACGATGGTTTTCCCGCAAGATGCGCCGGGCGTCATCAAACAGCCGCACCAAAGCGGCCAACTCTTTGTCCCGGCGCGCAGCCAATAACTTAACGGCCCCTTCATGGTCGCCGCCTTCGGTCATCTGAAGCGCCTCATCGGCAGCGGCGTGAATCATTTGATGCGGCGCATCCATCTTTTTGAGCGTCATTTTTAACAGGCTGTTATCAGTCTGGTATCGGTCATACCAAAGGCCGAACTTGCAGGCGTGGGGGTCTCTGGCCAGGCGAAATGATTTTCGCTCACGCACGCATGTTTCCAATTCTGTCAGCCAATTGTGATGGTCCTTTTCCCGGTCGTGGAGCAATTGGATCAATTCTTCGAGTTCCGATTTCGCCGAGGGCAAACCCAGTTTGATGCGCAGGTCGACGAGTTTCATGACCTTGCCACGCAGATTGATGACGCCGCGGATTTCCGGGGGAACATTGGGGACTGCCACGACATCCGGGAGAATCACGATTTCGCGGACATGTTCGGAAGGCACGCCATATAATCCTTCCCTGACTTTAAAGAGTACGAATGGAAGCTTGCTGGACCGGGTTTCAATCATAATAAGATGCGTGTTGCCGGCTTTATGCGACGATCCTTAGAGTGACGGCGCCTTGTGCCATTTGCCTTAAATGTCCTATCGGCATCCGGAACCAAAGTTCATTAACAAATATTGTCAAATACCAGCCTTATTTTGTCGCGCCGGGCATTGGGTAAAGTAGTACAATGTGCTTCGCGGGGGACGAATTCACCGGGAATCACTTTCCATTTACCATTTTGCATTTAAGAATTACGATTCATCCACATGCTCACTCTGGAACATCTGGCTGGGTTGCTTGAAAAACATCGCGCGGCAGCCTCAGCGCGGGTGAAGGAATTTTCCATCGGCGGACGCGAGTTCAAATTCAATTCACAATCCGCCGTGATGGGGGTCGTGAATCTTTCGGCGGATTCGTGGTATCGGGAAAGTGTTTGCCTGACGGCTGAGGCGGCCATCCAACGCGGAAAAACGCTCGCGGCGCAAGGAGCTGCCATCATCGATGTGGGCGCGGAATCCACGCTGGCCCACGCCGCGCGAGCGGATGACGCGATGCAAAATTCCAAACTGCTGCCGGTCATCCGCAATTTGCGTTCAGAGAAGATTCTCGTCTCGGCAGAAACTTATTCGCCCGCCGTGACCAGGGCCTGCCTGGAAGCGGGCGCAAATATTCTGAACCTCACCGGCACGGAAGCCTCCGCTGAGATGTTCAAAATGGTCGCTGCGCATGACGCGGCGGTCATCATCTGCTATGTGCAGGGCAAAAACGTCCGCGAAGTTGGTGACTTTGACCTGAGCGCTGACCCCATACCGATGATGCGCGATTATTTCGCGCGTCAGATTGAGGTTGCTCAGCAGGCCGGAGTGGAGAAGATCTTCATCGATCCGGGCCTGGGTTTTTATTATCGCAACCTACAGGACAGCGCAGTGCGTGTGCGGCACCAGATGGACGTCTTTCTCAATACGTTCCGCCTGCGCGAACTTGGTTTTCCCATCTGCCATGCGCTGCCGCATGCCTTCGAGTTTTTTCGTGAGGAAGTGCGTTGCGCGGAACCCTTCTTTGCGGTGCTGGCCGCGCTCGGGAAAACCGACCTGTTCCGTACGCACGAAGTGCCGCGCCTCAAGGCAGTGCTGGATACGCTCAAGGCTTTCTAACTGCGCGGCGGCAAAGGAACACGCCTTCTTCTTCGGAGGATGAAGCCCATTGTTTCAACATGCTAATTCCATGCTTGCGAAAGAGCTTCCTCAAAAGTTCCGGCGTGTAGCGATAGGAAAAGAACAACCTGATTCTTTGCCCCGGACGGAAATGGAATTTTTCTATACCAAGATTCAGCGAACACCGGCGTGAAAAACGAAAATATATCGCGATACGCAATAATCCGCTCTTGAAAGGACAGCGCTCGACGACAGTTTCGGCCTTTCCATCGCTGGCCGTGATCCCCAAATCAAACAGAAGCGTACAAAGCCAGTCATGCGTCAGCTCATTGTCATATTGTTTGGCGATTCGGCGCACAGCGTCGGAATAATCTTTAGCCGACGCCATGTTTGCGCCAACCAAAAGCAAATCGCCTTTGCCAAGCAGCGTGGCCAGCCTGGCGGCGATGAGCGGCGGCGGATAATTGTGAATGGTGCCAAAAAATGTCACCAATCTCCGCTGGCCAGCCTCGCCGAACGGTTTCAGCACATCGGGCAAATCGCGCGTTGCTTGCAGGTCACACACGAGCGGATGACTGCGTGAGGCGGGAATGAATGACGATGCGGCGTGATGGGCGGTCAACGCCATGACGAGGCTGCTGTCCGAGGGCACGTAAGAGAGCGTTTTCCCAGGGGCTTTCAGGCGCTGGATAAGATTTTTCTCTTTGCTGCCATCGCCGCAACATAAGCTCACGACCTGTACCCGGTTCGCGGCCATTACCCTGGTAGTAAAGGCGAACGCATTCGCATAGGCCCGCTCGCAACTGGTGTCTTTCTGTGAAGGTGAATAGGCGTGATGCAGAGCGAACCATTTCTGCGTCTGCTTGATGCTGTCGTAATGGAACTTGTGATTGATGCAGCGCGAGCGCAGCGACTGCAACAAATCCTTCTGGATCGCCTGCGGAAACTGGCTCGGATGAATAGTGACCGCGACAGGCGAGGACATACGATGGCTATTTTCCGATCTGCTTCTGGATGGCGGAGCAGATCTTCTGCGACCACTGTTTCAGCAGGCCGGCATCGCGGCCTTCCACCAGCAGCCGGGCTTTCGGTTCCGTGCCGGAATAGCGCAACAAGAGGCGCCCACCCTGCGCTTTCAAATCTTTTTCGGCGGAGGCAACCAGTTTGACCACACCGTCCAATTGCTCGAATGGCTTTTTCTCACGCACGATTACGTTGGTCACCAGTTGGGGAAAACGCGTCCAGCATTTCGCTAGTTTGGACAGCGCGGTCTGCTTCGAGCGCATGATGCGAAGGATTTGCAGGGCCGCGACGAGGCCGTCACCGGTGCTGCCGTAATCGCGGAAGATCAAATGGCCGCTCTGTTCGCCGCCGAAGTTGAATCCGCTGCGGAGCATCTCATCAATGACATTCCGGTCGCCCACGGCGGTGCGGATGATTTTCCCGCCGGCCTTTTTTATAGCGACTTCCAACCCGGCGTTGCTCATCACGGTGGCAACCAGGGTTTTTTTGAGCAGCGTTTTTTCCGCCAGCATGTCGAGCGTAGCGATAGCCATGATGTCATCGCCATCGATCAATTGGCCGCGCTCATCACAGAGCAAAACACGGTCGGCGTCGCCATCATGCGCAATGCCCATATGTGCCTTATGCTCCACGACTTTTTTGCAGAGCATCTCAGGATGCATAGAGCCACAGTCTTTATTGATGTTGGTACCATCGGGCTGGTTGCCGTAAACGATGACTTCGGCACCGAGTTCACGGAGCACGCAGGGCGTGGCTTTGTAGGCGGCGCCGTTGGCGCAATCCACGACGATGCGCATGCCTTCCAGCGTCATGCCCCGGGGAAAACCGCTCTTGGCGAATTCGATATAGCGGCCAAGGGCGTCATCAATGCGGACGGCCTTGCCGATCTCCGAGGCGCTGGGGCGGATCTTGTCGATCTGGTCGCTGAAAACGAGGTTCTCGATCTCGCTCTCAATCTTGTCATCGAGTTTGTAACCGTCCGCGCGGAAAAACTTGATGCCGTTGTCGGTGTAAGGATTGTGCGAAGCGGTGATGACGATGCCGGCATCCGCGCGCAAACTACGCGTCACATAGGCCACGCCGGGTGTCGGCAGCGGCCCGATGAACAGAACGTCCACGCCCATGGAAAGGATGCCGGAGGAAATGGCGTTCTCCAGCATGTAGCCCGAGAGGCGGGTGTCCTTGCCGATGACGATCTTGTGCTTGCCGCGCCCGCGCGATTGGGTCTCCAGGTTTTTAAAGACATGCGCGGCGGCGCGCCCGAGTTTGAGGGCGGTTTCTGCTGTGACAGGTTCGATGTTCGCGGTCCCGCGAACGCCATCAGTCCCAAAGATTTTCTTTTTTGAATTCATTGAAAAGGCGCGGTCCAAACCGCGTCGGTAACGGAAAGGACAACATCACCGGAAAGCGACGTCAATCTTTGTTAGCAGGAGGGAATTGGAATTTAGATTTTACGCTCGCCCTCATCCTGACCCTCTTCCCCCGGGGAGAGGGGACAGCTTGCGGTAGATTTCCATTTACTAGAAATTTTTCGGCACACCCCGTCGCATGTAACATCAGCATTCCTGACCAAAGCCGGATATCACTTTTTCGGCGGGACAATGACATTCACTTCGTCGGGCACGACTCGTACGAAGGTGACATCAGGCGGAGTGATGACGCGGATCTGCCGCCGCAGGTCATTGGCGGATTCAATACCGGTCAGGTCCACGATCGCGCGGATGTCGTCGGCCTGGACTTCGGAAGCTCTGGTCGGGTCCATGCGCACAAATACCTCCACCTTGGTTGGATTGACCTTGAATGACTGAACGTCCCCGGCGGTGGACATCACGGTCACGGGCACATCCTTGAAACTGGTTTCGATCCCCAGCAGATTGGCCACGGACGGCGAGACTTCGTGGCGGATGGCGAGAGAGACGATCTTCCAGATCAATATCGCGAGGACCAGCGAGAACAATTTCAGCCAGAAATCGCGGATGAACAGATTGCGTATGAGGGAAATCATTTCGCTTCCGATTTTTTGACCACGACCGGATGAGATTTTTCGACAACGGCAGGCCCGGGCTGCATGCGGTCAGAGGTGAAGGGCCGGACCCAGCCGATCCAATTGCGTGATTTCGCGGGCGTCACCAGGATCGAGGTAAGGAACGCGCGCAGTTCCTCGATGGACACACCGCGCGTGAGCTTGCCTTTGTAGGCATAGGAAATCGAGCCGGTCTCTTCCGATACGACTACGACCACAGCATCAGTCTCTTCGCTGAGACCAATGGCGGCGCGATGGCGGGTGCCGAGGGATTTGCTGAGGTCGGCGCGCTGGGTCAGGGGAAAGATGCAGGCGGCGTAGGCGATGCGGTCGCCTTTCATGACGACGCCGCCATCGTGGATGGCGTTGTTCGGGAAGAAAATGGTTTCCAGCATTTCGGGCGTGGCCTCGCAATCCACGGGCACGCCGGATTCGACGACTTCCTGGAGTTGGATGCTTTGCTCCATGGCGATGAGCGCGCCGATGCGCACATCGGCGAGGCGCTCTACGGTCTGGATGACGACCTCGATGCTTTCACGCTGTTCGTGAGAGGTGGTGAAGAGCGGGAGGTTGCCCAATTCGGCGAGCATGCGGCGCAGTTCGGGTTGAAAGATGACGACGACAGCAACGGCGAAGAAGGCGGAAAAAGCGCCGAGGATCCATTGGAGTTCCTGCAACTGGAGCAGATAGGTGACGAGAGCCAATGTGACGAGCACGACGAGAAAGCCGGTGACGACGGGCGCGCCGCGGGTGCCGCGCAGGAAGCGGAAGGCAAAATAAATCCCGACGCTCAGGATCAGGATCTCCAATCCATTCCGCCAGTTTTCGTATGCGAATTGCCAGATCATTTTGATTTGTGCGCCAACACCGCCCCGGTCATGCGGACCGTCTCGACCGTTTCCGCCACGTCATGGGCGCGGATCATCTGCACACCGTCTGTCACTGCAATGCTGGCACACGCCAGCGACGCGGGCAACCGCGACGTTACGTTGCCGAGCAGTTTTTCCACGAACGATTTCCGCGAGACGCCCAGCAACAATGGCCGCCCGAACCGCGCGAAACTCCGCATTGCCCCGAGCAACTGCAGATTGTGCTCCAGGGTTTTGCCAAAACCGATGCCCACATCAAGCACCACTTGGTCAGCGGCGATGCCTTTCGCGTTCAAAAGTTCCAGGCGACCGGCAAAGAACTCGCCGACTTCGCGGACGACATCCGCGTAAACGGGATTGGCGGACATCGTCTGTGGCGTGCCCTGCATGTGCATGACGACATAACCGGCACCGGCCTCCGCAACTGCACGCCACATCTCTGTGCCATCGGGCCGGTTCGCTCCCACGTCGTTGACGATGCTGGCACCGGCCTGCAAGGCGGCGCGGGCAACGGCGGGTTTCATGGTGTCGATGGAAAGGGGTATTTTGACCCGTGGCGCGAGTTGTTCGATGACGGGAATCACGCGGTGCAATTCCTCGTCTTCGCTCACCGGCGTGGCGTGCGGGCGGGTGGATTCGCCGCCGATATCGAGGATTTCCGCCCCTTGCGCGACCAATTGCAGCGCGTGTTCCACGGCGGCGGATGTGCTGAAAAATTTTCCGCCATCGGAGAACGAATCCGGCGTCACATTCACGATGCCCATGACGAGTGCCGGGCGCGGGAAGGTGAACGAAAATTGGCGAGCTTTGAAGATCATTTGAAAGCACCAAGCACCAACATCCAAGCACCAGAGAAATACCAAATTCCAAACTTCAAACAAACATCGTGCGTGCTTTGGAGCTTGGAGCTTGAAGCTTCTCGGGAGCCTGGATGTTGGCGCTTGGAGTTTTGCATCAGCCGGCTTTTTTCTGGATGAGCTCTATCTCGTAACCTTCCGGCGCGTCGATAAAGGCAAAGACCGTCCCGGTGGAAGTGGTGGTGGGGCCGTCAGAATATTTCAGGCCGTGTTTCGCGAGGTGTTTGGCGAATTCTTCGAGGCTGTCCACTTCAAAGGCGAGGTGCGTGAGGTCCGGCTGCACCTGCACCGGGCCGCCGGCGGGGAAATGGGTGATCTCGATCTCCTCGTTGCTTTCGGGCGCTTTCAGGAAGGCGAGTTCGGAACCACGCGGGGATTTGTGTCGGCGCACTTCCTCGAGGCCGAGGATGTCCTTGTAAAATTTTACGGTGCGTTCGAGGTCATTCACCCGATAGCGCGTATGGAGGAGTTTGCGGACTTTGCTCATGGCACTAATAGGAAGTGTCACGCGCGTGGTGTCAAGTGCGGGGTGCAGGTTGCAGGTTATTTGGAAGAGTTTCGGGTTTCGGGTTTGGAGTTTCGAGTCGGGCAGGGAGGCGTGGTGCGCCGCGTGGAACGCGGTAAATATTTCGTGGTGCGTCAAGTATTTGGCGGGGATTTGAGTGTCAAGTGCAGGTGGATCAGTCAGAATGTGCGCGAGAAGCTCACCTGGCGATTCCGACCAGAGACTACGATGACCCAGAAGGAATCTGTTTTCGTCCCTTCAGAAAATATGTCCTCAGCTCGCCTTTGTCCTTCACAAAAAACTCCCCGCGATCTTCAAACAGGTATTTGTCGCACAGTCTGGCATAGGTAGTTTCGTTGACCTGTATGTGGCCTGGAGCGCCATAGGTTTCCATATGCCAGGCGGTGTTAACGGTTTCACCCCAGACGTCGTAGCTGAATTTGGTCTGGCCGATGACGCCGGCGACCACCGGGCCGGTGTTGATCCCGATACGCAAGCTGAAGGTTTCTTCATTGTGCGCGTCGAATCGCGCGATCTCCTGCTGCAAAGCCAGGGCGGCTTCGGCGATGGCTTCGGCGTGGTCGGGGCGCGGGAGGGGCACGCCCGCGGCGATCATGTACGATTCGCCGATGATCTTAATTTTCTCCAGGCCCAACTTTTGCACAATCACATCGAAGCTGGAATAGATGCGATTGAGGAGCCTGACCACATCCGTGGCGGCCATACGTTCGGTGAGGCGGGAAAAGTCGTGCAGACCGGCAAAGAGAATCGTTGCTTCCGCAAAATCATCCGCAATGATTTCGGGAAAGCCATTGGCGGTGACTTCCGGCCGCGCTTTCAACCGTTCAACAATGGCCTGGGGCAGGGCATTCAGCAGGAGCCGCTCGGAGACCTTTTGCTCGGCGGCAACCCGGTCATAAAGTTTCTTCGTTTCCAAATGCAACAGGCGGACCTCGACCAGGTTGCGAACGCGCATCAACACCTCCGCGAGATCGAACGGTTTGCTGACGAAGTCCCTTGCCCCGGCTTGCAAGGCGCGCAGCTTGTGGTCCGGTTGGGCGGTGATGACCAGCACCGGCAGGTAGCCCTCCGTTTCGATCTCCTTCAAGGCTTCCATCACCTGGAATCCATCCAGGACCGGCATCTGCAGGTCGAGGAGGATCAAGGCATAACGGTTTTGGCGGTGGAGCTCGCCGACCCGTTGCGGATCACTGGTGGAGGAGACGGCGGAATAACCGGCACCGCGCAACATCCGCTCGAGCAGAACGACATTGGCTTCGAGATCGTCAACGATGAGGATGCGCGCAGCCAGAATGTCTGCTTGAACAATCATACGCCTAGTGATGTGCGGGTGGTAAGGGAAGAATCCGTGGCGGATTCGTTTGGTTGACGTATTTGCGCAGTAGCCAGGTGTGTTGCGCGGCTTCGATGAGCCGTTCCAGTTCCCGCATGGAGGATTGGGTTTGCCGGACCAAACCGGGAAGGTCCTTGGTTTCATTGGCCACGGCGTCGGTGATCTCCGGGAGCCGGGTCGTGCCCTGCTGGACGTTGTTGACCGCGCCGTTGAGGTTCGTCACGACAGTCTGCAACTCACCCATGGTTTCGTTCGCGCGGGCCAGGAGCTTCTGCGCATCGTCCGCCAAGGCGGGGTCGGTGATGAGCTTCCCGGCGGTGCCTTTGCCTTGTTCAAGATCGGCCGCGAGGCTATGGAGCTGCGCGATCAGCTCGTGCAACTGTTCCACGTTCTGGCGCAAATCCCCGGCCAGTTGGGTCCATTCATCCAAGCCGACGCCAGCTTTTTTCACGACCGGCAATAATTCCGAATGCAGATCAGCGAGCATGTGCTCCATCCTGCCAAAAGAATCTTCGGAAGGCAGACAGGCGATCTGGGGGTCGTGGTCAGAAAGGGGTGCCCGGGTACCGCGCGTGATCTCGATGTACGAATCGCCGGCCACGTCAAAAACTTTCTTGATGGACGCCGATGAATCCGTGCACACAAACCGGGCGAAATCGCGCCGGATCTTTACGCGTGCCCGCATGCGCCCGTCATCGCCCACGCTGATGTCATCCACCAGGCCGGCCGGGACGCCGAGGATGAACACGTCTGCGCCGGGGCGCAAACCCGCGGCCCCTTCTTCCGGGAGCAGAACGTCGAAGGAGAATTTGCGGGAGAACCACCGTTGCGAATGCCCGCTGAAGATAACTCCCGCCAGGACGAGCGCCAGGACCGCCAAAACGAGGAGGCCGTTCAGTTCGTTAACGTTACGGAATTTGAATCGCTTTTCCATCAAGTGCGGGAGTTCACAGAGATTCCTTTTTCAACACACGCAGTTCCGGGCCGAACATCCTTGCCCGGGAGGTGGCGCGGATGCCGGAATGGTTCCAGAGCTTCGGGTCAACGATGGTCCAGAGCACCGCCGCGCCGCGCCGGCGTGCCGATTGGGCCGCATTGACGAGGGGCGCGGTGAGATCGGCGTAAACGCCATGCACCGGCTGTTCCAGGATGACGAAGCTGGGCTGGCCCAGGAACGCGCGGATGCAGGCGGCCTTGCGCAAGTCCCATCGCCGCAGCTTTCCGGGCCGACCGCGCGGCAGGCCCGGCAGACCGAAGACGCGTGCCAACTGCAGGGCTTCCTCCAGGATGTCCTGCTCGCTCCGCGAAGTGTGGTGGCGCTGGGCCAGCATGATGTTCTCGTCCACATCCAGATCGCTAACCCACCCTTCGTCCTCAAACAGGCGTCCGATCTTGCCGCGTTGGGCCGCCGCGTGGTCCGCCGACATGCGCTGCCAGTCTTCTCCCAAAAACTTCACGCTTCCCCGGGTGGGGGCTACGAGGCCCTCGGTGGCATCCATCAATGGCAGCCGTTCATTTTCGCGTTCGATCCGGACGAGCAACAGTTCGCCCGGATTGAGTTCAAAGGAACTGCTCCACAATCCGGTTTCGTAATCCTGGCCGGACTCAATGGTCACGTCGCTGAATTTCAGAATGGCGGAGGAAGCATCCATGGGTGGCGGGTTCATGAGTAGGCCAGCAATGAGACAATTGCTGAGGTGACAAACAAGGTGAAAAGAGACCTGGCCAGCGCGCGCTTGGCGGCCACCGGCACCTGCATGACTCCGCCTTCGACACTCAGTCCTTCTGTGGAACAAATCACCCCGGTCAACAGGGCCGGCAGGAGGCATTTTACCAGAAATCCGATGGCGTCGAAAGGGTGCACGGCTTTGAAAACAGTCAGGAGAAAGACCGCCGGGTTGAGGCTGGTATGGCCAAAGAACACGCTGAAGGCGTAACCGCTGGCAAAGGCGACAAACACGAAGATCACCGTGAGGCAAAACGCCGACAGGGCCATGGCGAGAACGCGCGGCATCACGAGAAACAGGAGGGGTTGCAGGCCCTGGGCCTCCAGCACGCGCACCTCGCCCCCGACTTTCATGACCCCCAATTCGGTGGCGATGGCGCTGCCACCCCGCACGATGAGGACAAAGTTGGCGAAGAGCGGCCCCAGTTCCCGCGCAACGACGACGACGAGCAATGGCCCCAGCTTCTGCGACTGCCCGAGCCGGCCGGTCCATATCTCCAGTTGAACGACCACAGAAACGCCGACCAACACGGCCAAGATGAGAATGAAGCGGACCGATTCGACGCCAAAGGAAAAGAATTGGCGGGCGAAAACTCCCCGCACGACGCGTCCCCATCGCTTGGGCTGTGCGCCAAGAAAGAGCGTGGCCCCGAGGACCGCGGCCAGATAGAGCACCGCGCGCCATTGCTCCAGCATGATGATGCCAATGCCAGCCAGCGTCCTTCGGGAAAGTCGTGCTGCTCCTGTTTCCAGCATCATGCACGATAGTCCCGCATAGGAACCTGTCAAATGAGGGCGACGGGTGAGGCGAGGCGGCAGGCTGAATCGGAACGGTTGCAGGTTATTTGGAAGAGTTTCGGGTTTCGGGTTTGGAGTTTCGAGTCGGGCAGGGAGGCGTGGTGCGCCGCGTGGAACGCGGTAAATGTTGCGCCACGTGAAACGTGGTAAATGGTGCGTCAAGTATTGGGCGGAGCAGCGTAGTTTTGGAACGATGAAGATGGAGCTTGGAGGATTGAAGATGGAGAAAACGGGGCGCAGGGCAGACGCGAAGAAAGAAAATCGGGGCGCAGACGATTTATCGATTGACCATTCGCCCTGATGGGCGACCCCTTTCTTAATCGGCGCTGATTTTGGAAAGGGTTCGGCGGTGAAATGGAAAAACTAGTCAATTAGGAGAATTGGCCAGTTTAGGGAAAACACGTCATTAGTCAGCTCCGACCCCTTCTCGACCCCTTCTCGAAAATTACCCTGGTGGTGACGGTTTTGAAACAAGTCTGTGAGGGGGGATATGGGCGCAGGGCAGGTTGCAAAATTGATCACGGCCAGGCTGATATGGAGTGAGCGTTCTCATGGTTGGCAACTGGCTTGGCTTCCAGTTCGCAAGCAAGATGACAAGCATGTGAACGCGAACGGCCGGGATTTTTCCTGAAGCTCCGACTTTTGGCGAATTGCCACAAACATTAAACCCGCCTTGTCTTACGATGCAATGGCGTCGGGTTTCACTTCATCTCTAGCTTGTTCAACAGTCCTTTTTCTTGGAATATTTCCATTAACTTTTTGCACGCCTCACGGTCGGCCTTGCTGAAAATATCTTCTATATCCTTTGCACGTTTCACATCATCAACAACGCTCACCCCACGTCTATTTTTGATCAATGGATCAGCACCCGCGTTATAGAGAAATAAAGCCATTACGCAAGAACCTGAGTGAACAGCCTCTTGCATCAATGTGTTTCCAGTCTCCGAACGTTGCCAGTCAATCTTCGCTCCATATTTTAGCAAGACAACAATATCGTTGGTATATTCGTATGTTGAAGCAATAAATAAAGGCGGATGCTGAGAATATCTGCCAACAACAACATTGGGATCAGCCCCGTGTTTTAAAAGCTCCTCAACATAACTGGAGTCTTCCAAAAGAACGGCCAATGTCAGCGCATTATCACAGGGTGGTTTTGTAATGTTCAGCAGCGCATTTGCGTCAGCGCCCTGATCTAAAAGAAATTTGAAACCAGCGGCGTTTTGATTGATTAACGCCCAAAATAGTGGCCTCATTCCCCGATGGCCTTCAAAATTAAGATCCGCTCCTTGGGCGATTAGCGATTGCATTCGATTGGTGTCTCCCTTAGCAGCGGCTTCGGCTAAATCAATTTGCTGTTGCGAAGCATCAAACAGGTTCGCTGCCTTCATGTGACGCACTCGTTGAGGGCTTGGCCCAAAAACAAACTGATAGGCTAACGGCACATCAGGCTTCCCATTCAACACAAACGACACCCAAAACAAAATGGCCGTGCAAAGAGATTTCATATCATACAGAATAATTTCCGATAAAAAATTGTGAGTTTCCTCATGCTTCTCTTCGATTTTCAAAAACGCACTTATTTAGCTATCAGGCTTGCTAACTATAATGTGTTCAGTGCATCAGCATTGCAAATCAATTCAAGTCGCGCCCGCTCTATTGCGAGCACCTGCTTTTGATACTGCCTTTTGATACTACTCGACCATTTTTCCGCTAATTCGTGATTTTGATTGATGACGTGTGATGAAGAATCATCAATAGAATCAAGGGTGGAGGACGTGTGATGATTCCTGAAAATTCCTGTTTCGATTTAGAAGGCAGGTGCTCTGTCCGTTGATGCGAGTCTAAAGAACGGGTGAGGATGCGGATGAGGTGAGGTGCGGATTCCGAATCGAAATTATCCTCCATTGTCTGGGAGGAGATTTGCCCATTTTCTGGCGCTCCTGCTGGAGCTTTTGAGGTTGGGACGCGAAAACCCATAGCTATTCGCTATGGGCTACTGCCGGTCGCTGCTCCGCAGCGCGTGCGTGAATTATGTTTGACAAATTTTTACTTTATAGTATATGGGTGGGTAGTTCTTTGAAAAATGAAATATGGTAAACGGTTAAATGAGTAACTTGTTAAATTGGTAATTGGTTAAATCAGAGATTGGTTAAATGGGTGATTGGTCGGTCTGGGAATGGCTCGTCAGTAGCCACGTGGAACGCGGTAAACCTCGCCCCACCAAGGGGAATCCAGGTCAAAAGGGTGAATTTGGGTATTTTTTACGGAAACGACTCAAAATCATATGTTTATGCAAAAACGGCCACAGGCAACCCCAACCAGCTCCAGCCAACTAAAGGAAGCGTTAGCTGGTCGAGGGTCGATGGACGAGCCACGTGAAACGTGGTAAAGGTCGAGAGCGGTAAAGTCAGGGCGGCGGGTTCTGGCAACTTTCCAGTCGCCAGTTCATCTAAAATCCACGGGACAGGAATGTCCCGTGAACCCGCAGGCTGGAAAGCCTGCGCTACGGAAGCCCCTGTCACTTAATGCCGGTGATCACGATAATCACGAAAATAACAAGAATCACACCTGAATATCGGATGGGGGCCCAAAGTAATGAGGATAGAGAAGCGAAGATGGAGGATGGTTCAGCCGACGCACCTGACTGATTCCGACTGTTTTAAGATATTTTAAGGAATTAATTGGGGGGTAGTGCGCAGGGTCACGGGAAAGTGGCAATACTGCACGCCCTGCTTTGAGAAGCGCTTCGTCTCACAGTGTGCGGGATCGCCGCCTGCCGGAACCGGACTAATTCCGACTGATTCCGACCACTTTGTGGGAGTGTTACGGCGCGCTCGGAGATCGCGCCCTACCTTGAGGAAGTTTCGGGTTTGGGGACGAGGATGATTAATTAATCGCAGGGGACGGTGCGTTGGGAGGCCCAGTCGCGGAGGGCGTGGACTTTTTCGGCCATGACGACGGAGAGGGGGCGGGTCTGTTTGATCTCTTCGAGCAAGTCGGCCTGGGCGAGGTCGTGGCCCATGGAGTGCGAGCTGTAGAGCGAGGAAACAATGGCTTGCTCGATTTCTGAGCCGGAAAAACCATTCGTGGCCTTCACGAGCGCAGCCAAATCAAATTGCACGGGGTCGAGGTGGCGCTTTTTGAGGTGGATGGTGAAGATGTCGCGGCGGTTTTCCTCCGAGGGCAGGTCCACGAAGAAGATTTCGTCGAAACGTCCCTTGCGGACCAGTTCAGGCGGAAGGCGTTCGATGTCATTGGCGGTGGCGACGATGAACACGGCCTTTTTCCGCTCAGCCATCCAGGTGAGGAAGGTTCCCAAAATGCGGCGTGAGAGGCCGTCGTCGTCATCCTGCACGGCGATGCCTTTCTCGATCTCGTCCATCCAGAGGACGCAGGGCGACATGACTTCGGCGGTCTCGAGGGCTTTGCGCAGGTTGCGCTCGGTCTCGCCGTAATATTTGTTGTAGAGGATGCCGAAATCCAATCGAAGGAGCGGCACGCCGAAGATGGCGGCGGCGGCCTTGGCAAAGAGGCTCTTTCCACAACCCTGGACGCCCAGCAACAGCAGTCCGCGCGGTGGGTCGAGCTGGACCTCAGAATCGCCGAGGAAAAAATCCTTCCGCACATCCAGCCAATGGCGCAAACGGCGCATGCCGCCGATGTCGGAAAATCTCACGGTCTCGTATTCGAAGGAGAGCAGGGAATCGCGCGCGAGGAGTTCGCATTTGGCGCGCATGACTTCAGGGATCTCCAATTCCGAGATGGCGCCGTTGTCGTTGATGGCTTTGAGCGCGAGCCGGCGGGCGTCCGTGGCCGTGATGCCGGCGAGATTGCGGATGAGCAGGTCCACGGCTTTGTTGGTGGTCTGCACATCGCGGTGGCCATGCTGCAGGCCCCATTCACCGGCAACGTCATAGACGATTCCGCGCAATTCATTCGGCGTGGGCAAGGGCAGCCGGAAGAAAGTGGTGAACGGTTTCAACTCCTCCGGCATGGGCAGGGCGTAGCCGACGATGACGACGGTGGAGTAATGCTTGTTGAAATTGAGCGCGATGTCCTTGAGTTGGCGGACGTGTGTGGGTTCCTGCAGGAACGGATGAAAATCCAGCAGGACGAAAATGGAGTAGGATCCGGGGGATTTGATATAGTTCAGGACCTCCTGCGACTTCGTCACGGTTTGCAGGGGTTGGTCCATCGGGTCGAATGCCTGGAGACCGTCGGTGACGGTCCAGCGATAGGCTTTGGCCTGCATTTTTTGACCGATCTGGCGGATGAGCTGGACGACCTGGGGTTCCTCATTGCTTTCCACGGCGATGAGGGGCACGCGAGAGCGGATGATCGCTTCGAGATCGCGCAACGGGCTCTCGGTCAGCGGGCTGCTGAGGGAGCCCTGTTTCGCGGATGGGAAATTCATTTAAACGCCTCAAACTCGCTCAAAGACCGGAAGGTTCAAGGAAAAAATCTGGTATCACGCGATGGCAAGCGTTAGAAATGCCACATGGATAAGTTTCTTGAGGCGGCTATCGAGGAGGCAAAGAAAGGTTTGGCGGCGGGTGGAATCCCCATCGGGTCGGTGCTGGTGCTGGATGGGAAGATCATCGGGCGCGGCCATAACCAGCGCGTGCAGCACGGCAGCGTGATCCATCATGCGGAGATGAATTGCCTGGAGAATGCCGGCCGCCAGAAGGCTTGGGTTTATGCGCGGTGCACTTTGTATTCGACGCTTTCGCCGTGCCCGATGTGCAGCGGGGCGGCGTTGCTTTACAAGATTCCCCGCATCATCGTGGGCGAAAATGTGACCTTCCAGGGACCGGAGCAATATGTCCGGTCGCAAGGAGTGAATGTGCAGGTGCTGCAAGACGCCACATGCATCCAGATGATGAAAGATTTTATCGCGGCCCGGCCCGAGCTGTGGAACGAGGATATCGGCGTTTAAAATTTCGACTTCAAAGCTGGCCTTTGCGGATCAATTCGTTGCACTCATCGAGCGAGATCGGCTTGGCCGTTTTAATGGATTCGATCGTCTTCCACTGTTTTTCAGTCGGGGCCATAAATTCATGGACCAGTGTGTCGGTGACATCGACCTGTTCCGTGTTTTTGTATCCCTGGAGAGCGGCTTCGTCCCATTTTGAAATCACGGCGACCACTCCCGCGCTTTTTTCGATGGCGGGAAGCCGGTCTTTGAGGGCGGCCATGGCTTCGGTGGCGGGCGCGATGCTGAAGACCTGGCGATGCATGTCGTCCTGTGTATCGCGCAGGCTGGCGGCCAGCGCGTTGAATTGGTTGGTGTCGCCGGATGATCTGGCGGCCTGTGCGGTGGTGATCTGTTTTTTAAGACCGGTTTGATATGGGCTACTCGTAAAATAGGCGAAAGCCACCGCCCGGGAATCATAAACGCCAACCTTTACCGGCTGCGCGTTGGTATCTGTGCCGGCGTAGGACGCTACGCCACTTAACAGGACAACACCCATTAACCATAATATCCGTTTCATATTCACCCTTTCGTGGCAGATAAAAATTTATCTGATGAAACGAATATGCGCCATCCACGGCAAAAGCGTGAATTGAAAATACAAAAAGGAACATCGTTTTAACGTGAAGCAGATTTTGCATCAGCGGGGGCAAATCTGGATAGGTGCCGCGGATTGGTTCAGTGGGAGTTGGCTTTCCAGAAGGCAATGACTTCTTTCCAGAAATCCGGCGGGCGGCCCATCACTGAGCCATGGTTATCGGACGGGAATTCCCAAAGCTGTTTTGGACCCTGGTAGCTGTCGTACAGACGACGGCCAAATTTCTCCGGAACGGTCAGGTCTTTGCCGGCGACCAGTATTCCAACCGGACCATGGTAGGAACGGAGGAAATCCTGTGATGGGTATCGGTCCAACAGCAGCAACCATACGGGCAGGAAAGGCTCGTGATATTGCGCTACGGCGGTCAGGGAGTTGTAAGGCGCGAACAGAACCACGCCTGCAACCTTATTGGAAAACGTTCCGGCCAGGTGCGACGCGACGCCGGTGCCCAACGATTCACCCAAAAGATAGGTCGGCTGATTTGTGGGGAGAGACTGGAACGCTTCGTCAGCAGCCTGGAACAAATTCTTTTGGCTGGGTTTGCCGGGACGATCTGCATAGCCGGGATATTCTAGAATATAGACATCCAAAGCGGCAGCCGGCTGAAGCTGGTCGGCATAATGGGCACAGCTGGTGGCACAGCTGCCGTTACCGTAGACAATCATCACCTGGCCATCTGATGGTTGTTTGGGTGATAAGCGTTTCATGCCGATCGGATTGCCAGAGGCATCTTTCCATCTTTCGAGCCGGCTGGATTGAGCGGCTGCATCTACGGCGGCGGTGCTGTATTCCGGTGGGTGATATATCATCTGCCGCTGGATCAGCGCAACGTAGACGCAAACCATGACATAGGCGATGACGGCAAGCGTCAGGATGCGACGGATGATGAACCGCTTCATGTGACAGATATTCGCATAGGAACCAGTTTATACATGAATCGAAAATCTTTAAACGAACATCGAAAAAACAGGAGCGGCAAAGAAAAACTCCATCGCCGTTTCCAGCGATGGAGTTGAAGGCTTATTGCCTAAATCTTAGTTGGTTGTGGCAGCCGGGGCAGCCTTCTTTTGTTTGACGAGGCCGGCCTTTTCCATCTTGGCCTTGTCTTCGGCGCTCATAGCGGCGCGTTCGTCCTTGCTGAGCTTGCCGTCTTTATTGGTGTCGTATTTAGCAAGCATGTCCTTCATGACGGCCTTTTGTTCGGCGGTCAATTCAGGCTTTTTGGGAGCTGCGGGGGCGTCATCCGCACGGACGGTCAGCGTGAGGGCGGTGATCGCACAGAGAGCGAGTAGTAACTTCTTCATTTTAATAAGCTTATCTTTACAGTGATTGTTTGTTTGCGGCTCATGCCGCTACAATGGAGACGGCAGAAACCGGCGATAGGTTACGGTTTGGTGCGCGATTGACAATGGGATATTGAGTGAAATAATGGGCAAAGCAGTTTGAGACCGGCCCTGACGTACATGAAGAATTTCCTCGGAGTTGTATTGGTTTTCCTCGCGTTGATACCCACTGCCCGTGCCTGGAACGCTGAAGGGCACATGGTAGTGGCCCAGATCGCCTATAACCATCTGGAGCCGGATGTGAAAGCGCGCTGCGATGCGTTGATCGCCGTGTCCATCCCGAGCTTTACCAGTTCTTCGACGAGCACTTTTGTGACAGCCGCCTGCTGGGCGGATGATTTTAAAAGTTCGCTGGGCACCGGCATCTGGCATTACATCGATATCCCATTCAGCCTGGATGGCACGCCCACCAACGGGGTGGTGGCGGACACGTTTGACGTGGTGCGGGCGATCAACATGTGCGTCGCCACGTTGCAGAATCCCGCCGCCAACCAAAGCACCCAGGCGGTGTGCCTGCGATATCTCATCCATTTTGTAGGCGATGTGCAGCAACCGTTGCACGCTTCCACGGCGGTCAGCGCTGCCTACCCTCAAGGAGATGCGGGCGGGAATGATTTTACCGTCAAGGGTTTCGGCGGCGAGCTGCATGCCTTGTGGGATGAAGGAGGCGGTTTTCTCACGGACTCTGTCTCGCGTCCGTTGAGCACAACCGCAGCGAAAACATTGTCCAATAAAGCTGCCCTGGTCGAATCCATCTATCCTTATGATTACACGACGAACCTGAACATTGTGCAGGACCCGATTATCTGGGCACGCGAGGGCTGGTCGCTGGCCCAAACCGTTTCTTACGTTGGTATCACGCAGGGCGCAACGCCTTCAGCCAGTTATCTCAACTCAGCCACCAACACCACTATTCTGCGAATGGCGCAGGGCGGGCACCGGCTTGCGGACTTACTGAACACCATCATGGGCACGAACGCGGTGACATTAAGGTCGTTGGTTTGTTCCAATGGGCTCTGCGCGTTTTCATGGAACGGTCTGACCAACCGGACGTATCGCGTGCAATGGAAACAAAATCTCTACGATCCCACCTGGAATGATTTGACCAATATTCCTTCCCCGGGAAATCAGCCGGTCATCATCAGCGATGTCATGAGCCAGCCGCAGCGGTTTTACCGGGTGATTCAATAACCGTCGTCTTTCGATTCCTGGTTGTTATCATTTTTCAACCCTACGCGCGTCTTTAAAGGAATTTTTCTTGTCGGATTTGGGGGGCGGGGCGTGACTATAGGGAAAGAACGCGTATGGATGACCACGAACTGCTGCGGGAATATGTCGAAAAGGACTCAGACAATGCCTTTTCCGAACTGGTGACGCGGCACCTCAATCTCGTCTATTCCACCGCCGTGCGCATCGTGCAGGACGCATCGCTGGCCAGGGACGTGGCGCAATCGGTCTTCATATTGCTGGCCCGGAAAGCAGCTACAATACGTTCGGGGAATTCGCTTCCGGGATGGCTCTATCGCGTCACTCGCTCTCAGTCCATCAATGCGGTGCGCAAGGATCGCACGCGCCGCGAGCATGAAACGACTGCTATGAACCAACCTGATCCCGAATCCACGGCCGCCTGGGAATCCATCCTGCCACATCTCGATGAGGCGATGAAAACGTTGAGCGCAGCGGACCAGAATGCGGTGGTGTTGCGTTTTTTTGAAGGCCGGAGCTGGCGCGAAGTCGGCACGGCGCTCACACTGAACGAAGACACGGCCCAAAAGCGGGTGAGCCGGGCGATTGAAAAATTGCGCTCCTATTTTCAACGGCGCGGGGTGATCACTTCCGCCGTGCTGGTAGGCTCAGCCATTGCGGCGAATGCCGTCCAAGCCGCGCCGATCGGGCTGGCTCCCACTATCACAACAGCTTCCCTGTCCAGCGCCGCTGGCATCGGGATATTCGGATCCGCCTCGACCTTCATCCAAACACTCTTTATGAAAAAAACCACCTATGCAGTCTTGTCAGCAGCTATCATCGCCGCCACTTCACTCCCGTTCATCATGGCCAAAGCTGATGGACCGGAGACACCGGTAACCGCGGCAGGCGTCCGCCAGGGATTGGTTTTGGAATACTCATTTGACGCCGACGCGAGTCCGGTGGTGACCGACCTGAGTGGGACCGGAAATGACGGCCAGGTGGTGGGCGCGCAATGGACGCGCGACGACGTGCGCGGCGGCGTATATAAATTCACTCCGCCATATCAATATATCCGGGTGCCGAATAATGATTCGTTGTGTCCCACGCAAATCACGCTTTCGGCCTGGATCAAAACCGCCAACACGAACGATACCTGGCGGCGGGTGTTCGATAAAAGCTGGACGAATGGTTTCGCGCTCAGCATCGGTGGCGGGCATACGACCGGCAACCGGGAACAGGGCGACGCGGTCATGGAGATAGGCATGAAGCTCAACAATAACAAGGGAACCGCCCGCAGCGACCGGCCAGTCACGGACGGCCAATGGCATCATCTGGCGGTGACCTATGATGGTTCTGTGCAAGTTGTGTACGTTGACGGTGTGGCGCAGAAACATCTGTCGCATTGGAACGGAGGGGTGCCTAAAAACAATTATGACCTGACCATCGGCATCAACCTCGTGGACCCGAATCCCGAATTCAATGAAGTGGGTTCGTCGTTCGACGGTTGGATGGATGAACCGATGGTCTTTAGCCGCGCACTATCGGCGGCGGAGATCAAGTTCCTGTTCGATTCACAAAAGAAGTAGAGTCGACGAATTTTGCTTTGCGGGCAGGCAGGAACCTTCTAAAACTCCTTCGATGCCCTTTCAGATCATTTGCCGTGCGGGTCGTGAATCCCGGCGGCAAATTTTTTTGGTGGTCGCATTGCTGCTGGCGTCCGCGCTCGAGCCAACTTTCTGCAATGCCGGCAACTCCCCGGATGTGTCTGCGCCGGTTACGGTGCAACAAACGCCGGAAGCGATCGAGCTTCAGAATGGCCTGGTGCGCGTGACGCTCGGGAAGAAAAGCAAGGGAGTTGATTCCATCCATTATTTCGTAAGTGGTCGGGAAGTGGAAGTAAGCGATGGCATGCACCTGGATGCGAATCGCGAGAAGGATTACGACGAAGAATCGCCCAAGGCCGCTCCGCTAGTGCGCCCGTTCCGCCAACCCGCCACCCGCTTAACGGTGATACGTGAGGAGCCGGACATCGCCGAGGTGGCGGTCATAGCCGAAGCGACCCCGGAATTTGCATTTCGCACAGAAGAGCATTGGATACTACGGCGCGGCGACCCGGGATTTTATACCTACGCAGTGTTCCGGCATGGCCCCGGCATGGGCGCAGTGTCATTGGTGCAGGCGCGCACGGTCCTGGGTGGTATGTCGGGAACCAATCTCTTCACCCATTACGTCGTGGACGACCAGCGGATGAAACGATTCCCGACCGGGCAGATACTGGAGACTCTCCAGGACGCGACGGACCGTTATGCCGAGGGCGGAATCTATACGAAATACGATTACTGCGATTTTATCGCGAATGACCTGGTCTACGGCATGGCGGGGAATGGCGTGGGCCTGTGGATGATTTTACCGGGGCGCGAATACATCAACGGCGGGCCGTTGCACCAGGAATTGACGGTGCACAAAGGATTGCGGGGAAATGGCGATACCAAAGGGAATATTTTGTTGTGGATGTTTCAAGGAATGCATTTTGGCGCTGGCGCCATCGACCTAAAGGCCGGTGAAACGTGGAGCGAATGTTTCGGGCCCGTCTTTGTTTATTGCAACCAGGGCGCCACGGTGCCGGCGATGTGGGCAGACGCCAAAGCGCGCGCCAAGGGGGAAGCAGCGGCGTGGCCGTATTCGTTCGTCTCACATCCGGATTATCCGCTCAAACGCGCGACGATTTCCGGCAGCATCCATTTTCCTGATGGCAGCAAGCCGCGCGGGGCGTGGGTGATTTTAGCGCCACCGGGGACGAACGATTGGTGCATGAGCGCCGGCGGTTACACGTTTTGGACGAAGACGGATGACTCGGGAGTGTTCACCATTCCCAATGTGCGGCCGGGGCGTTACACGCTGTTTGTCAGCGGGGGAAATCAATTCTATGATTATCGCAAGGACCACATCATCGTGTTCAACAGCGACCCGATGGACCTGGGCGCACTCACGTGGACGCCGGTGACGCACGGCAAGACGCTGTGGCAAGTCGGCATCGCTGACCGGTCGACGGGTGAGTTCAAGGGCGGCAATGACGTGCGGCACTTCGATAATTTTCTCCGGTACACGAACGATTTTCCGGATGACGTGACGTTCACGATCGGACATAGCCAGGAGAGCAGGGATTGGAATTTTGCGCAGTGGGGTTGGTACAACAAACATCCGCAATGGACGATACGGTTCGATGAACCGAAGGCGTTGTCCGGCAATGCGACGTTGACGCTGGGCGTGAGCGCATCCTCGGCGCGAAAAGTTGAGGTGGCCGTGAATGGACATCCAGCGGGGACAGTGGCGATGCCCAAGACCGGCGGCGCACCGTATCGCAGTGGGGGGATGGATAGCCAATATCACGTGTATGAGGTGACGTTCGACGCGAGTTGGATACACGCGGGGACGAATGAGCTTACGCTGGCGATCCAAGGCGCAAAGCCGGTCGCTGAGGCGCAGAATGCGTTGCCGGGCAGGATTGGCGCGATTCTGTATGACGCCATAAGGCTGGAAGTGGAGTGAGGAATGACAAATTTCGAATGACGAATGATGGAATCGCGCTGGAAAGTTTTTTGAAGTTGAATAGACTGTGTCCATGAAATCCATTTTCCTGAAGCGAAAGTCTCTGGCGTTCTTGGGGCTCGTATGCGCCTTGATAGTGGCCGGCTGTGCTACTTCTCAAACCCAGAAGGCCGGATTAAAACCAGCCGTCGATGTTTCGATCTATCCCACGAATTCAGCCGGCCTGCCCGGCAAAGGGCCTTACCAGTCCTGGGACGGTTTTAAGAAGGTTTGGGCCCAGCGCCATGCGGAGTGGAAGCAAACCAAAGCCGCCGATAAAGGCGCGGTGGTGTTTCTGGGAGATTCCATCACGCAGGGATGGCGGTCGCTCTCGAATGATTTCTCGAACCTGCACGTGGCCAATCGCGGCATCAGCGGTGACACCACCTGCGGCGTCTGGTTCCGCCTGGATGATGACGTGATCGACCTGAGCCCCGAAGCGGTCGTATTGCTCATCGGGACCAATGACATCGGATTGGGCGCTGACCCGGCAGATGTGGCCGACAATATCCGGCATATCCTGCAGGCGTTGAGAAAATCGAATCACCGGATGCCCATCATCCTCTGCCATGTGATGCCCCGGGCCGACCGCAACCTGCACGCGGAAGGGAAAATCATGAAACTGAATTCATTGCTGGACGAAATCGCGAAGAGCGTAAAGGGAGTCACGGTATGCGATACCTGGAGCATTTATGCGGATGCGAACGGCGATTGCAGCAAAGCGGAATTTCCTGACCTGCTTCATCCCAACGCCATCGGCTACGCCAAATGGGTGGCGGCCTTGAACCCGATCTTCGCGCTGGTGAAGATAAAAAAGGTGAATTGATTCCCTTCAGATAAGTCCGCGGCGGCGGGCGATGTCGGCGGCCTCGGTGCGGTTCTGGGCCTGCAACTTGCCGAGGACGTTGGAGACGTGGTTTTTGACCGTGCCTTCGGCCAGGTGCAATTTGTCGGCGATCTCCTTGTTGGGAATCCCCTGGGCGAGCATCACGAGCACTTCGCGCTCACGTTCGGAAAGCGGTTCGACGAGGTCGCCGGAGGAATGCAATGCGGCGCGGAGGGTGCGCGAGGCGATCTCAGGCTGGATGAAAATTTCGCCGTCATGCACGTGCCGGATGGTTTCGATGAGTTTCGAGGCCGGCAAATCCTTGAGCAGATAACCCACCGCCCCGGCGCGCACGCCCTGAAAAACATAGTCGTCACGGTCAAAGGTGGTGAGGATGATGACACGGGCTTCCGGCCAGGCGCGGCAAATAGCGGCAGTGGCTTCCACACCGTTGAGTTGCGGCATTTGGACATCCATGAGGATGATGTCCGGCCGCAACTGGAGCGCCAGATTCACGGCTGCTTTGCCGTCCTCCGCTTCGCCGGCCACTTCAAAGCCGTCCTCAAGCTCGAGAATGGTCTTCAATCCCTGGCGCATGAGCGTCTGGTCTTCGGCCAGCATGATTCGGATGGGTTTCATCAGGCAATGACGGGAATCCGGGCCTCGATGAGCGTGCCTTTGGTTTCCGCCGGAGCGATGGTGAAAGCGCCGCCGAGACCCTCGACGCGCTCGCGCAAACCGCGCAGGCCGTAGTGGCCGGGTTTGTCGGCAGCGCCGGGTTGCAGGCCAGCACCATCGTCGGCCAATCGCAGGACGACTTCATTGGGCGGGAGGGACAGTTTCATTTCTACGCGATGAGCATGGGCGTGTTTTTCGATATTCGTCAATCCTTCCTGCGCGACACGCCATAATACTTCCGCGACGGCTGGCGGCAATGCGTCGGCACCGGTGGCGACCTGGCAATCGATGATTGCCCCGGAACGCCGGGTTGCTTCGTCGCGCAAGGTGCGTAACGATTGGGTGAGCGGTTGGTCGCCGAGGCCGGAGGTGCGCAGGTTGGCCAGTGACCGGCGCAATTCCTCCATGCTGGAGCGGGTGAGCTTCTGCATCTCCGCCAGCAACGCCGTCACGCGTGCCGGGTCGGCCACCTGCAGTCGTTGCGCGGCCTCCAATTGCACGGTCAAGGTGACCAGCGAATGGCCGAGGGTGTCGTGCAGGTCGCGGGCGAGGCGTTCGCGTTCGCGGAGCGCGGCAAGTTCGAGTTCACGCTCGCGGGCGAGTTCGAGTTCACGTTTGGCGGCCTGCAGCTCGAGAATGAGCCGCCCGCGCTGGGTGCTGGTGACGACCATCCGGGCGATGAAGAACGCGAGAAAGAACCAGGCCACCGTGCCAAACACCTCAGAAAACCAGTCGCCCGCATCCCATTTGGCGGGCTGCTTCCAGCCGATCATGTTCAGGAGAAAGGCGACCGAGAACACCAGGACGGTCGGTATCGAAATGCGCAATGGCCGGGCAAAGATCTGGCAGAGGTAAGGAAACAGGAACCACTGGAAGGAGCGTTCAATATGGGATTCTGCCAGCACGATGGCTACGCTGGCCACGATGTACACCCACCACCAGCGCCGGGACGGCACAGAATCATCAAAGCCACTGTGGAGGTTCTGCAACCATGGCCAGGCGGGCCAACGGGTGGCCGTGGGCAGGGCGAAAAAAAACAGATAGAGCAGGGCCTGGATCACGACCAGAATGACGAGGATCACATCAGCCGTGCCGTGCATCGCTGAATCATGTCCCTGGTGCAAGTACAGCATCATTCCCATGGCCACGAAAAGCAGGAGGCTCGTGCCCAGATAGATGCCCCGATAATGATCGACCGGAAAGGTTCTGGTATTTGCGGACGGTGCGGGAGATGATGCGTTCATGTCATTTTCTGGGATGACGATGTCAGTATGATTCAACGGGGCGGTGACACCAATGGTTTTCGTTTAAAAAAGCTTTGGTAATCCAACGGACGAGAGCCTGAATGAGCGGTGAGTGATGTGTGCGAGCATTTGGTGGTGAGCTCAGCGCCGCCTCACCCCGGCACTCTCCCCCAAACTGCGTTTGGCGGAGAGGGAGAGCGGTGGGCCAGCGCGCTAAACCTGGATGATACAGTGTCATAGACGTGCAGGTTGATTTTAGACGGCGAGAAACGGTCATTTGCTGGCTGGTTGGGTCAGTCGTTTATGGAGCGTCGAATCGCCCGGGAAAAGAGCGGCACCGGCCTGCCAGGTCGCGAGGGCATAATCTTCTTTGCCGAGTTTCAGGTATTGATCGCCCAGCAACACATAGGTCGTGGCGAATTGAGGCTGGGGTGGCAGCGTTTCCTGTTGATTGATCAATTGCGTGAACTGGTCAACGACTTCCTGGCCCTTGTTCAAGTCCGCCGGGTAATGCGACATGACGACGGTCTTGGTGAAACGCGCCTCCCAGTTTGAGGGATCGATCTGCAAGGCGGAATCGAAACTTTTGACGGCCTGCATGGCAAAGATGGCTTTGTCCGGAAAATTACTGTCCCCCATGGACCTGGCTTTTTCGAGCAAGGCCTGCCCGAGGGCAGTGGGATAAACGGCATTGGCAGGATCGTTGGCGGCCTGCTGCTGGAGTTCAGCGATTGCCTGGTCAAGTTTGCCGGCGTCGTTCAATTGTTTTAAAGCGGCCCGGCGCTGTTCGTGGCTCGATAAGGGTGACAATAGGTTTTCCATGGCCTGCTTGTAGGTGGTGTCTGCCTCTGTAGTGGTGGTTTCAGCAATCGCCACGGTCGCCGCTGGATTGGAATCGCTGGTGATCGCCGGAACTGTTTGGGGCAGTGACACGGGTGCTGTAACAGCGGATTGCACGGATGGTTTGTTTTCGACCGTCGTAATCGGCGGCGATTCCCCCGGGAGTACAGCGGGAGGAACCGCTCCGATCGGCTGTTGGCTGGCATGGTATGCGATGGCCGCGCCGATCATGGCTATGCCAAGGATGGGGTAGATGATTTTTCTCATAACAATTCTTTCATTGGTGACCGCTGGAGGCGGCGTATTTATTTTTATTTTCGGTCAGGGATTGCAACCACCCGGTTGTCCCAATCAATGCGTCCAGTCTGCACTTTTTTGGCGGGCGGTTAACAGACCCTGAAGTCATGATTTGACTAGGCCAAAGGTCATGGAGCAGGAGAGTCATCCGGCAGGCTGGCGTCCGATGCAGGTTGACACCGGTTGGATATGGGCGAGGGTGTTGGAAATCATGCGATGCAAGGCAACGCTGGCGCGCGGACTGATCTTGCTGGGCCTGACCATTCCGGTCTATGGGGGTGAGGTTCAACGCATTGGTCACACGAATCTTGCTCCACGCCATACCGCTCCCGACGACAAGGGGATGTATGCGGCGGCTATCGATCCCACCAATGGTTATGCGTATTTCATTGGTTCGTGGATGGTAAAGCTGGATATCACCGGTAATCTTCCCGTGCAGGTCGGTCCGGCACTCGTCACGGGCCAATCCTCCTCCATCGCCATCGATGTGGCAGCTGGGTATCTGTATCAGTCTTTGGGGTCGGGCGTGACGAAGTTCGCGCTCGGTAATGGGGCGAGTTCCATGACGAATTTGGGTTCGCTGTCACTGGCGGCGGGATCTTCCCAGGGGATTGTGGTTGATGATTCCGATCCGAATCCGGCCAATCACAATCTCTACGCGGTTTGCGTGGTATCAGGAAATCCGGCGCGCGTGGCCAAAGTGTCGCTCAACACATTCACCGAACAGGGTTTTGTGTCGTTGGGTACTGGACTGACGAACACGACGCTGGGCCACACGGTGGATGCGCGGAAGGGCTACGCTTATTTTGTGATGGGCGGGATTCCGAACACCACGAACGGACCGCGCGTGGTGAAGATCAAGATGACGCCGGGCGCCAGTGCGCCAGTGCTCATCGGCGCGGCGAACCTGGATACCACGGGGACAAACTTATTTCTCGATGGTGGCTCCATCGATACGGTGCACGGGTATGCGTATTACGGAACCTACGATTCCGATACCAATATCCCGGGCCACGTTTATAAAGTGAAGCTGGAGAATGGCGATGTGCCGCCGACGCTGGTGGGGCGGATCGACCTGCATGCGGGCGAGGGGCGGTTGGCTGCGTCGTTCTGCGACCCGGCGAATGGCTTCGTTTATTTCGCGGACGACAACACGTATCCAGGTCATCTGTATCAACTGGCGATGAACGGGACGAACCTGCCGATTGAGATCGGGCGCACGCCGATGCAGGGCACGACCAACGTGCCTCCGCCCGATGGCACCACCTCGACAAATACTACCGTGAATAGCGATGGCGTGCTGCCGTTTGGCGAAGTGTATTTCCGCTCAGCGGTTATCGACCCGGTGCGCGGGTTTGCTTATCTGGGACAAGACAGCCGGCCCAACCAGGTGGTGAAGGTGCAGGTGGCGAAGGTTGATCCATTCACCTTGAACAATCCGCACGTGGCGGATGGTTCATTCCAGTTCAACTTCACGAACATCATGGGCGCGTCGTTTGTGACATACGCCTCCACCAATGCGGCTCAGATGTTCAGTAATTGGAATGCGCTCGGGTCAGTGATGGAAACAGCACCGGGCCAATATCAATTCACCGACCCGCAGGCTACTGCGAGTAGTTCAAAACGGTTTTATCGGGCCGGACAGGGGCCGTGAAATATTGGTTAAAAATTCGAAATATCAAAATCTAAACTCCAAATGGTTTTAAGCTGCCTTATGTGATTTTGCGCCCAATCGTGCTTACCGTGGATCAGCTTATTAACTTTAACGGAGCGCGCGGGAAAATTGAAAATTGGAATAGCAGATACATTAATCACAATCAGTCGCAATTAGCATGGGGAGGCATCAGGGTCCAAGTACCATGTGTCAGGTGGGAGTGAGAAAACTTTAACTCCCCAATAGCTTCATTTTGCGTTTCAGGTTTCAAGTTCGGGGAAATAAAAAACACCTTTAATTTGGCTTAATTTACCTTAACTCAAGCTCAGCCCCGATTCGATTTTAGGCGTCATTATCGTCACTTTTGTCATTAACGTTTTTTTCGGGTTTATTAGCCTTTAGCCTGACTGTCGCCACAAGTGCATCCCGCATCTTGAAACGCGCATCGCGCGCCAAGGTGTTCCTCTAATTACTCATTTAACCGATCGCTGCATTAACATTTCAAAGAACTACCCATAGATATAGCATAAAGTCAAACTTTGTCAATAGCTAATTCGCCTGGCCATGAGTGTTCGTCCAAAACCAAAGGACTTGTTTTATGGGTATCCCCATGCTCACTATCACAAAGAATATATTGAATGAGCGATGTGATGGAAAAAGGTGAACATTACCGCATCCTGAAAGATGCGGGTTTACCTGTTCCTATTTACGGCGTTTTCGACTCAAATAGTATTAAAGATGCAGCGAAAAGGACGATTCTGCGAAAATGTGTAAACCGCATCTTGACTCAAGGTAGTGGCTTGATCGGCGTTCGAACCGAGCCAAAAACATCGCGCTCTTCTCTAGGCGGATATCCTCACTATATGCCTCTGCGCTCTTTTGAAGAGGTGATTGACGCCATAAAGGAAAATGAGCGTTCTATGCCTAAAAGACAGTGGTGGTATTTGGTGAATGAAGCGTTCACAGATTATGCTTGGAGCGCAGTTTTGCGGTTAACCCAAGATGGGGTGCTTCCTGGTCATTGGGCTTTAGATGGGGAAATCAATTTGATAGATAACCTTCCACTACGACCAGCGTTGGATAATGCTGAAAAAATCACTCGTGCCCGGGATTGGAAGGGAAGAGACGCCGCACAGATTCGAAAGCTCATTTTACAATCAGACTTATTGGAAAAGTGGGTGGAAGTTTCTAAAGTGAAGGTCCCAACCGGACCTCGCTTGGTCTTTTGGGGTATGCGCTAATCAATTTCTAGCTTAATGAATATTATTCTCAAATTATCCCGCCCAAAACCAACGGAGGTCTATGAGACTTACTGGAAGTTTGCGGCTGAAAGACAGGCTGTGTTCTTCCGAAGATTTCGAGGAGAAAAACCTCCGTGGACAAAAGACCCGATTTTATTAAAACACAAATTCACGAACGCATATCGCGCAGCGGATCGTGTCAGCCAATATCTAATACGGAACGTCATCTATCAGGGAGACCAAACGCCCGAAGAAGTTTTTTTTCGTTGTATTCTTTTCAAAATATTTAATCGGGAAAGCACATGGGAAACTCTCCGAAAAGAAATTGGTGAAATTAAACTGTCCAATTTTTCTGTCGAACGTTACGGAAGTATTCTAGCCAAGGCGAAAGATAAGGGTGACCGGATCTTCTCTGCGGCTTACATCATGGCGTCGCGCGGTGAAGAATTTCGACTCCCGCAAAAGCACCGAAACTATCTTGGCATCCTTCAAAAGATGCTGGATGAAAATCTGCCCTCAAAATTGGCGGAATCGAAATCCATGGCCGATGCGTTCGCCCTGTTATTGGATTACCCGCTCATGGGGAAATTTCTGGCCTATCAATTTGCCACGGACATCAACTATAGCGACCTCACTAATTTTTCAGAAATGGAATTTGTTATGCCCGGTCCCGGGGCATTGGATGGGATCCGAAAATGTTTTTCGAGCATCGAAAATTATTCCGAGGCCGATGTCATTCGATACATGGCTGATAACCAAAACGAAGAATTTGAACGCTTAGGCCTTAAGTTTCAGTCGCTTTGGGGACGCCCACTGCAATTGATTGACTGCCAAAATCTTTTTTGTGAGCTGGGCAAATATGCTCGAGTCGCACATCCTGAAATCAAAGGAGTAAGCGACCGAAAACGCATAAAACAGATATTCACAGCTAGTTCACAACCAATTCCCTATTGGTTTCCTCCGAAATGGAAATTGAACCACTTGATTGAAAAACATACAAAGCCCGTTTATGTTGAGACACTTGAACTCTTTTGAAAACATCGTAGTGCCCCGCGAGCGAATCAACCACATCTTATTCACACCGCCTAGCCATTACTCATTTTGTTAATAAAATCCAGAACAGACTCTGTGAATTGTCGGGATATGTTGGTATGTTTTCTCCCCGCGTCGTTGCCAGAATCCAAGCCTTCTCTGATGCTGTTCCCATAGTGTAATGCATCTATTTGAAGGAACAACTGCCAACGAAGTTTGGCTGATGGCCGCCTCGAAATTTGAGGAGCAGGATGCTGCTATCCGTGAACAAACCAGTCGAGCTGGGTTGACCCGGGAAATGCTTGGTGCGGTTTTTACGATTAAAAACCCACGGCAACGATGGATAACCTCCCGCCAGCCGGCTATGAATCCTGCTTTCGGCATTGCGGAAGTCGTTTGGATTGTCAGCGGGCGAAGAGATGCGGCTTTTCTGAATTTCTGGAATCCAAAGCTTCCTCAATTCGCCGGAACGGGTAAAAACTATCATGGCGCTTACGGCTATCGGCTTCGCCATCATCTTGGTTTGGACCAATTGGAAAGAGCGTATCAGGCGTTATCCCAAAATCCAGATTCCCGCCAGGTTGTACTACAAATCTGGGATTCATCGGTCGATTTTCCATTGCCCGATGGCAAAGCCGCTAACGCTGACATTCCATGCAATATTTGTTCTTTTGCAAAAATTCGGGATGGGAAACTGGAGTGGACTCAAATTTTGCGGAGCAACGATCTGTTTTTGGGTGTGCCGCATAATTTCGTTCAGTTTACTTCCTTGCAGGAAATTCTCGCTGGCTGGTTAGGGGTTGAGGTTGGCTATTACCGACATCTTTCGGATTGCCTGCATATTTATGTCCGCGACCAAAAAGATGTGGAAGATACCGGCCACCTGAACGTTGAGCAAAACAACGACGAGTTGCGCTTCACAAAAGCTCAATCCGATATTTTCTTTGCTGAAATGAGCCATCGAATGGACAAGATGACTAGTTCTCTCTTGACCCAGAAAAAATTGGCCCATCTGGCACGTCCGGAAGAATTCCCAAACGAACTCCGAAATTGGTTATTGGTCGTGGCCGCAGACTGTGCGCGTCGGAAAAGATGGATCAACCTTTCCTACGAATTGATGGCTGAATGCTCGAATCCCGCGCTAAAACAACTCTGGGACCGCTGGCTGGCTCGCTGGTGGGGTTCGCGGCAAGAAGAAGCGGTTGCTCCTGAGGCTGTCATCTATGCACAGCCTTGGTTACCCCTGTCAGTCTAATCAGCGTTCAATCAACCCACGGGCTCGCTCCACAATTTCATCCGCAGAATGGTCAACTGTCGATATGCGGATTGCCTTCGGGAAACAGGTGAAAAGATTGACAAAATAATTTCTGTTGCGCTCGAACCATTTCAAAGGAGGAACGCTTGATTTACCATCGGCACGGTTGAGTGCCCTTCTGTGAAGAATAACGGGCGGGGCGTCCAGAAATAGAACCGTGCGCGGGCTGCGCCACCGTTGCAGGCTTGTTTCAATCTTCATCAATTGTTCAAGGAGCAGTTCATAATCAGTGGAATTCATTTTCCCTTCGTCCAGGAACATTTTGGCATACCCAAAAACTATGGCTGCCGGATCTTGGTCTAAGACCAGTGGCAAATTGGGCTTTGCCTTTGCAATGTATCTGCCTATTCGCTTAAGGAACCATTCTTGGTTTGCTGCCGCGTTAAACTCCTTGCGTCCCTCCAGCAAGCCTTTCAAATGCGGATTGCCTTTGGTGGTTTCTATAAAAGTTGGACAGAGCTTTGCTAAGCCTTTAATTACAGTGGTTTTGCCAACCCCAGAAGGGCCGCAAATGCTAATGACCGGTGAAAGCCTCGCCGCCTGGTGTCGCATTTAAATTTTCCCTTTGCTTGCCATAGCCGCATCGAAATTTTCAGGCATTATTATCAAAACAATCGGAGTCCTTTGTTGAATAACTGGCTCGCGGAAAATCTATTCCCTATCCAGTTTATCCCGCTCTACTTTTCGCACAAAGCGGGCCACCGACCCATTTAGGATGGAATTCAAAAGAAGAATGACGCATCCGACTATAGCCGAAGTTCCAATAATCATCTCGCCATTACTTGACCGGTCTACGTCTTTCCCAAACCAATGATCAAAAATAGCCGTCACAAAGCCTATGATTAGCGGAATAATTACCACCAGCCCAACGGCGGACACCGCGTGCACACTTCTTTCTAATTTTTCAATCCGCTTACTCAAAGTTTCAGGTGAGTGACGCTCTTCACACATCCGATCTCGGTCATCGGGTGTAAACCCACTCTGATCTTTATGGTCTCCAGTATATAGCTCGTTTACTGCATCCAGATCGGCAAACCATATAAGAAAACATGGCTCATCAAAATTTAGATGCACATCTTCACCGCTGGCATTATAAACTGAAAATTTGAGAAAACCAGGGAACCCCGGATCAACCTGAAATCCGGAAATATTTATAAGGCCTTTGAATTTTACGCTTCCCTTCAAAGATATGAAGGCAATCACGTCCAAAGGGATATCGACCTTCTCCTTTGTATAAAGCAGTGCAAATTGACCGGGCGGAATTTTTAGCGCTTCTGTAGAACCCCGGCTTGTTTCACCGTTCGAGTCGCTAGGCGTAATTAAATATTTCTCTCCAAGTGAAAGCTCGTAGGCTCCATGCTTAACATTTTTCGCTTCAAAATCAGAAATCAATGGCTTGGAATGAGGCCCTTTACTTAAACGCTGCGCATTGAATGGGTGGTTGTGTGGAATTGTCTGTTGAACAGCCCATTCTTGCTCGGCTTTAATGCGTTGACTGGACCAAAATGCCATAAAACCCTCTTGTTGATTTTTCGCTTAATACTCTCATGACGGCGTCTTGTCCAGAGATTTACACTTCTGGGAATTCTGCGCGTTAAGATATGTTAGCAGCGCGAAGCTTTTCAATCTGATGCTTCATCGGAGTTAGTGCCGATTTTGTGATGTCCGCGCCGAGATGGCAGCTTCCGATATAACAGTTTAAGCCGGAAAAGATGAGGCCCATTTGTTTAGCCATAAACTGGCCAAGGTGACATAGCCCAAGGTAATTTCCATAGGCACGATCAAATAAATACTGAGTTGGGTAATATGCGCCAATGATCAGAATATTTTCATGATAGGTAAAACTGACTTGCTGCAAGCAAGGAAAGCCACATTGTGCCGCGCCGTGATGATCTTTTGCTGGGTCAAAAATTGTCACTTGCAGTGCCGAATGTCGGGGGTGCGTTCCTTTTAACTCGGCCTTTTCCCAGATTTCTAACACTCGCAATAGTTGATTAACCTCTTTATCGCTGCGTCCTTTTACGGTTTCATTAATCCCAGAAAATTGAATCATCCGTTGGAAATAGGTGCCACGACTGTTATGTTTTGGCCCACGCCGTTTGAGTGAGGGGAAAACCTTTTTTATGTATAGGTCAGTGAAACGATTCAAGTCAGGCCGGCCAAGTTTATTCCACAATTTCCATGGAAAAATTAGAAAGGACGTCATTTCGATGGAGAATTTTTCGTGCTTCAGCATTTCTTCGTCGAGAAGTTTACGAATGGCAGGTACTTCTGTAACCGCTCCATCTTTTACCTCTAATTCGAGAACGATTGGGCCAATATGTCCTCCTGGCGCCATAAGGAGATTAAAAATATTGACCCACGCATCCGAAACGTTTGTGGCGTGAATGATTTTAGTTTGATTAAGCATCGGGATCCTCCAAATGGCGAAAAATACTTCGACCTGTGAAACCTTTTCGGGAAATCCGAACCCTCTTGGCTCGGGGTTGGTCCGAAGCCGTCATACTGGAGAAACCGGGCGTAACAGCCAAAAATAACGAACCTCCAGAGAATGACTGCGGTAACAGCCGTTCGTTTTCAGCCCTCGCGCTGAACAAACACAACACGCCATCGCCGACCTCCAAATCAATTGGGACACTCTGGTTCCAACTTGAATCAACTAGAACAAGACGGTTTGGAAGCGATTGCTCTAATAGTTGCTCTTTGATTGTTTTTGGCGAGCTTCGAAGCAATCGGTCGAATTGACGTGCGGGCAACAGCCCAAGGGAATAATACATATGATTAACAATAGTCGTGTAACCGACGCCAAACTGACTGGCAATTGCGTAAAAACTTTGGGCCATTGCACTATCAGGATTCAATTTCCGGTCAGTGAAAGCTTTTTCGATTGCCCATTTTGGCATTAGGAAATGGCCTGCGAATTGGTTGGCTAAAATTTCGTCGGAATCGTCCGAATCGCCCTTGTCCATTTCGCTTAATTCTTCGAGCTTTGTTCCATGATCGAAATGCCAATGCCCGAGTTCATGCGCACATGTATATGCCCGTCGGCCAGCCGGGCGCTCCGAAGGGACCAGAACAGTTTGAGTTTCTTTCGCATACATCCCTCCAAAACTTGCCCCACCTTGAAATCGCACCTCGATCTTCAGCTTCTCTGCCGCTACGTCGTAAACGCAGATGGGTTCGGAAATGGCAACTTGCGCCATTCTCCGCACGTCTAACGCTCCACGGAGCGCACGGCGAGCCAAGCTCAGGTCCATTACCGTGATTTCCTTTCCGATTTCCTGAGCGTTTGAAGCAGACTCATTACTTTGTCTAAATCCTCGTTCTTGAGTTTGGCCAGCTCGCGCGCCGCAAGCTCTACTCTGGGATTTGGCACTTCTGCCTGTTCTGTCGCGACCCATGACATACTTATGTCATAAATTTCGCAGAATTTTGCCAATTCCTCCGCAGAAACGCGTCTCCGCCCTGCTTCAACTTCCGATATGGTGGGTCGTTGATATCCAAATAATTTCGCGACCTGTCCTTGAGATAGGCCTGCGTGTTCTCGTGCGATGCGGAGGCGATTGGCAATTGCTAGGCGTTCTTCATCAGCGGGGGGCATGTCTATTGTTCCTTTTTGCTTATTTGTTCAATACACCAGTCAACCAATTCGCCAACCTTCCTCGCGCAATTACGACTATCATCGACAAGCGGATTCAACTTGGGGTCGATTTCGATACCAAGACGTTCGCTAAAAAGGCAGGCAAAAACAATTCCGTCATGGCTATCTTTGCCAAGGCCTTTGAATGGGTCTGTTTCCTGTGTGATTTCCACGTCTGCAATTTCTGGTGAATCTCGCAGAAGATCGCACACCAATTTGAACATTTCATCGCGGCTCATATTTTCTTACTGCTGGTAAGAATTTATTACCAGTCTCTAAATAAGTCAAGAGCTTTTCAAAATATTTTTAGACGATAAAAACCAAGTGCCAAAAACTCTCACCCTCTCCGGCCTTCAACTTTTTTCCTCGCTTGATTCCCAGCCGTTAAAACCCCAACACTCTGGCGGTCACTCATGAAAAAACTGTTAAGCGTCTTGGTATGGCTGATGGTCGCGGCTCTGGGCGCCATCGCCTATGCCACCATCGCGTTCAAGTGCGCGGAACCTATCAATTCGGCCTATATCCTCATCGCCGCTGTCTGCACCTACGCGATCGGCTACCGGTTTTATTCCAAATGGATCGCCGCCCGTGTGCTCGCGCTGGATGACCGCCGCGCCACACCGTGCGTCGCGAGTGATGACGGCAAAGATTTCTGCAAAACAAACAAATGGATCGTCTTCGGCCATCATTTTGCCGCCATCTCCGGTCCCGGGCCGCTCGTGGGGCCGGTACTGGCCGCGCAATTCGGCTATCTGCCCGGGGCGCTGTGGATTTTGATCGGGGTCGTGCTGGGCGGCGCGGTGCAGGATTTTGTGATCTTGTTCTGCTCCATCCGGCGCGGGGGAAAATCGCTCGGCCAGATGGTGAAGGACGAACTCAACACGACGGCCGGGTTCATCGCGCTGGTGGCGATCCTGGCCATCCTCATCATCCTGCTCGCCGTGCTCTCGCTGGTCGTGGTGCGCGCGCTGGCGGAAAGTCCCTGGGGTGTGTTCACAGTGGGCGCAACGATTCCCATCGCGATGTTCATGGGCGGATACATGCGCTTCTGGCGGGTCGGCAAAGTGCTGGAAGCATCACTTATCGGCGTGGTGCTGTTGCTGCTCGCAGTTTGGGGCGGGCGGGTCATCTATGCTGATGCGGACTGGTCGAAAATCTTTAGCCTGCGCGATGTCACACTTGCCTGGACGATCATCATCTACGGCATTGCGGCGAGTGTGTTGCCTGTCTGGCTGCTGCTGGCACCGCGGGATTATCTCAGCACGTTCATGAAGCTGGGCACGATCTTTGCGCTGGCCTGCGGCATTTTCCTCGTGCTGCCGCAACTGCACATGCCTGCGCTCACCACGTTTGCCTCGCGTTCGGACGGGCTGGTATTCGCTGGAAAACTGTTTCCGTTCTGTTTCATCACCATCGCGTGCGGTTCCATCTCCGGCTTTCACACGCTCATCGCCAGCGGCACCACGCCGAAAATGATCACGCGCGAAAGTTACGCGCGCCCGGTCGGTTATGGCGCGATGTGCCTGGAATCGCTGGTGGCCATCATGGCCATCATCGCGGCCTGCACGATGGACAGCGGCGTTTATTTCAGCATGAACGTCAAAGGCGAACCGGCGGCCACGGTCGCGAAAGTTTCTGCGGCCGGTTTTCCGGTCACGACTGAGCAGATGGATGGCCTCGCCAAAGAAGTCGGCGAACACACGTTGTTCGGGCGCACCGGCGGCGCGGCCACGCTCGCGGTGGGCATGACGCAGATCTTCGGCAAGTTCACGAACGGACGCTGGCTCGACCTCTGGTATCACTTCGCTGTCATGTTCGAAGCGTTGTTCATCCTCACGACGATCGATGCCGGGACGCGCGTAGGCCGCTACATCTTGCAGGATTTTCTCGGCCACCTGTGGAAGCCGCTGGGCGACACGCATCGCCTTGCGCCGAACCTTTTCGCCAGCCTGCTGGTGGTGGGCGGATGGGGATTGTTTTTGATCCAAGGCGTGCGCGACCCGCTCGGCGGCATCAATTCGCTCTGGCCGCTCTTCGGCATCGCCAACCAGATGCTCGCGGCGATTGCGTTGTGCCTTGCGACCACGATCCTGCTAAAGATGCAACTGGTGTCGAGGGTCGAGGGTCGAGAGTCGAGAGCCGGAAGGCCTGCATTTGCGTTCATCACGCTGGTTCCGCTGGCGTGGCTGGTCGCCGTCACTTTCACCGCCGGTGTTGAAAAGATCTGGCACAGCGACCCGAAGATCGGGTTTCTGGCGCAGGCTCATGGTCTCGCCGATAAGATGCCGGCGCTGCAACAAGCGGTAGACGCGGCAAAAACTCTGGGTGACGCGACCATGATTGATACGGCAACGAAAGCTCTGCACACCAATGAAGTGTTGCGTTTCAATTGCCTGCTGGATGCGGTAGTAGCTGGGAGTTTTTTGTTGTTGGTCTCCATCATCATTCTCATCAGTGTGCGCGAGTGGATGGTCCTATTGGCGCGGCGCAAGCCCGCGCAGTTGCGAGAGAATAATCCCGTCTGGTTGGAGGATTATGCCGTGACGGAAAGCCGGCCCGTGAACATCGCAGGTGCAGCCGCGCTAGCGCTGACGCTGGCCAAGGAGCTCTCCGGCGAAGCGCAGATGGACCGTGCGCGGCAAGAGACGCAGGCCGTTTGCGCCTGCGACCGTCACCAGCCAGTCGCCGCCAAAACCGATGAGCAACTCTACGTCGAGATGACCAAGGAGCGCTTCACTGGCATCAACCGCTGTTGTTGAATTTTTTGAACGGCGGCTATATGCGGAGCATCAGCCGCAGCAGGTCGAGCCTTGAGAAATCTTCCTATATGCAAAACAGCTATGAACGTGCTGCGGCTGGGTCTTCGACCACAGCCGCTGCCCAAAAGCATCACTTGCTATAAACCTTGGTCGTGGTGCCTTCCAATCCATCCGCGTGTGCGATGATTTTGATCATGCCGGGTTGTCCAGCCTTCGCGCGGACGATCACAAGGGCAAGACCGTTGAACGCTTTCCGGTCATGGCTCTGAAAAGAACTCAGGTCGGTGGGGTCGCCGTTATCCGTGGCGACGATTTCGCCTGGCCCTTCTATATCGAAATGGATCATGTCCATGGCGTGCGGTGCCGTTGCGTCCTTTTCATCCTCCACCGTGACGGTGATGTAGGACAGATCGTGTCCATCGGCTGCAATCGTTTTGCGGTCCGGTTGCATCGCCAGTTCGGTTGCGGGGCCAGCCGTTTTCACGGTGTCCGTCGCCCACTTTTTCCCGTCCTTGTACGCGATAACTTTGAGCGTGCCGGGTTGATAAACGACGTCGTCCCAGCGCAAACGGTACTCGAACGGCCCTTTCGTTTTGCGGCCGAGCGATTTGCCGTTGAGGAACAATTCGGCCGAGTCGCCGCTCGTATATACAAACACCGGCGTCACCTGTCCCACGCGGTCCGGCCATGTCCAGGTCGGGAGAATGTGCGCCATGGGAAAATCCGGACGCCATTTGGCCTGGTAAAGATAGAAGCGGTCTTTCTTGAAGCCGGCGAGGTCGATGATGCCGAAATAAGAGCTACGCGAAGGTACACGGATCTTGCCGATCTCTTTCAACTCCTGCTCCGCCCGCGCACGGTCGGCGGGATTGCTGTAGTTCAACAGGTTGCTCTTATCCGAATCATATGGAGTGGGTTCGCCGATGTAATCGAAACCAGTCCAGACAAATTCACCGGCGACGTTGGTGTTGGCATCCTGACCGAGGAATTCATCATCAGGCCTGGTGGCCCAACGCGGCGCAAAGACATCGTACGAACTGACCTGAAAATCCTGCTGGCCTTCCAGTTTGTTGGTGCTGATGGGGAAAAAGTATTCGCCACGCGAGCTCACGGTGGAAGCGGATTCGCTGCTGAACAGGAACTTGTGCGGATTGGCCGCATGAAATTTCACATACTCCTCCGGCTTATAGTTGTAGCCAAACACATCCACGATGTTCTGGAACCCGTTGTAACCGGCGACAACGTGATTACAGGCGGCCGTGACCGGGCGGGTCAGGTCTTCGCTATGGACGATGTCTGCCAGGTTAGTGGCGATGTAAAAACGATTCGTGTTCGCCTGTTCATTGATCTCGTTGCCGATGCTCCACATGATGACGGAAGGATGATTGCGGTCGCGATGGATCTGTGCCCGCAGGTCTTTCTCATGCCAATCCCAGAACACGAGATGATAATCGCCGGGACGCTTGCTTCCGGCCCAACAATCGAACGCTTCATCCATCACGACGAAGCCCAGGCGATCGCAAAGCTCAAGCAATTCCGGCGCGGGCGGGTTGTGGCTGGTGCGGATGGCATTGCAGCCCATTTCTTTGAGGATGGAAAGCTGCCGTTCCAGTGCGCGGGTGTTGACGGCAGAGCCAAGCGCGCCGAGATCGTGATGGTCGCACACGCCATTGAGCTTCACGTGCTCACCGTTGAGCAAAAATCCCCGGTCGGGATCAAACACCAGGGTACGGATGCCGAACGGCGTTTCATAACGGTCCACCGGCTGGCCGTTCTCTTCGACATAGGTGACGACGACGTAGCGATCCGGCATCGCTATGCTCCACAAATGCGGTTTCGCGATCATCAACTCACAATCGATGTGCACTTCACCATTGGCGGCGGTCTGCACGCTGGAGGTGTTGCCGGAGGTAACCAGCTTTCCTTTGTTTCCGTCCTTTTTGAGTTCGTAGATCTCATTCTTCAATCCCACGAACGGCGTGGTGTCAGTCTGATTTTTCACGGTCACCTGGATCTTGACCGTCGCATTCGTTTTGCTGACTTCCGGCGTAGTGACGAAGGTGCCCCAGTGGTCCACGTGTACGGGCGCGGATTTGACGAGCCAGACATTGCGATACAGGCCGGCACCCGGATACCAGCGGGAGGATTCGCGCGGGCTGTCCAGGCGTACAGAAAGAATGTTGGTGTCGCCCACCTTGATGAAGGGCGTGAGGTCGAGCTCAAACGAGGAATACCCGTAGGGCCAGCCGCCGACGAATTGGCCATTCAACCAAATCTCCGAATAGGACATCGCGCCGTCGATATCCAAAAAGATGCGTTTGCCTTCGTCCGCAGCGGGAATCGCGAAATGTTTTCGGTACCAGACCGGGCCAGAGAACTTCAATTTGCCGGTCGAGCCTTCGAGGTTCTGTTGGAACGGTCCTTCGATGGCCCAATCGTGCGGGAGATTCAACTGACGCCACGCGCTGTCATCGAAACCGGGCTGCGTGTAGGAAACATCGGCGCCCGGGTTGCCATCGGGCTTGGGCGGGGGTTCGTTGGTGACGAATTCTTCACCGGTCATCTTTATCCATGCCTGCAGGTTTGAATAACTCAGGCTGCCGGCAACATCGGCGGGGTCGTCTTTGATGAAACGCCAGTCGTCATCCAGCGAAATGCGCTCGCGGAGGGGTGCTGGCGCGGGGTTGGCGGATGCGGCCCACGCGGATGCAGGCAATAATAATGCCGCCAGGAGGATGGCTTTGATGGATGTGATCATGGGGATTTCTTTTGGGTGTTTGTTTTTGCGGCGGCACGCATGGATTCAGAGACAGGAATATTTTTAGATTCAAGTTCCTTCATAGCGCAATCCGGGCAAAGACCGTGTGTGAAAGATGCAGACGTATGTTTGGCGATATAGGTTTCAATCTGGTCCCAGTAACCACTGTCATCCCGGACCGACTTGCAATTTCCGCAGATGGGAACCAGACCGCGGAGCGTCTTCACTTCCGCCAGGGCCTGCTGCAATTGTGAGACGAGTTTTTCCCGTTCTTCGCCACGTTGTTTGCGCTCGGTGATGATCTGGATGAAAAAGATAATGCCGCCAATCTCACCGCTGCCTTTGTGCCACGGGCGGATCTCCCATTCAAGCCAATCAAAAGAGCCATCGGGACGGGTGCGGCCCTTGTCTTCCTCGCACCTTTCCACTGCGCCGGCCAACACGCGCCGGTGGCCTTCCTTCCAGCGTTCGGGCAGGTTGGGGAAGACGTCGTAGTGATGTTTACCGATGATATCGGCGTCGAGATGGAAATCTTTTATCCACCGTTCGCTGGCCTGCAGATAACGCAGGTCCGTATCCAGCACCGCGATAGCGGCGGGTGTGTGCCGGATGAATAGCTTTAGCATCTCTTCATTGGCAGCCAGTTTCCGCTCGGCATCACTGCGTTCGAGCGCGTGGCGGATGGCGCGCCCGAGGATGAGTTCGGTCAATTGGCCCTTGGGCAGATAATCCTGCGCTCCATTTTGGATGGCCCTCAAGGCGATTTCGTTGTCATCGAAACCAGTGAGAATCACGACTGGAATGTGGGGAGCGCACGCGCGAACTTTGGTCAACGACTGCAGGCCGGTGGCGTCGGGCAGTGTCAGGTCCAGCAGCACTACGTCGTATAAGCGGCCATTTAACTGTTGGAGTGCATCGCCCACGCGCATTACTGAATCCATTTCAAATCGCCCCACCCCGGCGCTGCTCAAGAGCGAGCGCACGAGATACGTGTCGTCGGCATTGTCCTCGACCAGCAGGACGGAGATGTTTCTGGAATACACCGATTCCATATCTAGGATGTCATACAGATCACGCGCGGGGTTTGAATCATTGTGCCAAACTTTGCCGGATTTGCGTCGCAAATCCAACCGTAATCCATAGAATCCAGCCATGGAACGCATCGGACTTTTCGGCGGTTCGTTCGACCCCGTCCACACTGGGCATCTGCTGGTGGCGCAAGCGGCGATTGAGGAACTCGCGCTGGCGCGATTGTTCTTTGTTCCGGCGGCACAATCGCCCTTCAAAACGGACCGCAAGCTCGCGGATGCGGCAATGCGTTCACGATTGCTAAGGCTCGCGCTTGCGGGCAGGCCGGACTGCGAAATCGACGAACAGGAAATCCGTCGCGGTGGTGTTTCCTACACGATCGATACGCTGCGCGACTACTCGAAGCGATTTCCGCACGCGAAATTGTTTTATCTCATCGGGGCCGACAACGTGCCGAAGCTGAACGAATGGCGCGAGGCGGCTGGACTGGCGAAGCTTGCTGAGTTTGTTGTGATTCCGCGCCCGGGACAGGATGCGGTTTCATTTCCCCAGCCGTTCCACGGGCGGATATTGCGAGGATTTCCATTCGGCGTTTCATCGTCTGAGATCCGTGCGCGCGTCAAGGCGGGCCTGCCAATCGAGCATCTGGTGCCCGGCGCAGTGGCCGAAGCCATCCGTGGGGCAGGCTTGTATGCGTGAGGAACAGCAATTTACCCTACAAATTTTGTCCGTGTCTCTGCGGTTCATCTGTGGTTAAATATGTTTGGCAACTATGGATTCAAAAAAATTGGCTCAATTGTGTCGTGAACTGGCGGAGAACAGGAAAGCGGAGAATATCGTCGTATTGGACGTGCGCAAAGTGTCGTCCATCACGGATTACTTCGTGATCGCCACGGGCACGAGCGAGCCTCACCTGCGCGCCATCCTGGATGAGATCACCGAAAAGTTGGCCGCCGAATACGGCCTGAAGCCGCGGGCGATGGATGGCAATGCGCGCATGGCCTGGGCGGTGTTGGACTATTTTGACGTCATCGTGCATGTGATGCGACCGGAAGTGCGCGAGCGCTATGACCTGGAAGCTTTGTGGGGTGACGCGCCGAAGATGAAGACGGCGGCAAAGACGGCGAAGAAGCCTGCCAAGCGAGCCGTCCTCAAGAGCTCGCATCGTTCGAGGAAGTGATTTCCCGCGCGTTTACACGGACGGTGCGGCGTCTCCGCCCTCGGCCAATTGCTCCTTGGGCGGATGCTTGCGCGACCAGCGCTGTTGGATGCCTTCCATATAGAGATAAATGACGGGCGTGATGTAGAGGGTCAATAATTGGGAAACGATCAAACCGCCGACCACCGCCAGACCCAACGGGCGGCGGGATTCCGAGCCGGCGCCAATGCCGAGGGCAATGGGCAATGTGCCCATGAGCGCGGCCATCGTCGTCATCATGATGGGCCGAAATCGCAGCATACAGCCTTCGAAGATGGCATCGGCCGGCTTTTTGCCCTGCTTCTGCGCTTCCAACGCGAAATCGATCATCATGATGGCGTTCTTCTTCACGATGCCGATAAGCATGATCAGGCCGACCATTCCGTAGAGATTCAATTCTGCGCGGGAGACGAAGGCATGAAAGAAAGCGCCGATGCTGGCCGGATGTGTCAGGTCATGGAGGGTCTGGCCATTCCAACTGAAAATGATAAGGGTCAACAACGCGCCAAAGCCAGCGGAGGGCAAGCCGGAGAGAATGGTGATAGGATGAATGAAGCTTTCGTACAAAATGCCCAGGATGAGATAGATGACCAGGATAGCCATCAGGATGAGCACAAGCATTCCTTTCATGGATGATTGGAAAACCTGTGCGGTGCCCTGGAACGAAGCGACGATAGTCGCTGGCAGGTGAATCTCCGATTCGAGCCGATTGATCTGGTCCACGGCGGTTCCGAGGGAGACGCCGGGAGCGAGGTTAAAAGAGATGGTTACAGCAGGCAATTGCCCTTGGTGTGAGATGGTCATGGGTCCTACATCCCGCGTGACGCTCGCTACGGCGCTCAAAGGAACGAGCCGGTTCGTGTTCGAAGTGGAATGGATGTAAAGTTTGGACAATGCGTCAGGGTCACGTTGGAATTCCGGCGAAACTTCGAGGATGACCCAGTATTCGTTGACGTCGGTATAAATGGTGGAGACCTGGCGCTGGCCGTAGGCATCGAACATCGCATCTTCGATCTGCTGCGCGGTGAGGCCGAGGGCAGAGGCTTTGTCGCGGTCAATTTTAACCTCGGCCTGGAGGTTCGCGATCTGGAGATCGCTGCTCACATCTTGGAATCCGGGCAACGCGGAGATTTTGTCCACGAGAATAGGGATCCAATGATAAAGCTGGGCCAGGTCGGTGCCCTGGAGGGTGAATTGATATAAAGCTTTCGTCGGACGACCGCCGATGCGGATGAGCGGCGGGACCTGGGGATAAACTGTGAAGCCCGGAATTTTTGCCAGCTTGGGACGCAGTTCCTGGATGACTTCGTCGGCCGATAATTTGCGGTCTTTCCGGTCTTTGAGGCGGATGAAGAGACGTCCATCATTGCCAGTGGCAGTCGGACCACCCGCACCGATGCTTGACATAAATGCCGCCACGTTAGGGTCTTCGCTGACGATTTTCGCAGCCTGCAACTGGTGGTCGCGCATGGCTTCGAACGAAATATCCTGCGCGGCCTCCGTAGTGGCAGAGATTTGGCCCGTGTCTTCACTTGGAATGAAGCCGATGGGCATGACGTAGAACAGGAAAAGCGTGGCGATCAGCACTGCAAGCGAGACCATCAGCGTGGTGAAGCGATGGCGCATGACGACCGTTAACGTACGCTCGTAGAGCTTAAGCCAGGCGTCGAACACCCGTTCCATGGCGTTATAAAATTTGCCATGCTCCTTCTTTTCGGTGTGCTTCACGAAGCGGCTGGCCAGCATGGGTGTCAAGGTGAGAGAAACGAAACCTGAAACGAGGACGGCCGACACGATGGTGACGGCGAATTCATGCAGTAAGCGGCCCACGATGCCGGCCATGAACAATACGGGGATGAACACGGCCGCAAGCGACAATGTCATCGAGATGATGGTGAAACCGATCTCCCGCGAACCTTTGAGCGCGGCTTGCATGGGGGTCTCGCCCAGTTCCATGTGGCGGACAATGTTTTCGAGCATGACGATGGCATCATCCACGACGAAGCCGACCGAGAGTGTGAGCGACATCAAAGAGAGGTTGTCCAGGCTATAGCCGAACAAGGACATGACGGCGAAGGTGCCGACGATGGACATGGGCAGCGCCAGGCTGGGGATGAGGGTGGCGTGGAGGTTGCGCAGGAACAAAAAGATGACGAGCACCACGAGGCACACGGTGAGCACGAGCGTGAATTCAACATCATGCACAGAAGCGCGGATGGATTGGGAACGGTCAAAGAGCACTTCCAATTTCACCGCGGCAGGGATTTGCAGGCGAAAATTGGGCAGCAACTTCATGATGCCGTCCACCACTTCCACCGTGTTTACGCCGGGCTGGCGTTGGACGGCGAGCACGATGGCGCGGGTATTGTTGAACCAACTGGCGACGTAAGTGTTCTGGACGCTGTCGATGACATTGGCCACTTGTTCGAGCCGGATAGGACGGCCATTGCGATAGGCTACGATGAGCGGGCGAAAGTCGGCGGCGTTCTTAAGCTGGCCATTGGCTTCCACCGTGTAGGCCTGATGCCGTCCATAGAGCGTGCCGGTGGGGAGATTGACGTTTCCGTTGTTGATAGCATCGCTGACTTCATCAATCCCGACGCCGAGGGCGGCGAGCTTGTCAGGGTCCACTTGCACGCGAACGGCGTATTGCTGAGAACCGAAAACGGAGACCTGGGCAACGCCATTCACCATCGAAATCTGCTGGGCGAGCATGTTTTCGCCGTAATTGTCCACGTCCGAGAGCGGCAACGTGGGCGAGGACAGAGCCAGAAACAAGATGGGAGAATCGGCGGGATTGACCTTACTGTAAGTGGGTGGCGAAGGCATATTCGGCGGCAATTGCCGGGAAGCCTTTGAGATGGCGGCCTGAACATCCTGTGCAGCGGCGTCGATATCGCGACTCAAATTGAATTGGATGGTGATGGACGCCTGTCCAAGCGAGCTGACGGACGTCATCGAATCGATGCCCGCGATGGTGGAGAATTGTTTTTCCAGCGGGGTGGCCACGGCCGAAGCCATGGTGTCAGGACTCGCGCCGGGCAAACTGGCAGAGACATTGATAGTGGGATAATCGACGCTCGGAAGGTCACTGACCGGCAGGGTGCGGAAAGCGATGGCGCCAAAGAGCAGAATGCCCGACATGACCAGGGTGGTCATGACCGGGCGGCGGATGAAAAGCTCCGGAATACTCATTTAGCGGTCGGCTTTGCCACGGAGTTCGTCGGCGTTCCGAGCGATACCCTGGTCCCTGGCGTCAATCGCATCTGGCCGTCGGTCACAACGACTTCATCGTTCGTCAGGCCTTTTTCCACGACGGTCATGCCGTTGTAAGCTGTGCCGATGGAGATGGAGCGTTCGTCGGCGGTTTGGTCACCTTTGATCACGTAAACATATTGGCCATTTTGTCCCGTCTGCACTGCTTGCGTGGGAACGACGAGGGCGTTGGGCAATTGTGACAGGGTCAATTGCACACGGACGAATTGTCCGGGCCACAGCCGGTTGTTTGCGTTGTCAAAAGTTCCTTTGAGCTGGATGGTGCCGGAATTGGGATCTACCGCGTTATCGATGAAAGTCAGTTCACCTTCGGCAGGGTCACCAGTCATATTTTGGATGGTGGCTTCCACGCGCAACGGAGCGTTGAGCATCTCGCGCTTGATCTCGGCGAGGTATTGTTCCGGCACAGAAAATAGAACGGAGATGGGATGGATCTGGGTGATGGTCGCCATCACGTCGTCCTCGGACTTGATGATATTGCCCGGATAGACCAATTGCGCACCGACGACGCCATCGATGGGCGAGGTGATGGAGGTGAATTCCAGGTTTAAGGCTGCATTAGTAACCGCAGCATTGTCTGCTGCTACCATTCCCTGCTGGGACATCAAAGATGCCTTGGCAGTGTCATATTGGTCCTGTGAATCAATCTGCTGGGCGAACAATTGTTTCTCGCGGTCAAATTGGACCTGCAGGTTCTGCATTTGCGCGACGTCCTTGGCCGCGGTCGCGCGGGCTTGCAGCAGAGCCGCTTCAAACGGGCGCGAATCGATGGTGAAGAGCAAATCGCCTTTCTTCACTTCCTGGCCTTCCTTGAAGTGGACATCGCTGAGCTGGCCAGTGACCTGTGAGCGGAGGGTCACGGTGGAATAAGCGAGGACATTGCCGACCGCGGCGACGCGCACGGGAATGTTCGTGGCGATGACGTGGGCCACGACGACAGGCACGGCGGGGGCCTGCGGACTGCCCGATTTTTTAGAGCAACCTACGATGGAAACCATTGCCAGCAGGGAGAGGCACACCTGCCGGCCGGGCCATTGCATAAATATGAATTTCATGCCGTCTTGGGATTAGGAGCGGGCTGTAACAATTCTGCAAACTTTCGCAAAAATGCCACACGGTCTTTTTGAAATTGGGGGTCTTCTACGCGCAATCCAGTGATCAGACGCGCCAATTGGGGAAAGGCTACGGGATAGGTGGTTAAACCATACATTGCGAGCATGAGATGGCGCGGGTCAAATTCTTTGGTGACCAGCCCGGCTTCCTGCCGTTTGCGCATGCGCTCGACGGCGCGCTCGGCGGCTTCGCGGCGCTTTTCTTCATCAATGACGCGTTTGCCCGCACTCTGCAAGGCTTCCCATTCGAGCAGACGGATCCAGTCCATGTCTTTGCAAGCGAGCTCGAACCAGAAGGGCAGGTTTTCGGCCGGGTCGCCGGACAGCGATTCGGCCCAGGCGCGGCGGTCGGCCATCTTGCGGCGGAGGATCTCGCGGAAGAGTGATTCCTTGTTGCCGAAATAATGGTAGAGCATGCGCTTGTTGACCCCGGCGGCGCTTGCAATGGCGTCCACGCGCGCGCCGGCAAAGCCGCGGGCGGAAAATTCTTTCAGGGCAGCGGCCAGGATGCGCTCGCGCGTGCGCTCAGGGTTGCGCGCGATGGCAGGCCGCGATTTCGTTGGTTTGCTCATTGATTCCCAGATAAGTAACCATTGAGTTACTTAAGGCGCAAGTGTGAATTTATTGGTGTTGAAGCCCAGTATGCAGGAATCAAGACACGGGGTCGAGATTTCTGGTGGCGGGATATATCGCGGGTGATTGTGCCCTTAAATTAAGGCCATTAGGTCGGAAGGCATTGCAAAATACAGCCTACCCGCATTAACCCCGCGTAATGCGGGTAGGCTAGATAAATAATGGCGATTTGTCGAGGGCGATTTTATTTCGAGGGCATTAAAGACATACGGGTCTTTCGATGTGTTCGAGATATTCGAGGCGATCGGGTCGTTGATCTCGGAGATGTTCGAGCTGGTCGGGAGGCCGGGATTTGCGAGTCGTCCGAAATGTTCCAGACGGATTTTATGTCGCGTCAGACTTTCAGGCCCGGCCGGTCTTTGTGCCACGGGGTGCTCTGCTCGTAGGCGTGCGCGATGCGCAGGATGGTTTCTTCGCCGAACGGTTTGCCCAGCAGTTGCAATCCGATGGGCAGCTTAGGCGTTTTGGTGAAGCCGCAAGGGATGCTGAGGCCGCAGATGCCGGCAAGGTTGCAGGAAATCGTGAATACGTCGGAGAGGTACATCTGCAACGGGTCGTCAGATTTTTCGCCGATCTTGAAGGCAGCGGTCGGCGTGGTGGGGGTGATGATGGCGTCCACTTTTTCGAAGGCGTTGAGAAAATCCTGGCGGATGAGCGTGCGGACTTTTTGCGCGCGCAAATAATAAGCATCGTAGTAGCCGCTGCTGAGGACGTAGGTGCCGAGGATGATACGGCGTTTCACTTCCGGACCAAAACCAGCGCCGCGCGTTTTACTGTAGAGCTCGATGGGGTCTGCGCCATCCACGCGCGCGCCGTAACGGATGCCGTCAAAACGTGCGAGGTTCGCCGAAGCTTCCGCCGGGGCGATGATGTAATAGGTCGCGGCGGCGAATTCCGTATGCGGCAGGGAAATCTCTTCGACGGTGGCGCCGAGCGATTGCAATTGTTTGACGGCGGCGTCCACGGCGGCTTTCACTTCGGGGTCGAGTCCCCCGATCATATACTCCTTCGGCAGGCCGAGACGCAGGCCTTTGATGTTTCCATTCAGCAATGCGGTGTAATCGGGCACGGGCTGGGGGATGCTGGTGGAATCACGCTCGTCGTGGCCGCTGATGACTTTAAGCATCGTGGCATTATCATGCACATCTTTGGTGAACGGTCCGATCTGGTCGAGCGATGAGGCAAAGGCGACGAGTCCGTAACGTGAGACACGGCCATAGGTGGGTTTCATGCCCACGCAACCGCACAACGCAGCGGGTTGGCGGATAGAGCCGCCGGTATCGGTGCCGAGCGTGGCAATGACTTCATCGGCTGCGACTGAAGCGGCTGAACCACCGGAGGAGCCGCCGGGGATGCGCGAGGTGTCCCAGGGATTATGCGTGATGCCGAAGGCGGAATTTTCGGTGGAACTGCCCATGGCAAATTCGTCCATGTTCAGGCGACCAAAAATGATGGCACCCGCGGCCTTCAATTTCTCGATAACTGTTCCATCATACGGTGAAATGAATTTGCCGAGGATCTTTGAGCCGCAGTTGAGTGGGTGGTTTTTTACGGCAAGCACGTCCTTGATGCCGATGGGCACACCGAGCAACGGCTTCTGGGCGAGGGTGGCGCCGGCGGCGATCTGTTTATCAATGGTATCGGCTTGGGCCAACGCATCGTGTGCGTCGTAGCTGATGAAGGCATGGACGTCATGCTCCACGTGTTGGATGCGGTCAAGGCACGCCTGCATGACTTCGCGGGAGGAGACCTCGCGTTTGGCGATCTTCGCGGTGAGTTGGGAAATGGTGGATTGATTTAACATGGCAACGCCGGATGTGCGATTATTCGACAATCTTGGGCACCATGAAAAGGCCGTTGGCTTTGGCGGGCGCGTTGCGCATGGCTTCATCGTGCGGGAGCGAGGGGCGGACTTCGTCGGCGCGGGTGACGTTGACCATGGGTACGGCGTGGGCGGTGGGCTCGACGCGGGAGACATCGATGGACTTCAATTTTTCCATGAAGCCAAGGATGTTGCCCAATTGAGCGCCGAGTTTTTTTTCCTCGTCGGGGCTCAATGAGAGCCGGGCCAGGTGCGCCACGTATTTGATATCAAAATCGCCAGCAGGCATGTGGCGAGTTTCGGGTTTCGGGTTTCGGGTTTCAAGTTCAGAAAGCAACTAAACGCAACCCAACCCGGCGCCCGCAACCTGTTCTACCGGGATTTATTTGACCCGCTTGAGATGGCTATGGTCCGATTGGGCGGGCTGGCCCATCACGGACATCTTCGAATCAAGGTCCATTTCGTCGCCGGTGATCTTCACAGTGCAGTCTACGGTTAGGGCGATCTTGTCAGGCGTACCGGGAGGCGCTTTTCCCTTGGCTTCCGGCGGCAAGGGCATGCTGATAGACGCCGTGAAATGGGTGTCATCGGTGAATTTGTAGGTCCCGCTCATCATGATGGAGCCGTCTGAGCCCATCACCGTTACGGAGCCGTCCGTTTTGAATTCAGAGACCGTGTTGTCCTTATCGTCGTGCCATTTGCCGATGATGGCGTCGCCCGTTTTTTTGGAGCAGGAGGACAGCAGCAGGGCGGCGCAACAGGCGAGGCAGGTGATGAGTACAATTCTTTTGAATGAAAACTTCATGAATATCCCTTTTTTGGTTTTGGAGTCGGGCAAGAGATACGTAAGAAACATTGATGTGTCCAGCAGTTAAATCAGGCGAAAAGACGCGAAGGCGGGCAGGCCGAAGACCGTGATTATTTTACCCGCGTCAGGTGGACGTGGTCGGTTTGATCGGGCTGGTCCGGCACTTTGATGGTAGAATCCATCTCGAGGTCGTCGCCGGAGAATTGCAGGGCACTGATGACGGTCATCGTCACATCTTTGGGTGGGATGTGCATGGGAATCTCGAGGGATACATGCGAGCTATCCAGAAATTTATAGGTGCCGTTCACTGTCACGCCATTGCTGGTGAAGACCAGGGTGCCATCCGGCCGATACTCCACGAGCGTGCCGTCTTTTTCCACGCGCCATTTGCCGACAAACAGGTCGCGGTTGTTTGGAGAACAGGACGTGAAAAGAAACAGCGCGAGGCAAACCAACAAAAGAGCGGATGCCTTGAATGGAGCAAGTCGCTGTTTCAAAGTTTTATTTTATCCGTTTGAAATGGACGGATTCAGCTTTGCTATCGGCAGCAGAATCGCCCGGCAAGGACATCGATATGCTCATATCGATGTTGTCATGGTCCTGCACGGCCAGTGTGCAATTGAGCGTCATGGTGTCGGGTGTTCCCGGCACGGAATTGGTCCCGCCTTCAGTCAGGTCAACCAACATCTGGAGGTGGGTGGCATCGGTAAATTTATAGGTGCCCTTTTCATTTGCACCGTCGTCGTTGCCCTGGATGGTGCCGTCGGATTTGAATTCGATGGCGGATTTCTCACCCACGACCTGCCAGTTGCCGATGATGAGGTCTTTATTCGCCTGCGTCGGCTTGGAGCAGGCGGATAAGGCCAACGCTGTGACGAGCATCAATGCGAAGGCTGAAATTTTTTTCCGGAAAATCATCGGTCAATCCTCATCGAACTTGCGTTTGACGAGCGCTTCGATCTCGGCGATGGCGGCGCTGGCATCGGGGCCCTGGGCGTGGATGATGAGTTTGCTGCCGGGTCCGGCGGCGAGCATCATCAGGCCCATGATGCTTTTGCCGTTGATCTTTTCACCGTCTTTTTCCACGAAGATGTCGCACTGAAAACGATTGGCGGTCTTGACGAAGAGCGCGGCGGGCCGGGCGTGGATGCCCAGCTTGTTGATCACCAGAAGTTCTTTAGTCAGTGCGCGTGCGCTCATTAAGGGGCAAACGATAGCTGATTATGAAGGATTTGCAAATGAGAGTGTGAGGGGAAAAAGCCGTAGCCGCAATAAGGCGCAAAAAGGCACAACAGGGGAAGTTTAACAGAAGGACGTATCAGGGAACGGAGGGTTTTAACCACGGATGGACAGGTATGTGGAAAGGGGGAACGAGGGTGGAGGATTTGAAGATGGAGGATGCGGGGAGTTTTTAGTGGGAGATCGACCGTTCTGACCCAGAACTCGATGCATCCAAATCCGCGGTAGGGTTGGTGGCGGATGGGAGGTCGGATTGATTGGTGATGCGTTTAGAGATCGGCCAAACTTTAAGCGATTTTCTTGCGGTCAATGTTGCTATGGCCGAGGGCGGCCACGCGCCGAAGGCGGGAATAATGGTTGACAAAGTTTGACTATTATTGTATATGTGTTTGTAGTTCTTTGATAATTGAAAATCGGTGATTCGTTAAACGAGTTAAATGGTTAAATGAGGGTCGAAGGCCGAGAGTCAGGACGGCTCGTCAGTAGCCTCGCCCCACCAGCTTACCGGGTTCTTACCCGGTAATACCGGCCTTTACCGGCCAAAATAAACAATCTTTTTGTCGGCAGCGCCGATCGGCTACCATGAAAAGAGTGGCTTATGCAAAGGCTTCAAAACACGGCCTAAGGTATTGAAAAGACGCAGGTGGCTGTTTTTTAGGAACCAACACAGAATCAGTTGGTTAGGCAAAAATGGCCACAGGCAACGCCAGCCAACTCCAGCCAACTAAAGGATGAATCAATCGGGAAGGCGGGAGGAAGAATGCAGAATGAAGAAAAACCGGGCGCAAGGCGCGTTCGGTAGAAAGGCCTGAGAAGACCGATAATGACGCATGAAATCGGATGGAGGCCAAGCTCGATTCAAGGATTTTCAAGGTTATTCAAGGGGGGAATTTTTTCTGCGTGATGCCGGGGCCCGGGAATGCGAGAAATACTGAATCCAGTTTTCCAAAAAGGCCGTAATACTGAAAATTCTGGAAATACTAGATTTTTAGATGAATCAAAAGGCAATCCCAGGCACTGCCTATGACTTCACCGCTTTGGCCATCTGGGCGACCAGGCGTTCATTCAGTTCTTTGGCGGGATTATAACCGGTCAGTTTCAGCTTGGTGTGAAAAGCGGCCACTTCCACCAGCCGGGCGAGGTCGCGACCAGGCCGCACGGGGATGGTGATGTGGGGGATGTCCACGCCGAGAATCTTGACGAATTCCTGCTCCATGCCGAGGCGGTCCACGTCCTTGACCTCTTCCCATTGTTTGAGGGAGACGACGAGGTCTACGCGTTTATCGGTGCGGATGCTTTTGATGCCGAACATGGCGGGGACGTTGATGATGCCGATGCCGCGCACTTCCATATGGTTGCGGGTGAGTTCGCCGCTGGTGCCGATGACTTCATGGCCATCCACGAGGGTGACTTTGGTGGCGTCATCGGCGACCAGGCTGTAGCCGCGTTCGATGAGGGCGAGGACGCTCTCACTTTTGCCGATGCCGCTTTCACCGCGGATGATGACGCCGACGCCGAGGATATCCACCATGCTGCCGATCTCGGTGCCGCGCGGCGCAAACATCATCTCCAGCGCCAGCGTGGCGAGGTTGATGAATTTCATGGTGATGAGCGGCGTCAAAAAAACGGGCACGTTGCATTCCTCGGCGATCTTCAACAGCAGTTTGTCCGGCTTGAGGTTGCGGCTGAAAACGATGCAGGGGATCTTGTAAGCGCAGAGGATCTTGTACCGGTCGATCCGTTGCGCGGGGGACAATGATTTTAAAAAATAGGCTTCGGCGTTGCCGATGACCTGCACGCGTTTATAGGCGAAGTAGCGGGTGAAAACAGAAAGGACGAGGCCGGGACGGTTGACGGTGGGTTCGCGGATGAGGCGTTTGAGACCACCGGCACCGGCGGCGAGTTTCATGCCGAGGGCGTCGGCCTGGCCCGTGTAAAAACGCTCCACTGTGACGTCATCGCGTTGCATGGCGATAGTTTAGAATCTTCTCCCCTGAAAGTAAGCTAAAAATCCAAGCCGTCGCTTTGACCCCCAAAAGCATCATATGGCCAGAATTGGTCATGAACAAAGGACGCCATCTTTGTTATGCTCCTAACTAATCAGAAGCAAAAAAACCGGGTAACGCCGTGACGTAGTACGTCACGGAAGAATTCTAATCAAACTATGAAAACAGCTGTATTTTCACGGCTTATTGCGGTCATCACCGTATCGCTTATTGCCACAACCTCTTCTTACGCCCAATCCACCTGGAGCGGTGGGGCCACGCCGTTCTCAGGCTTTTCGGCTGCGGGCAATTGGGACGTTGCACCCACGTCCGGCGGAGCCAATAATTTATTTTTTGCCGGGAGTGTCAACCTGAGTCCCAGCAATGATATCACGCTGACGACCCTGGATACTGGAATCACTTTCAATCCCGGCGCTTCGACGTTCACCATCATCGGTGGTGCGATCCGGGCCGGGAACATCACGAACAATTCATCGGTGGTGCAGAACATCATCCAGTCGCTACGCTTGAACGGTACGCGCACCATCAATGTGGGAAGCGCCGGGATGTTTCTGGGACAACCGGTTGGTTCTACCTCGACCAGTTCGCGGACCGTCACCAAAACGGGTTCAGGCGATTTGACCATTACGGGCGGCAATGCCGCCAGCGGCGGCTCTTCCTACAATGTCCTGCAGGGCGCGCTGGTTTTCTCGAATTCCGTCGGGCAGGTAACCTCGTTGGGCGCAGGGGCCGCTCCTTTCCCAAGTGTCAGCCTGGCAGCCAGTGGAACTTCACTCCGCCTGAACAACGCGGGCACAGTTACTATCGCCGGTGGCGTGACCACAGTTTCCGGTTCCAGTGTCATCCTCGGTCTGAGCAGCGGAACCCTGATACTCTCCAATACGCTTAACATTGCTTCCGGTGCAACACTTAGCGGTATTGGGACGATCAAGAGCGGCAATGTCTTGGTTTCTGGTGATGTGGAACCGGGGACGCTCGGGATCATTGGGGGTCTCACGAACAAAAACACGCTGACTTTCACGCCGGGCTCATCCATCACGATGGAACTGGACCGGTCATTGGCCATAAACGCGGATCTGCTTGCCGGTGGCACGCTAAATTTTGACGGTCTTTTGAACATCACCAACATCGGCACCAGCCTGCAGCTGGGAGACATCTTCAACCTCTTCGACGGAACCCTTTCCGGAACGTTTGCTTCCACCAACCTGCCGACACTGGGTGCTGGCCTGGGCTGGGATTTCAGCTTGTTCAGCTCCCAGGGAATCATTTCGGTTGAAGCTGTTCCCGAACCGACGACGGTGGCGTTATTCAGCACTGCGGCGGTGGCCGTCATCTGGCGCGCTCGTCGTCGCCGTAGCTGAAGCGACTTAAAACGCTCTAAGCGCCCTCAGCGAAACGCGTGCAGATGGACTGACTGAGGGTGACAAATGTTTCCTCCGGCAGGCCGGGGCGTTTGCCGCGTCGTCGCAGGATGCCCCAATTGCGTTTTAATTTTCGTTTTCCCAGCGGCAGGGCGGCGAGGGTTTTATCGCGCAATTCATCCCGCACGGTCCAAGGCGCCATGATGCTGACGCCGAGGCCGACCTGCACGAGTTCTTTGATGGCTTCCATGCTGCCCAGTTCAACGAAGAGATTCAGGGCGATGCCTTCGTGGCGGAAATATTCCTCCACGAGCCGGAAGGTGAAACTGTGGCGATGGTAAAGGATGTAATTTTGTTTGGTGATCTCGGCGCGGTCCACATGGCCTTTCACGGCCCAGGGGTGATGTGGTTCCACGATGAAACACATCTCGTCGGTGAAGAGCGGCAGGAATTCCAATGGCGTGCGGCCTTCGGGTTCTAGGGTGATGGCGAGGTCGATCTCTCCCCGTTCCAGCATGTCCACCATCAGGCGCACATCGCCGGGGGAAATGGAGAGCTGGCATTGGGGAAAACTTTTACGCAATTCGCGCAGGACGGGCGGGAGGATGTATTGGCAGGCGGTATTGCTGGCACCGATGCGCAGGCGGCTATGGCCCCATTTGCCCAGATGGTTGAGGGATTCCCGCACGGCATCCATTTCGGCGAGGACGCTTTGGGCATGTTTCAAAAGTTGTTCACCTGCGAGAGTGAGGGCTACCTTTTTACCCACCCTGTCCAAAAGACGACAGCCGACATCGCTTTCCAATGCCTTGATGGAATGGCTGATGGCGGATTGGGAGAGGTAAAGTTGTTTGGCTGTCTTAGTGAAACTCCCGGTGTTTACCAACGTGACAAAGGCCCTTAACTGCCTGCTATCAATAGGCTCGCTCATGTATACATCTCATTCATCATTGCGATTCATTTTTCAGCCGTTTCATTTTGGTGCGTGCCTCGCAATTGGCACGCGGTCGGCTAATCGTTCATTCGTTGACGTTGGTTTCAGCAGATTAAGAGCCAGCGTAATTGTTGTGTGTTGGGTGGTGGGGAACGCCGTCAAAAAGTGGGGAGACGGCGCGGCCCCTCAGATTGGGCGGGTTTCACTGGTCGAAGTGGAGGCTTTGGACTACTGGAACCCGCCCTTCACGTCTTCAAACATCATTTTCTGACGGGCTTCTAAGCAGGTAAACCACAAAAATCTCAGGTTTTCTGTCACTTTTGCCGCCTAAGCGGACATATATCCGTAAGGACCACGACGTGCGGCAGCCGAATTTTGTCCATGGCCGTGCCAAATGTGCGGGGGCAGGGCGAACGATAATACTTGAAACAAAACCGGTTTAGCGGTGTCTGATAGGAAACATGCGCAGGGCTTTCACGCTCATCGAGCTATTGGTGGTTATCGCCATCATTGCGATTTTGGCTGCGATGTTGTTTCCGGTTTTGTCGCGCTCGAAACAAAAGGCGCAGGGCACGTTATGCCTTAATAACGGCAAGCAAATGATGACAGCGATTTTTCTCTATACCGGCGAAAACGAGGAGTTGTTCCCGCCCAATCCAGATGATGGCAATATAGTGCCCGGGTATAACTGGTGCGGCGGGAAGGCTGGCATCGGAGGCCCGCAGGAATTCGATGATGATGTCCTTAAGGACCCCAATCGCAGCCTCCTGTTCCCTTACCTCAAGGGCGATGTTTCCGTGTTTCATTGTCCGTCGGATAAACGCTGGGGATCATTCAATGGCCATGAGGTGCCAGCGGCCCGCACCTTTTCAATGAACCAGGCGGTGGGCACGATTGATCCCACGTTTGATCAATACCGCACGGGCCACAGCGGGGTTCCCAATCTCCCGGTGAACGGGCCATGGCTGAATAACCAGTACAATCATCGTGCAAATGCGCCCTGGTGCACTTATGGCAAACTTTCCAGCGTCACCCAGCCGGGCCCGGCGATGCTTTGGGTGCTGTTGGATGAAGACGCGAACGGACTCAATGACGCGGCGTTTGGTTTTGGCATGGAACAGCCTATCTGGGTGGATGCCCCGGGCACGTATCACGACGGCGGTTGCGGCTTTGCTTTTGCCGATGGCCATTCTGAAGCGCATCATTGGGCAAGCCCCGCCCCAAAAATCGCGGACAATAATCCCATCGTGGAAGACACCGACAAGCAGGATTGGCTTTGGATGCGGGCGCGTACATCGGCTGACAGCACGGGCACGATGCCGCCGATAAATTGAATGATGAAACGCGCATTCACGTTGATCGAATTGTTAGTGGTCATCGCCATCATCGCGATATTGGCGGCGTTGATATTTCCAGCGCTGGCAGGGGCCAAGGCGAAGGCGCAACGGACATCGTGCATGAACAACCTGAAACAGGTGATGACAGCGACGCACCTGTATGCGGATGAGAACAGCAGTTTTTTGCCGTTCCCGAATTCGGCACATCGTGACCCGGAAGGGCCCGGCTGGTTATACAACGGGACGAACAACCTGACGTTGCCGGAGACCGTGCAGACAGGCCAGCTTTGGCAATATTTGAAGATGCAATCCATCTATATGTGTCCGATCGACCGCGAGCCTTTGGTCTATGGCCCGTCCGCCACGCCGCGGCCACAGCAGCTTTCCAGTTATTGTATGAATTCTGTGGCACATGATTTCGGTCGGCTTGGCTATAAGACGCTCAAGATAGAAGCTATCAAGGCTGATGGCGTGTGTTATTGGGAAACCGACAGCGGGCCCGACGCCGAGGACAGCGCGTGGAATGATGCATGCAACCAGCCGGTGTCGCAGGAGGGATTGACGACGCGCCACAGCCAGGGCGGGGTGGTCGCATGTTTCGACGGCCATGCCGAGTGGATGAAACAGCAATCGTTCGATGACGAAGGCAATAATGGTCCGGGGCGGCTTTGGTGTTCGCCCGATTCCACGGACGGACATTGATATGGAATATGTCCGTCATAGCGCGGTTAGGTGTTTGCTCTGGAATGTCTTAAGTTGCCTTCTTGATCAGTCCCGCCTTCGGCGGGAGAAACCCCTCACCCGCCTCGCCATCGCTCCGCACCCTCTCCCATCCGATGGGCGAGGGCATCGCGGCAGCTTAAGACATTCCAGAGCGTTCACGCTCATCGAGTTGTTGGTGGTCATCGCCATCATTGCGATTTTGGCCGCGATGCTGTTGCCGGCGCTCGCGCGGTCGAAGGCACGCGCGAAAACGGCGCAGTGCAAATCGAACCTGCACCAGATCAGCATGGCGATGAAGTTATATGCGGATGAATCGGAGGGTTTGTATCCGATCTCCGGCGGAAAGATTCCCTGGGACAGCGTGGACAGTGAGACGCAAAGCGCGAGCTGGATGCAGCAGATATTCCGTTATACGGGAAACATAGGGGTTTACCGTTGTCCCAAGGATGACGTGTCCAAATACAGTTACTTCAACGGCGTGCGCGCGGCGTTCATTGTGGCTAATGGTGTCGCCTCGGTGGACAGCAAGGCGATCAAGTTCCCGTCGGCGTATGTGTTGTCCGGCGACACGATGTGGGGAGACGACAAGGCTGATGATGCGGACAAGGATGATTACACGCAAAATTGCGTGGGCGGCGAGGACAACGGGGACCCGTCGGAGGACTGGCAGGTGCACACCGGCGGCCAAAACATTTTATTCGAGGACGGCCATGCGAATTGGTATTCCGGCTACAAGACCAATGAGATGACCTTCCGTTACGATTCCATCCAGGGATGGCAATAAAATATGAAGACCACAAAAATAAGATTGGGCGGGTTCACGCTCATCGAGCTGCTGGTGGTCATCGCCATCATCGCCATTCTCGCGGCGATGATCATGCCCGCGCTCTCCAGCGCCAAACAGAAGGCGCAGCAAACGGCTTGTCTGAATAATCAGAAACAACTCGGTCTGGGCATGATAACGTATATCGACGAACACGATGACGCGTTCCCGGGCATCGCCTCGCAGCATAGTGGATTCAATGAATCCGATTGGATCTATTGGCGGACGAACGACCCGGCGCATCCGGTGGAGAAAAGTCCGATTGTGGCGCAACTTTCGAGCGCGAGCCCAGCGCTGTTCCGTTGCCCGATGGATAAGGATGACTCGGACCGGCTGGCGAATGCGACAACCGCCGACGGGCCGTATCTGTACAGTTACAGCCTGACAGGCTACGGTTTTCAACCAGCGGAATTGGATTCAGACGGAACCTTCAACCAGGGAATGTCATCGACGGTGGATCCCAACACCGGAAAATGGGCGCCGTTCAAACAATCGGCGGTGCGCAATCCAACGTTGAAGATCATGCTCGCGGAAGAGCCGGGCTGCTCAAAGGCATGGGACAACCCGACGGGTGATCCCCCGATCAATGATGGGCGTTGGTATTCGGGTAGCGGAAACCCGCTCACCATCCGGCATGGCGGCAAGGCGAACATTGCGTTCGCCGATGGCCACGTGCAATTGGTGCCCCCAGAATTTGGGGATGATATCACCAATTCACTGCCGAGCTTGTAAGTCTTCTTTGGGCAATAAATAATTGTCCCCTTCTGCCGCCCTGTGTGCGTGAATAGGATGAATGGCCAGCGATGACATGCAATTGGTGCGGGAGTATGCCTCCAGCGGAAGCGAGCGGGCGTTTGAAGCGCTGGTGGACCGTCACGCGGCCCTGGTGTATTCGGCGGCACTCCGGCAGGTGCGCAACCCGCAATTGGCTGAGGAAGTGACCCAGGTGGTTTTTGTGATCCTGGCCCGCAAGGCGCACAGCCTTGGCGAAAAGACAATTCTCCCCGGCTGGCTGTATCGCGCAACGCGTTTCGCCGCGGTGGCCGTGCTGAAACGCGAACTCCGCCGCCAACGCCGTGAACAGGAGGCCTACATGCGATCTACCCTTGATGCTGAATCGGATTCCACCTGGGAACAGATGTTTCCACTGCTCGACGAGGCCATGACGCATCTGGGCGATGCGGAACGCAACGCAGTGGTGCTACGTTTTTTCGAGGGGCGCACCTTACTGGAGGTGGGCAATGCGCTGGGCACAAACGAAGAAGCCGCCAAGAAACGGGTGAGCCGGGCAGTGGACAAGTTGCGCGTGTTTTTTGCGCGGCGCGGTATGGTGATTTCAGCGGCGACCATTGGCACTGCGATGACGGCCAACTCAGTGCAGGCCATGCCCATCGGGCTGGCGGCGACGATTTCGGCGACGGCTGTGAAGGGTTCGGTTGTCACCACCTCGACTTTAACCCTCACGAAAGGAGCGCTGAAAATCATGGCATGGGCGAAAGCAAAAACGGCGATCTTCATCGGGGCCGGGTTACTGCTTGCGGCCGGAACGACCACAGTCGTGGTGGAACATAGCCAAGCGCACGGAGAGGCCATCCTTACCCAGCGGCTGGAAGACGGCTCAACGCTCGTACTGACCAGTGTCATCTTTGGTGACAAACATCAGTTCGTCCACGGCGATAAGACCAATTCTCTGGTGCGACCCAACCATGATGAAATGATGGCGGAATTCCGGTTGGAGGGGAATAATCTTAAAAACCATCCACTGGTGAAACCGGCATTCTTCCGGCAGTTCCGGATCATGGTGCACGGGGACAAAGGAATCGAGTACGCGGAAGAATTTCTGCCAAGTGAATTTAAAGCGGATGCCGGTGCGTATTATGGATACGTGCAGACGAGCGTTTTTCCGCGGGACTCAGCATGGCTTTGGTTCCGGATCGAGAAATCGGAAACAAATAATCCATACGGTCCGTGGAGCAAGGTGGCAGAGTTCAAAGCGGCCAATCCGGCTCAGTCGGAGAATCATGACTGGGTTGCAGGGGCTGTTCCCACCACGAATTCAATCGGAGGCATGGATTTTGTTTTGGACGAGGTGACTTTACAGGTACGTCCGTTCACCCCTCGCGACATCTGGAACCATATCGTTACCGTCCCTACGCGGGTCTATGATAACGGTGTGTTGTTGACGAATTGGGCTGTAGCCTGGGGCCAGGTGGAAGATGCCAGCGGGAATGAATCACCGGTGTTGCAAAGCCATCGAAGCCTCGATCCCGCGTTTGTCTGGAAATTGGATTTTGATATGGGACCGGTTTCTGGTTTTAAACCTGAAGGCGTCACAACCGTGAAACTTCATGGGCGAAGACCACAAACTATAACCAATGCCATGAACATCCCGGTAACCGTTTCCTGGAACGGGGATTGGATGGAAGTAAGCATGCCGACGAACCGGCCAGACTTGGCGTTGAGATATATTTCCGCCAAGGACGATCTCAATGAAGAAATAATTCAAAGCGGCGGTGGTAGTTGGGGTCATTATTCATTTCGCCGAACCAGTTTTATGGCCGAGCGGGATGGAATCATGCACATGGGAGACATTAAGCCGGCATCGGTGACTTTCGCCGTAGTTCCGAATGTGCATATGACTTTTTACGCCAAGCCACGTCTCCTGGCTGAGCCGGCGAAAGATTAAGAATTCATGTCCGGTTTTGCGTCTGGCGGGTGTTTATGAGTGAATGCAGCCGATGCAAGACATGGAACTGGTGCGGCACTACGCGCAAAATGAATCTGAATCCGCCTTTGCCGAACTCGTTCGTCGCTATCTGAACCTGGTCTATTCGGCGGCGCTGCGACAAGTACGTGATCCGTCACTCGCAGAAGAAGTTGCCCAAGCGGTTTTCATCGTGCTGGCCCGCAAATCACGAAAGCTTCCTGCTAACACCGTTCTTTCGGGCTGGTTGCTGACAGCGACGCGGTACGCGGCGAGCAACCAGATACGGGCAGCGATGCGGCGGACGCAGCGCGAACAAGAGGCTTTTATGCAATCTTCTTTGGATGAATCCGCTATCATGGCATGGGAACAACTGGCTCCCCTGCTGGACGAAGCGATGGCTTCATTGAACGAAACAGACCGCAATGTCATCGCGCTACGTTATTTCGAAAACAAAACTGCCGTGGAGATCGCCACGGCCTTGCACCTGACCGAAAACACCGCGCAAAAGCGTGTGAGCCGTGCTCTGGAAAAATTGCGGAAGAATTTTAACAAACGCGGTCTGACCGTGACCACGGCCCTGATCGTGGGGGCTGTCTCGGCGAACTCGGTGCAAGCGGCGCCGATAGGGCTGGCGGCGACGATTTCGGCGACGGCTGTGAAGGGTTCGGCTGTCACCACCTCAACCTTAACCCTCGTAAAAGGAGCACTGAAAATTATGGCGTGGACCAAGGCAAAAACAGCGGTGGTGACGGGAGTCGTTTTGTTGCTGGCGGCAGGGACGACAACGGTGGTCGTGAAAGAATCGCACCGGCAATCACCTCCGGCCACGGATGAGGCGGCCATCCAGCAGAAACGGGTGGCGGAAGCCCAGTTCAAACAAGATTCCATCCAACGGATAACGGAAGGCAAAGACTGGGCGATGACATTCCTGATGTATGCGGATGCTCACCATGGCCAATATCCCAAGACGCTGGCGGTGGTGAAGGCGGGCAATTACGTGAAAGATCTGTCGGAGACTAATTGGGAGGTGGTTTCGAGCGGCCAGCAGAGAGATTTCAAGAATCCGGCCCAGACGATCCTGTTGCGGGACAAGGAACCGCGCCAGGCGCCGGATGGGTCATACTTTAAAGCGTACGCCTTTGTGGATGGTCATTCAGAATTGGCGCGCTCAACAAACGATGACTTTGAAACACTGGAGCGCGAGCGCGGTTTCCTGTCGCAACCGGCGGGCCAGTGAATTTATTTGTCCGCTTTTCCGCCCGTGTGTGCATGAATGGTATAGATGCCCAGCGACGACATGCGGTTGGTGCGGGAATACGCCACTAGCGGATCGGAAGGAGCGTTTGAGACGCTGGTGACGCGCCATGCCGGGCTGGTCTATTCGGCGGCCCTACGGCAGGTGCGTGACGAGCAATTGGCAGAAGAAGTCGCGCAGGTGGTCTTCGTTCTTCTCGCCCGCAAGGCTTCTGCGCTTGGGGACAAAACAATCCTTCCCGGCTGGCTATATCGCACGACGCGCTATGTGTCGGTGGCGGTGTTGAAGCGGGAGGTCCGCCGCCAACGCCGTGAACAGGAGGCATACATGCAATCCACCATCAATGCCCAGGCGGATTCGACCTGGGAGAAAATGTTACCATTGCTCGATGAAGCGATGACCCATCTCGCCAGCGCTGACCGCGACGCACTGGTATTGCGATATTTTGAGGGACGCAGTTTGCTGGAAGTGGGCGCTGCGCTGGGGACGAATGAGGAGGCGGCACGAAAACGGGTGAGCCGGGCGATGGAAAAATTGCGCGGATTTTTTGCGCGGCGCGGAGTGGTGTTGACGACGGCAGCCATCGGCACAGTGATGGCGGCCAACTCGGTGCAGGCAGCCCCAGCGACGCTGATGGCGACGATCTCCGCGGCAGCAGTGAAAACCTCAGTGGCAAAAACTTCGACTTTAACCCTCACTAAAGGAGCATTGAAAATCATGGCCTGGGCAAAAGCAAAAACCGCCATCGTGGTTGCGGTCGGCCTATTGGCCGCGGCAGGAACCACCACGGTCGTGGTACAGCACATTGAGCGGGCATCGTCAGGAGACACTTCGTGGACGGATGACCCGAAGTATTGGGAACTGGATTTCAAGGATTCGGCTGGAAACTTCAAGCGCCTCGATGAACTTCGTCCCGTGCTTGTCCTGCGTCCGACCAAATTTCCTAAAGGCATAGGCATGATAGCTTCCGGTGATAAGATTCTGGGAAAAAACCAGCCCATCCTGCAAGTATTACGCATAGCGTATGACCCGGGCCTGAATCACCGGCTGGTGCTGCCGCAAAACATGCCGCGTGGCGCACTGGATATCATGCTCACACTTCCGTATGAGGAGCGGCCACGTGAAAAACTCCAGGAAAAATTACGCAGTGCCTATGGTCTGACTGCTCATTGTGAGACGAATGAGGAGAATGTGCTGGTGATGAAGCAGATCAGTCCTAACGCGCTCGCTTTGCTTCCTCCAACGCCGCCGGATGCGACTCCGTCGGTAAAATTGGATATGAAGCGTGGCATTTTGACGATCAAGAATTGGAGCCTGAGCTGGTTTGCCTCTCAATTTGAACAGGTGCTGAAGATGCCGGTGTTTGACCGCACGGGCGTCACCAATCGTTATGACTGCAACATCACCTGGCAGGCACGCCCTGGTGAAACGATGGCAGACGCATTCAAGCGTGTGGTGGCGGATCAATGCGGACTAGGATTCGACGCCGACCGCGCGCCGGTAGCGCGAATGATCGTGGAGAACGTGAAGAATTGATAGGCGTATTACGCCGCAGCCTGGTCCTGTTTGCGGCGGATGATGGGCTTGCTTTCGCCGATGACCGCGGACCGCGTGATCTTGATGTGCAGGATATCGCTGCTCTCGGGCACGTCGTACATCACATCGAGCATCAGTTTCTCGATGAGACCGCGCAAGGCGCGCGCGCCGGTGCCCTTGCGGATGGCTTGTGAGGCCAATTCGCGGATGGCGTCGGGAGTAAATTCCAGATCCACGCCTTCGATCGCCAGCAATTTGGCAAACTGTTTGGTGAGGGCGTTTTTTGGTTCCGTGAGGATGGAAACCATTTGTTCCTCGGTCAATTCGGCGAGCGTGGTGACCACGGGCAGACGGCCGATAAATTCCGGGATGAACCCAAAGCTCAATAAGTCCTCTGGCTCGACGCGCTGCAAAATCTCATCGCGCTCGATGTTGGCGGCCTGCTCGGATTCATCCATGGCGCCGAAACCGATGGAATGACGGCCGAGGCGGCGTTGGATGATTTTTTCCAGGCCCACAAACGCGCCGCCGCAGATGAACAAAATGTTCGTGGTATCCACGCGGATGTATTCCTGTTGCGGATGTTTGCGGCCGCCCTGCGGAGGCACGTTGCAGACGGTGCCTTCCAAAATCTTCAGCAACGCCTGTTGCACGCCTTCTCCGCTCACGTCGCGGGTGATGGACGGGCCTTCGCTCTTGCGGGTGATCTTGTCGATCTCATCGATGTAAACGATGCCGCGCTGGGCGCGTTTCACGTCGTAATCCGCGTTCTGCAGGAGGCGTAAAATAATATTCTCGACGTCTTCGCCCACGTAACCGGCCTCGGTCAGTGTGGTAGCATCGGCGATGGCGAAGGGCACATCCAAAACTTTTGCGAGCGTGCGCGCGAGCAGCGTTTTGCCGGAACCCGTGGGACCGACCATAAGGATGTTGCTCTTCTCGATCTCCACATCGGAATGCGCTTTGGCGCGGGCGCCTTTGACGGAATCTTCATGCTCAACCGGGTTGTCCTGCTGGATGCGCTTGAAATGATTGTGCACCGCGACCGCCAAAGTTTTCTTCGCCTGATCCTGGCCGATGCAATAGAGGTCGAGCTGGCGTTTAATCTCAGCGGGGCGCAGCATCGCGAATTTGGGCTGCTCCTTCTGGGTCGCGAGCAGGAGTTCGCGGTCCAGGACATTTTTGCAAAGGATGATGCAATTATCGCAGATATAAACGCCGGGTCCGGCGATGAGCTTCTTCACTTCCGCGTGCGATTTGCCGCAGAAACTGCACATGGTCAATGTTGTTGGACGTGCCATATCAAATTCTCACTAAATTCAACGATGCCCCATTATATCGGCAAATCAGGCCAGGACTGAACCTTTCTCTCCACCCGGGATCTCCTTCCGGCTTTGCACCACATGGTCCACCAGGCCAAAAGCCTTGGCTTCCTCAGGTGTCATAAAATTATCACGGTCACAGGCGCGTTCCACCACGTCGTATTCCTGGCCCGTATGTTTGGCGATGATCGTGTTCAATTGCCGTTTCAATCTCAGGATGCGTTTGGCCTGTATCTCCACGTCACTGCCCTGTCCCTGGGCACCTCCCAGGATCTGATGGATCATCACCTCCGAGTTGGGTAAAGCATATCGCTTGCCCTTTGTTCCGGCGCACAGCAATAAAGCGCCCATGCTCATGGCCATACCCACGCAATAAGTGTTCACATCACAGGTCATGTATTGCATGGTGTCGTATATTGCTAACCCCGCCGTAACGCTGCCCCCGGGCGAATTGATATAGATATGGATGTCCTTTTTTGGGTCAGCCATCTGCAAAAAAAGCAACTGCGCGATGATGATGTTGGAAACGGTGTCATTCACGTCGGACCCCAGGAAAACGATGCGGTCCACCAACAGCCGTGAATAAATATCCCAACTCCGCTCACCGCGTCCGGTTTGCTCCACTACGATTGGCACGAGAAAATTCTTTGGTTCGCTATTCATTCTTGTGCGGCAACGTAACGGACACATCGCATAGCGTCAAGCAAGGCGGGTGAGGGTTAAATACGGATGCGGGAATAGGGCGTTCACCACTGGTCGCTAAGGGCGCATAAATGGGAGAATCTGTCGAGGGTCGAGGGACGAGAGTCGAGGGCTGGTGAAGGCGGGTGCGATGAACTTTCGTGAGAATATTAAGCATAGGGACGTTGCAGCGCCCGAGGAAAAGCGCGCTGTAAGGAAAGAGGTGCCGCCTAAAGGCGGAACTCCAAACGGCGGGACCAAAATCCGATGAGGTGAGTCAGGGTTTTGCTGTTTTTGCGGGTGGCACTGAGAGAAGGGTGCGGGTGAGGGTGAAGTTGTTGGTTTCTTTCGTTCTGGGATCAACGAGGCCAAGGGTGACCTGAGTGCCGGCCTCGCCGCGAATGAGTTCGACGCAATGCTTCATAGTCAGGTTGGCGGTGGAATCGCCGTTGATGGAGGCGAGAATGGAATCGGGTTTGATGCGGGAATTCCATGCCGGGGAGTCGGGCATGACCCGGGCGATCTTAATGGGGGCGTTAGTGGTGGACTGAAACAGCATGACGCCAACGCCGGCAAAGTGGGTCTGAGCGGCGGGTTCTTGTGGGATGGGCACCGCAGGCTGTGCAAAACTGACCGTGACCAGGGTGAAGACGAGGGCGGCGGTGAGGGTGATAAATTTTTTGGTGTTCATAATTTTTAAACCAGCTGGTTCGGATGATGGGATATTTTTGGACTTTGGCGGGAAAGAAGCAACCACTAATGGATTTGCGATATACGATATACGCGATGCTTTAACTTTCCTGAGAACCCGTGCGGGCGGATGTGCTGCGAGCCGGGACGTCTCGCGGTCCAAAAATCATGGTTCGAGCTGTAAACGGTAGAAAGCTTTATCAAGAGTGGCGGGCGGGGTATCGGTGAAAAGATTGATGGGCGGCGTTGCGGCGATGTTGGTCTGCACGATGGTGTTGAATCCGGCGAGTACGTTGGTGGAGCGCAGGACGCGATAGTAGCGGCCGCTGACGGAGGGCCATTGGAACCGGAAGCTATTGGTGACAAAACGCGTCGTGTTGAGGGCGAGGACGGAAGCTGAATTGGTGGGCACGGTGCCGGCCAGAAATTCGGCGAGATTGTTCTCATGGTCGTTGTCGGGGTCGGCAGTGGGTGAAACGCCGGTGAGCTGGTTGAAGTATTGCAGTTCCCACCAGTCGGGCAGGCCGTTGGTATCGGTATCCACCATGCGCGCGAGGTTGAGGCGGGCGCCGGTGACGACTTTGCCGGAGAGGCCGGTGACGGGCGTGGCGTTGGTGAGGATGCGATGGATGCGTTGGGTGACGGTTTCCGTGGGGAAATTCATGGCGGCAAACGCGACGGCGGCGGCGACATGAGGCGTGGCCATGGAGGTGCCCGCGAGATATTGATACGCCACGGTGGGATCGGGAATGTTGGTGACGGTGCCGGTGACGGGAGCGATGTTGGTGAGCGCCTGGCCATCGGCCTGCGCGATGGAAACGGCCGGGATCCAATTGGTGAACCCGGAGGCGAGCGTGCCCAGGAAATTTCCAGCGGCGTTGTTGAAGATGATGGCCGCAGCCGCGTGGGCATGCATGGCATTGATGACCTTGTTGGAAAACGTGAGCGTGCCACGTTCGATGAGCGCGATGTTGTTGCTGACGGCAAGTGGGAAATCCGCAGGATTGCCGATGCCGCAACGGTAGATCGTGCGGGTGATGCTGTTGGTGGCGCCGGAGAAGGAAATCATGTTCGCCTGGTAGGTGTTGGCGCCCTGCACAACGGAGGAAGTGGAGGCGGGCGATTGGTTCAACGGCAACAACGAATAGATGTCCACGCCAGGCGCGCCGAGGTCAACCGTAGTAGCGCCGAAATTGGAAAAACTGGCGAGCGCGTCGTTCTCGTCGGTGGCGGCGACGACGATCTCATTGGAGAGGCGATAGGACGCGGGATAAAACAGCGTGGTGTCATTGTTGGCAGTATTGTTGCCGGCGGCGGCGCAGAAGATGATGCCGGCGGTGCCCGCAGCCTGGATGGCGGATTGTTCGGTGGAACTGAAACTGCCGCCGCCAAAGGAGGCGTTGAGGGCCACGATGTTCACGCCGCGCCCCTTCATCATCGTGGCGTATTGGATGGCCTCGATCTCGGCGGCGCTGGAGATGCTGCTGCCATCAGTAGAGGCCTTGAGCATCATCACATGCGCCTGGAAATCCACGCCGATGACGCCGAGATTGTTGTTGCCCACCGCGGCGATAGTGCCGGTGACGTGCGTGCCGTGAAAACCGGAATCAGTGAGATTGCCCGTGCGCAAGATGAAATCGAAACCGTGTATGTCATTGGTATAGCCGTTGCCATCGTCATCGAGATTGTTGTTGGGGTTTTCGCCGGGATTGGTCCAGAGATTGGGGGCGATGTCCGGATGCGTGATATCGAGGCCGGAATCGATGATGCCCACGACAACTTCGTTGGTGGAGGGACGCGCGAGGCCCCAGGCTTTGCGGAAGGAGATATCGTCGCCGGCGGTGCCGGTGTCGCCGTTGACGGTCTGGCCGGTGTTCTGCATCGCCCACAGGTTGGTGAAAAACGTGTCGTTCGGCGGGCGCATATCGGTGAAGTAACGCAGGTAGTTCGGTTCGGCGAATTCCACGTCCGGGTCGGTGCGCAATTCCTCCAAAAGCGCAGCGGTGGTTTTGGTGGAATGCAGAAGGCCGATGACGCGGCCTTCGTGTTCGGAGAGAGTTTTGAAATGGCGCTGCAACTCGCCACCATGCGCTGCGGCGATGCGATGGGCGCCCTCCAGGGTCTGCGTGGGGCGAAAACGGACAAGGACATCGCCCTCTACGTAATCGGCGGCGTAGACGTGCGCGGCGACGATCACGAGGATAGAGGCCAAAAAAATTTTGGTGGGGCCCGAAAAACAGTGGGTCATAGATCGCGCGCGTTCGGTAATTGTGACCGGTTTAACAGTCGTGTCAGAAGTAAGATGGTTCAAATGAAAATTTGTTCACTTTCGGATTTGCGATTTACGAATGACGATTTACGCGGGTGTTTTAGTACGGTGTGTAACCGTCTGATATACAGGGTTTAATGACGAATTAAGAATGACGAATGGGAGGGGGGGTCTGGCGCGAATTTAAGCTCAAAGACGCCAAGAGGCTTAGGCATAAGGAAATGGCCGAGGACGGATGCTAACCTGAAATATTCAGCCAATGGTAGAGCACCAGCCATCCGCAGGCGGTGAGCAGCCCAAACACCAACGACAGTTTATTCTTAGCTCTTTGGATCCCTTTTTTGTGAGCGTCCAATTCAAGGTCTTCAATCCTGTTCCGGGGGCGTTCGGATTCGTAATAATCCAAGAAAATAAAGGACGTAATCCAGCCGATAAATCCTGCCAGCAAGAATTCAATAAAAATGATTATTATCCTGTGTGACATCTTAACAGCCTGCGCCCGCACGGCTGTTTCTGCTGAATCCGATGGGCGGTATTTCAGGCACAACTAAACTGGATTCGGTTCAGTATTTATGCAAGGAGATTGCGGCGTTGGATGGTGGCTTTGACGCGGATTTATGCTGTTTTAATGCAAAGGTGCTAAGCAGAAAGAGAATGATGGATGACGGCTGGGCTTCTGGATTTATGATTTGCGATACACGATTTACGCGTTGGTGGAACTTTCCTGACGTCTGGTGCGTGAGGGTGTTGCTGTGCCCAGGGACGGTTTCCACCGCGGGGGCGTGTCGAGTCCCGATATTGAGATGGTGGTGGATTCAGTTCTCGCGGACAAGGCTGTCCGCGCTCCATGAGCGGGAACGAAAAACCCGGGACTTGTGTCCCGGGCGGTTGGTCTTTGCCCGTTAAGGGCGCGTTGGTTAGGGATTATTTTTTGTCGTGTTCGCGATCGGGCGCGTCCTTCTTATGGTCGCCCTGGTCATGATGGTCTTTGTCGTCGCGATGTTCGTCGGAAGCTTTCCAATCATGCGGATAGCGGCGCAGCATCTCGGCGTGATGGTTGTTGATGGAATCATGGAAATCCATGTGCACGGAGGGTGAACCAATCAGGACGTCAACGGAGACGCCGCGCGGCGCGGGCTGCCAGACCCAGACGTTGTTTTCCATATAAGCGTATTGATGGCGGCTGCTGTTGTAGTAGATGGCGTAGTTGGGGTAATAGACGTAATCGTCCTGCACCACGACGACTGGCGCAGGGGCCACAACGACGACGGGGGCGGGGCGCTCCACGACGATGGCGGGAGTGGTCACGGTGACACCGACGCTTTGCGCGTGGGCGGAGCCGATGCATTGGGTGAGCACGGCGAGAAGCGTGGCGCTCAACACCAGGGCAGCGGTGTTTTTCTTAAAGGAGGGTTTTTTATTCATGGGATGAAATTACGCGGCGCCGCGGGCCGATGCTATGGGGTGTAACCCGATGATGTGGAAATGAAAAACATCCAATCCCGCGGAGACGGAACTTAGAAGCAGCAACCAACAACTTTTATTTTGCGGTGCATTTGGAAACTATAAAAACAAGCAGACGGAGGTTGAGCCAGAACAGGAAGAACAACTGGACTGCCCCGATGATCCACACGAAGGTGTTAAATGTCCTACCGGTGAGGTGCAGTAATTCGGCGAGCTTTATACCAGGAACCGACCACAGGAGGCCAATCGAGCCAAATCCGCTTTCGGCACTTTGCCCATAGAAAGCGCCTTCGACAAAGACGGCCGCTGCCAGTGCAATTCCTATGATCAATAATGACTTCAAGACAGTGGCATCTCCAGAGGGAAATTTTTCCGAGCCTACCGTGCGGCGAAAATTTTTCTCTGAACACTGAGGAAAAGGAATCCCAGGCCTGTCAGTGCCGTGATGGAGGGTTCTGGAATAGTGGTTATGGTCAGTTCGGAGGGATGCCCATAATTTTTGCCGAGAGAACTGAGTACATCCACACCTCCACTTCGCAGATCGAAGGCGGCATAAGACGCGTTCAGTGAAGAAAATAGACTGGTTACGTCAAAATAAGCATCTTGCCCAAAGCCCAGGTCGGGGAGCGTCCATGAACCAAGATAGGTGCCTGCGTGGTAGTCGGACGCATCCAAATTTCCTATCTGTGTTCCATATCCGTATACATCGATTGGATTCCCCCATAGAGGAAGGCCATACGGATTGACCGAAAGAACTGCCTGTGTGACGGTCCCTTTCACCGGCGACAAACCAAATTTCACGATTCCATCCCATCCGTTGGCGCCCACCAGCAAATAGCCGCCACTGCTAGAGTTGCCATTCGGGAGCACGTATCCGTCATCGCTGGGCAGGAGCGTGTACGAGGATGCCAGAACTTTTATGCATGACGTCGCGGTGATGATGAGGACGCTGAAAAATGTAAGGTTTTTTCTGACGATGAACAGTTGCATAGGCCAAATTCTCCAGCTGATTAATCGCAACCTTAGGCCGACCTCCTTCTTTGTCTAGGATAAGTTGTTAACAATCCAGATGAGCTAGATTCTCACCGGAAATGGAAATTCGTTCTGGCAAGATTTAGAGACCCAGGGCGATTAAGGGGTTGGCTTTCGTGAGCGAGAGCTGGGAAGACTTTGTGAAGGTGGGAGGATGTGGGTTGGGTTGTCCAAGGCTTGCAGAAATTCTTTGGCTTCTTTGGCTTCGGCGGTGGGGACTTCGACTTTGTAGGAAATATCGGCGCCGCCGAAGGAGAAGTTGGAGGCGGTGCGCAAGTCTAATGGATGCAGGCCATTGCTGCGCAGGATGGCGATGATGAGGTCGGCCTCAATCTCGGTGCGGGCAGTACGAACAATAGTGAAGGCGGAGGTGTTCATAAGAATTAAGACGGTTTGTCATTCAGTCAGGTTTCGGCGTTTATCCGACATGTATCGCAGGACTTCATAATAACATGGCTAACACGACGTCGAAAACCAGCAGAAGAGTCAAAATCAGATACCATCCTTGCTCGCGCCGAGCCAACGCCGTGAGCATACACACAGTGGATAATGCTGTGAGCACGATACCTGCAACGGTAAGGACATTGTAATGTCTACTCAAGACGAGAGCCTGTGAGTCAGGCGTGTAAGCAATATGCTGTGTCAGTGTTTCATGCTGATGCACAACTTCGTGGTGCATGGCTTCCTCGAGGAAACCGCGAGCCGTGATATGAATGACAAAGCCTATCAGCGCCAAGAGAACTGCCCCTAGAAAAAATGTGCGCTTACGCATGACTGGCAAAGTTTGCGGGCTTTGCTGGTTCATGATCCGACTTTAGGCCGATGTGGAGGCGTGTCCAGCCCGATTTTTAGGGGTGCACAAGCTGTGCGCAGGATTTTGCGTTTTTTGGCAGCGGGAAGTTCTGTAAGTCGTTTTGGCTCAGTTTTTTGCGATTGAAAAATATTTTTTCAAAAAAATGCGTTTAGCGTGACCATCACAGTTACAAAACGGATGAGGTGTGGTATAACTACAAGCTGATCTTTGAAATAGGTAATTGGTTAAATGAGTGATTGAGTGCAAACGCCTGGTCGGCGCCGACTGATGTGGGCGACTACGCAAATTGGGAAATGGCTCGGAGGGTGCCCCAGGATAGCCCCATAAAGGCAAGATTTTTTGAAAATGGCCACGCTCAATTCAAGGCTTTCCAAGGTTATTCAAGGGTGGTTTTAATTTTTGGGTTTGCCACTGAGTCAGAGAGGGCGTAGAGCCGTCCCGATGTGCGGGGCCGAATTCTAAACGGTGACCTGACAAGTTCCAACGAATTCCGACCTGTTCAGGGTGGTTTGCAGGGGTATGTCAAAGTTTCGGGTTGGGACAAGAAGTCAGAGCCTCCTTGCGTCGGCTGTTATCCCGATGAATCGGGACTTCGTCTTGCTAAGGCAGGACTCAGCGAAGCGGCTCGCGAATATTCACCGCTGACGACTGAGAAGATTTAACTCAATTTAAGTGAAGTTGTTTCGGATGATATTTGCGGCGCTAATTCCTGACACAGGAAAAACCCCCTAAGAGCACATGAAGACACGAAAGGAACGATATGATCACCGCGTTTCGCAACGGGTGCTAGAAATCAACTCATCAAGGTAAATCAAGGTGGTTTTATTTCGGCAAGGGGTCGAGGGAGACTTGTTTGATCTCCATATCGGCGCCTTCGCTCTGGAAACCGATGAAGCCATTGCTGACGGTGCATTCGGTGATGGTGTTCATGAGTTTGCCGTTGATGTAGGCGGTGACAGTGGCGCCAGAGCAAAGGGTTTCGCTGGTGTTCCATTCGCCGACGGGTTCCTCAGAGGACTCGCCGTGCATGACGACGGGTGTGTTGGCATCCATGCCTTTGTGTTCCTTGCACTCGGCGCCGGCCATAACGAAGAGGTCGCCCTGGTGGTCGTGCTTGCCCTGAACCTGGACGCAAGGTGGCCAGACCTTATCGGGCGATTGCATGTGGACGAGGATGCCGGTGTTATCGAGTTTGGGGGCTATCTTCACAAAACGCCAGATGACGAAGAGTTTGTAATCGGAGTAGCTGGCGAGGGTGCGGAGGTAGCCGGGTGGCTGGCCGGTGCAATGGATGACGCCATTGGTGACGAACCAGGTGCCGGAGGAATCGCTGTTGGTGCGCATGCAGGTGGTCCAATTGGCGATATTGTGCCCGTTGAAAAGTTCGATGTGCTTGTGCGGAACGATGATAGGAGCGGAATCATCGGCGCGGAGGCTGGCGAGGGCGGCAAAGCAGGCAATCATGGCGACGATTTGTTTGAACGGTGTCATGGTTTGAGCGTTCAGAAAAAGAGGTCAGGAAGCAAGTGAAAGTTGGCAAGAAAGGGTGGGTAAATGGGCTTTGACCGAGGGTGTATTTATGGTAGGGTTAAGTTGTTAGAAAATGTCAAGATATCGCGCCATATTGCAATGCTTGCTCGCCGCCGGATTTTGTGCGGTGACGGGTGGAGCGTGGGCGCAACAGTCGGACACGTCGATCAAGGTTTCATCTCCCCGGGACGCTGCAATAGATGCGGCGTTGAAACAGCAACTGGGTGATGATACGGGCCGCGGGCCGATCGTGGATCCATTTCGCGCGCCGGAAGGGATGCCAAAAAGTCCGTTGCAGGGAAACGTAATACGGCAGAATCCGGAGGACGTGCAGATGCAGCCGCAGCCGTTGACGGCGCACCAGCGGGATCTGCTGCAGAAGAAAAAGGATTGGGTGTTTATGGATCCCAAAGAAATGATTTCCGGGCCGAGCGAAGAGGAGATCTTCAATCTTAAGGGCATCAATTCGCTGGAGAACCCGGATGACAACCTTACGCCGATGGAAAGGTTTTATCAAAAGCAGTTCGAAAAGAAGAAGGCGAAAGATGACGACCAGCAGTTAAAGAAGGCGGATTCGAAATTGAACCGGGATGATGACCGGAACTCCCGCGAAAAAAGCATGACGGAAGCATTGATGAGCCGGATCACGGGGCAGGAACAAAGCTTTCAACCGGATACAGGCATGTATGTGCCCAAGAAGAAAGACAACAGTGATGATTCGTCTGGGGGTTATAATGATCCCTTTAGCAGCGCCAATTATGGTCCGGACGCCCCAGCCTCTGCCCAACAGGCGCGGATGGACGTCTATAAAAAGTTATACGGCCTGACGACCGATTCCAGCCCTGCACCGGCACAGGCCGCCAGCCAGAGCCAGACTTACCCGGGCAAATCGCCGGCGGATACGGCAACCGGGAATTCATTTTACACACAGAAAGCACCACCACCTGTGCTGGGATTTCTCGCGCCCACGGCACCGGTAGCTCCGGGCAAGCCAACAATGAATACGGTAGCTTTGAAAGATGATTTGCTGGCCGATAAGCCCAATCCACTTTTTGTCAGTCCTTCGACGAAGTTGCCCAAGCGCCCATTTTAGTGAGCGGCGGTAAGCATCAAGACCTGCTCAAGAGTTGAAACGCCATCGCGCGCGCGCTCCAAAGCGACCATCCGCAGTGTGCGCATACCCTGTTGGACGGCCACCTTGCTCATGTCACGCGAAGTACCGCGACCGATGATGAGCTTGCGAATCTCATCGCTCACGGTCATGGCTTCAATGATGGCCATACGGCCGGCGTAGCCTGAGTTTTTGCAACGCTCACAGCCGCGACCACGATAGAGCGTGGCGCCATCGAAGAAATTCGGTTCAATGCCCAGGTCTGTGTACATCTTGGCCGGGTAGTTCACGGGTTCTTTGCAATGGCCACAGATGCGGCGCAGCAGGCGTTGCGCGCAGGAAAGAATGACTGATGATGAAATGAGGAAGGGCGCGATGCCCATGTCGTCCAGACGCGCGATGGCGCCGGGCGCATCATTACAGTGCATGGTGCTGAGCACTTGATGGCCGGTGAGCGCGGCTTCGATGGCGATCTCCGCCGTCTCGGTATCACGAATTTCACCGATCATGATGATGTCCGGATCCTGGCGCAAAATGGAGCGTAGCGCGGTGGCGAACGTGAGCCCGATCTCTTTTTTGGTGGGCACCTGGTTGATGCCGGGCACCTGGAATTCCACCGGGTCTTCCACAGTGACGATGTTGTAGATGGGGTTGTTCAGCTCGTTAAGCGCGGAGTACAACGTGGTCGTTTTACCGGAACCCGTGGGGCCGGTGACGAGGATCAGTCCGTGCGGTGCATCCACCGCTGCTTTGACCTGCGTGAACGTGTGCGGATCGAGGCCCAGTTTATCGAGGCTTGCGGAGAGATTACTCTTATCGAGAATACGCAAGACGATCTTCTCACCATGCACGGTGGGCATGATGGAAACGCGGATATCGAAATCCTTGGTGCTGACTTTGACGCGCATACGACCATCCTGCGGCAGACGGCGTTCGGCGATGTCGAGGCTCGACATGATCTTGAAGCGGGAGGCCAGGGCGAGTTGCATCTGCTTGGGCGGCGGCGTCACATCGGCAAGCACGCCGTCGATGCGATAACGCAGGCGCATGCCCTTCTCGAAGGGCTCGATGTGAATATCGCTGGCGCGGTCTTTGATGGCCTGCACCAGGATGAGGTTCGCCAGTTTGATGACGGGCGCCTCTTCGCTGGAGGCGGCGAGCCGGTCCAGACTGACTTCTTCAAACGCTTCGTTGGAAACTTCCAGAGTGTCGCCATTGGCATCGCTCTCGTTCTGTTTGTTGGCGTCCTGGATGATGTCTTCCATGCTGCCGCTTTTGGCGGCATCCAGCGTGTTCAACTTATCGATGATCGCTTTTTCCGAGGCGATGAGCGGTGAGACATCCAAACGCGTGACGCGTTTCACGTCGTCGATGGCAAGGACGTTCAAGGGGTCCGCCATTGCGACGAATAATTTATTTTCCAACCGCGAAATAGGGATGATTTTATGATTTTGCGCCATCTCGCGCGGGATGAGATCGGCGATCTCCACGGGTACGGAAAGGCGCGCGAGATTGATGGGCGGAACGTTGAGCACGCGGCCCATGGAGACGGCAAGGTCCTGTTCACCGACGTAGGCTTTATCGAGAACCAGCTTGAGCAGGCGGGTGCCTTCTTTCTTTTGCTGCTCGAGCAACTCCTCGACCTGCGTCATCGTGAGGAGCCCGTCCTCGACGAGTGCGTCGGCGATGCGTTCACCAAATGATTTAGGAGCAGCCATGGTTCAACGAAAAGTTTTGCGTAAAATTTTGATCATCTCTGCCGGCGAGGCCAGATACCAGAGCAGCCGCTGTGGGGTGGCGCCGCTCAATTCCTTGGCGGCCTGTTGATTGAACGGATTGGCCGTGGCCACCATTATGGATTTGCTCATGCGGTCGAACGGCAACACACACCAGCGCCGGCAGGTATCCGCCGGGAACTTGCGGGCCAATTCCATGTCGATATCGTATTTTTCCAAAGGCAGATAGGCCGTGCGGGATTTGGTGGACAAGACATGCAGGGCTTTATCGAGCAGGAGAACACCCTTGTCATTGAGGATCTGGATGAACGGATCAATCACCGTTTCAGGCGTTCCATTGTACTCGGCGGCGGCCCAGCAAAGGTCGAAGTCGCCGCCCGAAATGACTTTGCCTTCCACAAAAATCTTGTGCATCGTCTGGCGGCCATCGTCCAGATTCGCAACGGTAGCCCGGCCGTTGGCTTTGACGAGTTTTTCGACCGTCTTTGCCGAGGTGATCGGTTCGGCAAGCACTGGCTGGACAGCGAAGGTGGTGGCCTTGCTTTCGATCTGTCCCAGGGCGGCGCGTACATCCGGGTCATCCGGGCTGCGCTGCAAAATAGTTTCGTATTCCAGGATGGCGGAGGAAAGCTGGCCCATCTGCACGTAGGCCTGGGCAATACGTTTGGACGTGGCAATGAGGTCCTTTTCCCGGTTGAGCTTGGTGTAGGCCTCCTTGAGGATCTCCAGTGACTGATAGTCATGCGGCTGCGATTGAGTGATGACTTCAAACATCTCAATCGTCTGCATCAATTGGGCTTCTTCGCCCTGGCTTAATGTGCTGACCATGAATATATCCTGCCGGTTCAGTTGTCGGAAACGATCCGCAACAACCAAAAACAAGCAATCTGCCAGCCAATCTAGGGAATTCTAAAACTATAGTGTTACGCGCCTTTTAAAGCGGAAAGATTCCAAGATGAGACAATGCTGTCCAATTTTGTATAAGGAAAATCCTGACGAAATGGTCAATTTTGGGCGATTTGACCACTGTCTCATAAATGAAACGAGAACCGGACACGCTGTCCACGGAGCCAGATCAGGGCTGGCTGGTTATTTTGGACCAATCCACGTCCTGTGACGCGGCATAAATGGCGAAGGCCTTCTCATTTTGGATGAGCACGGCGCGCACTACTGATGAATCATCGGCGCGTCCCAGGCTTAGGACAGAGTCTGGAATGATGCCCATTTTTTTATGCGCATAAAGCAGGGCGAACGCAGATTGGGAAACGGCATGAAAAGGCAAGTCTTTGTAAGCACCTTCGGCAAAATCTTCCACAACATCCGCCAGAAATTCGAGCTGGTCGGCCAGGTGCGGAAACATGGGTTCATGAATCTGCGTGAATTCCAGTTTCCAATGCGGTAATTGGCGCAGGATTTTTTCCACAATGGCGGGCGTGATGGATGCCGCTCCGCGATTCACAAATTCTGCAATCTCAGCCATGGCGGGAGGTTAATGGAAACGTTTGCCGGAACGAAAGCCTAATTAACGGTCAAACGAGGGCGTGTTATTTATTTTGAACCCGGATCATTTTATCCGGTGATCCAACGCGGTGCGGACGGTTTGCGCGAGCTTTTGCAGCGGATACGGTTTTTGGAGGAAGCTGACGCCTTCCAGGAGGGTGAAATCTTTGCCGACGATGTCGGCGTTATAACCGCTGGTATAAATGAAAGACAGGCCCGGACGTTTCACGCGTAATCTTCTGACGAGTTCAATGCCGGTCATGCCGCCGGGCATCACCATATCTGTCAAGACCAGGTCGATCTGTCCTTGGAATTTTTCCCAGACTTCCAATGCCGCCGCGCCGGAATTGGCTTCGACCACTTTATAACCACATCGCTCCAGCATGTTACGGCTCAGAGCACAGACGGCTATATCGTCTTCAACCAGAAGGATGGTTTCGGTGCCACGGCACACCTCCTCGGCCACGGGATGCTTTTCAATGATCTGTAAATCCCTGATGACGGGAAGATAAACGCGGAAGGTGGTGCCTTTGCCTTCTTCACTGTAAACACCGACCCATCCCTGATGTTGCTGGACGATGCCATAGACAGTGGCCAGGCCTAATCCGGTGCCCTTTTCGCTTCCCTTGGTGGTAAAAAATGGCTCGAAAATGCGGGGTAGAATTTTTTCCGGGATGCCGCAGCCGGTATCCGATACTTCAAGACAAACATAATCGCCCACTTTGGCCTGTGGCTTCATGCGCGCGTAATCTGCTTCAATCTTCTCATTGGAAGTGCGGATGATCAGTTTCCCGCCATCCGGCATGGCATCGCGCGCGTTGACCGCAAGGTTCATCAGCACTTGCTCCATCATGCCGGCATCGCAATAGACTTTGGAGAGGTGCGGGCTGTAGTTGACCTGTAGGGAAATTGTTTCGGTGAGCACCCGGTTCAACATCTTGGTCATGTTGGCCACGACCTGATTGAGATCCAACACGGAAGGCTGCGCCATTTGCTTACGGCTGAACATCAACAGTTGTCGGGTGAGATTGCCCGCACGCTCGGCGGCAACGGAGATTTCCCGCACCGATTCCTCCGCCTCCTTGTTCATCCCGGAAGTTGCTAGTAATAGTGAAGCGTGTCCCTGGATGACCATGAGTATGTTGTTGAAATCATGCGCCACGCCACCAGCGAGCTGGCCGATGGATTCCATTTTTTGTGCCTGGCGGAATTGTTCCTCCAGCGTTCGTTGGGGTGTGATGTCTTCAGCCGTGCCGACAATCCGATAAACCATGCCGGTTTCGTCGCGCAACGGAAATCCACGGTCGCGTATCCAACGTATAGAGCCATCCGGGCGGACAATGCGGTAAACTTCATCATAGCCACCGGTGACTTGTTTGGTCTTGGCGGCGTTGAGCACGCGTTCGCGGTCATCTTTGTGGATGGCGTCCAGCCAGATACCCGGTGATTGAAGATTTTGGTCATGAGGCCGACCCCAAATGGCGGCGTAGGCGGGACTGATGTAAATGAGTTCGTTCTTGATTGGGTCGATGATCCAGAACACCTCGTTGATATTCTCCGCGAGCTGCCGGAATTTTTCTTCGCTCTCCCGCAACGCCATCTGCATGCGGCGTCGTTGCGCACGGTCATCTGCTTCGCGCAAAGCACGCTCCACCACCATGGGCAGCCGATCAAGGCGAGCTTTGAGAAGATAATCAGTGGCGCCGGCCTTCAGGCTTTCGACCGCCTGTTCTTCACCCATAGTGCCGGAAATGATCAGGAAGGGAATATCAAGTGAGCTTTCGCGAAGGTGCCGTAGGGCATGTGGCGCAGAAAACTGCGGCAGGGTGTAATCTGAAAAAATCAGTTGGATTTGTTCATTCAGGCTCGCGGAATAATCCGCCAGCGTCTCTACGCGTTTCCAATGGGGGTCGAAGCCGGATGACTGAAGTTTGCGGACCAGCAAAGTCGTATCTTCCGTAGAATCTTCGACAATCAAAATATTCAAAGGCGTCTGCATTAGTATACCTTCAAGCCATCAGACCCTGTTGGTGGAACCGAAAGTTGCTGCCGCGCTGTTAATTGCCGTCCTTGGATAATACCCCACTCATGTTGGGGGATTGCAGTCCTGAATGATGACCGCCACCCGATGTTTCGTTTGGTTATATCGTCCATGATATCACCCATTCCGCTCGCCGCGACCTTTGCCGCACGAAACCGTCAACCTTATGATTTTTTTCTAAACTTCCTCTGAAACGTAATCCGCAAAATCTCTTATGAACTCAACCTGCGTTGGAAAATAGTATCAATAGGGGCTAGAGCTCGTGCAAAAACCCAAGGTGTGTGACATATAGCCAAAAATCCAGCAGGATAAACCTCCCGACCGTCCTTACCAAACGTTTTATGGTATGCAAAACCCATAAGTCCTTTCAAATACGCTGGTTGTAATTTGAAGTTATACGCCGTTGCATAAACAAGTCAATGATTTTATTAAATGAAGGAAATCTGGCTCCCTACTTCACCTGATCGGATGAATTAGATTTGAAAAAATCAACCGTTCACGACTAGTCGCGTGTCAGGACGGCGCAATTTGTCGAGCAACACAATGGTGGCGGAGCGAACCCAGGAGCGACCATCGTTGACGGACAGTTCGAGCCGGGCTTTTGCGCGCTGCGCCGCTTCCGAGAAAATCCATTGCGCGTCAATTTTTTCCAGCGCTTTTTCGGCAGCGATACGCACGGCGTGTTCTTCATCGATCAAAGCGAGGATCAATGATTCAGTGGCGTTGGGGACCTTCAGCTCCCCAAGAACTTTTGCGGCGGCCTCCCGCACGTCATGATCATGGTCCCAAAGCATCGGGACGAGGGCCTCGGCAAATTTTAAGTCGCGCAATTTTCCGAGGAAATACACTGCTGCCAATCTAACCTCAAAATGGTTGTCTTTCAGCAACGCCATGAAACGGGGGCCGTGCTGGGGGCCAGCCTTTTTTGCCAACACCTGGATAGCTGCCAGGCGCACCCGTTCATCGCCGGCTGCCAGGCCTTTCTCCAGGACTGGTAGTGCCAGCTTGTCTTCCATATCCGCCAACCCGTAAATGGCAGCGATACGCACGGACACATCTGGATCATACGTCGCAGCCTTGACCAATGAATTGGTGGCGCGGGGATCATCGAGATCCTTTAGAACTTCCGCCACCGCCCGGCGGAAGAAACTTGAATCGGAGGAAAGTTCACTGGCCAAAGGCGAGACGGCTTCATTGCCGGAGCGCACTGCGCCACGGGGGTTGCCCAGGGCGATCTCGAACAGTGCATGGTCTTCCTTGCTGCGGGGTTTCCACCCTAATTTTCTTAGGCTGTTAGCTGCGGAATTCCGCACACGCGATTTTGGATCGCGTAAGGTGTAGATCAGGGGACGAATGGTGGAAAGGTCACCCTGTCTTCCCAAGGCGATAGCGGCGGACGCGCGAACTTCGTGATTGGCGTCGGTGAGGGCCTTGATCAAAGCGTTGATCGAACGTTGGTCTGCGATGGTGCTGAAAGCGTGGGCAGCTATGCGGCGGACAATTGGGTCGGAATCACTGAGGCAACCGACTAATAAATCGATGTCCCCCAATTTTTTAGATTCGGCAAGGCGCTCCACCGAAAGCCGGCGTACCGCCGGCTTGGTTGACTTAAGACGCCATTTGTTAAGTAGATGCATGTGTCCAATATATTTCCTGTCGTGCCCTAAAAACGTTTCACACCGACTCACCGCCTATCCCGGAGATTTAGCTTAAAATCCCCTAGGAACACTATGGTGTTAAGGCCTTTCCTAATTATTTTTCGATGTAAATTTTAATCAACATCGGCACTTTTAGCCGCTCGCGTGCCAAAAAATCTCCAGAAAAATAAGTCTGCAAATTGTGTAGGCATTTTCTGCCGCTTAAAGAGAATTGGACTTCAGAAAATCGGATCAAAAGCACGCCCAAATCAGAAATGCAACTTGCAATCCTTCGCCTACCGTTTCGCGCAACTTGCGAGATGTTTTATGGAAATTCAGGATTTCTGACCAGACTTCTCCATTGGTTGTCATGGCATAAGAGCCGCTTGAAAAACTTGTGGCAAAGGAAATAGACATGAACAGTTTTAACGAACAATCTTTTGGCGAGGTTTTAGCGCCGGAACCTACTCCTCTGAAGATTCGGTGGGATGAGGGCACGCCTTTCAACGTCGAGCTTCAGCGAAAAAGTAAAAACAACATGGGTCTGCCTGCAGATATGGTTGATGTTGCGGAAATGTTCCGTTCAGAACAACACAAACCTAGAGGATATACGGAGTTTTTGAAACGTGCCGGGTAAGCTGCCGTTTTAGAAGGATATTGAGACAGGCACTCGGGTTGGAAATTGAGGAACCGCTCGCTTTCGCCAGGTAAAGGGGTATCATCATGGGGCACAGGGCTGAAACCACCACGAGTGTCATGTTGCGAAAACGACTATTCCTGAATCTTCTGCCGTTCATCGTCGTTTTGGTCTCTATCAGCATCTATGCAATCATCCTATACCTGCGCCTCGCGCTCCATGTCGATGAGACGGTGACCAAAAATTATGAATGCCAGACCGCCGCAGACACGATGGGTGCGGCGCTTTCGGGAATGGATCGCTTCATATCACTAAGTGCTATCGCAGGCGAAAAAACGACTGATAGCGTTTCGTTCCAGACCGAGAAGCGCCGTTTTGATGAAGGCGTTCCTATTTTGCTGTCCGATTCACAGTCTGACCAGCTTGTTTTGAGCCACAAGGTTAGCGAAACCTATGACACTTTTCTCTTAACGATCAATAAGATGGGCTCCAACTCCGTTCCGGTCGACCGCCGGGAGATTTACGAGAAGGAAATCGTGCCGCGTGTGCTGTTGATCCAGTCGCTGCTCGAAAAAATTCGCGACCTCAGCCATGCTGACATCCTTGCGACCAGCGAAAACATCCGGGGGCTGACACGAAATGTGATTCGCCTAATGATTATCGGCATGAGCATCGGGTTGTTGATCTCATTGTATGCCTGTTATTCCATCGGCCGTTCGATCCTGCAACCCATCCGATTGCTGACGGAAGCGACCCGTGAACTGGGCGAGGGAAATTTGCGACAGCCGTTACCGATCACGACTAAAGATGAGTTCGGCGAGCTGGCGCGCGCATTCAATAAGATGGCGGCCCAGCTGAGTGAGTACCGCCAAAGCACCACGGAAAAAATCGTGCAACTCCATCGGACCATGGAAACGACGCTGGCCTCATTCCCTGACCCGATCTTTGTCCTGAATAAAAAGGGGGAAGTGGAATTGAAGAATCCAGCCGCCGACAATCTGCTGCAAAACCAGCAGTCCGGCAATGAGTGGTCACGGCGGTTGCACGCCATCGCCCAAAAAACCTTTTCCACCGGCGAAAACTTTCTGCCGCATGATTTTGCAGAAGGAATCACCTACCGGGCGAACGGAGTGGAAAAGTTTTTCCTGCCACGCGCCCTGGCTATGCGTGATCCGGACAATGCATTGATCGGCGTAGCTGTGGTTTTATATGACGTCACCCGCTTTCGATTGATGGATGCTGCCAAGACGAACCTGGTTGCCACCGTCAGCCATGAATTAAAGACCCCGCTAACGAGCGTCCGCATGGCCCATTACATGTTGTTGGAAAAGAACTTTGGGCCGCTGACGGCCAAACAGGAGCAGCTGTTGGAGACGGCGCGCGATGATGCCGACCGGTTGTTGCGCATGCTGAACGATCTGCTCGACCTGGCCCGGCTGGAAGAAGGAAACGCTGAATTGCGTAAAGAGAAAGTATCGCCCGCCGCGTTGCTGGAGGATGTGGCGCATGAGATGACTGATCAGATCGCTGCCAAGGGCTTGGTCCTGCAGTCTTCAATCGCGCCCGGTCTTCCGACTGTGTTTGTGGACCGCCAGCGGATCAAATATGTGTTCGCCAATCTTTTGACCAACGCGGTGAAGTTCTCGCCCCCGGGCGGAAAAATAGTGTTTAGCGCGGCTCCAGGCGATGATGGTGAAGTGTTATTCAGTGTGGCTGACGAGGGGCCGGGCATTAGGGATGAATATCATGTCCGAGTCTTTGACCGCTTCTTTCGCGTGCCGGGCGGAGACAAGCCGGGCGCCGGGCTCGGCCTCTCCATTGCCAAGGAAATCACCCTGGCGCATGGCGGGCGCATCGGTGTGCGGAATGGCCCGGAAGGCGGCAGTGTTTTTTATGTATCGCTGAAAGGGGATGCCAAGGCTGGCTGATTGGCCCGTGCCAATGCGACAACGAATTGGGTGGGTGTAACTTTCCGGCGTTTCTGCTTTTCTTTTCAGGTTCAAAATGCGAGATTTCCGCGCTCATGAACGACATCGACATTGAACTTTTGCAGGGAATCGCCAATCAACTTCGCATCCATTCCATCAACGCTACCACTGCAGCCGGCAGCGGGCACCCCACCACGTGCCTTTCCGCCGCCGATTTAATGGCTGCGCTGTTCTTCGGCCACATGCGTTACGATGCGAAAAATCCGCATTACTATAACAACGATCGTTTCATATTGGCCAAAGGCCATGCGGCGCCGATATTATACGCCGCCTGGGCTGAAACCGGATTGTTCCCTACGAGCGACTTGTTGAAGTTGCGCGAATTTGATTCCGACCTGGAAGGCCATCCCACCCCACGTTTGTCGTTCGTGGATGTTGCCACAGGTTCATTGGGACAGGGCTTGAGCGTCGGCGTCGGTATGGCCTTGGCCGCTCGATTGGATAAGCTGGATTTCAACACCTACGTCCTCATGGGCGATGGTGAGACCGCCGAAGGCAATGTCTGGGAAGCGGCTTCCCTCGCTGGCGTCTATAAGCTCAACAACTTGGTCGCGATCGTGGATGTCAATCGCCTGGGCCAGAGCGAACCGACGGCCTTCGGACACGACATGAGCGTATATGCGAACCGCTTCAAAGCATTCGGCTGGCGCGTCGAAGTCATCGACGGCCATGACATGGAAGAAATCCTGGAAGTGCTCGCTGGGACCGGTCTCGGCGACCAACCGCTCGTCATTCTCGCTAAAACATTCAAAGGCGCTGGCGTTTCGTTCATCCAGGACAAAGAAGGCTGGCACGGCAAACCTTTGAACAAAGAAGAAGCTACCCGCGCGATCGCTGAACTTTCTCCGCGCGCCAAATCCGGCATCGGTGTGCAGATCCCTGCGCCGAATCAGCTGCCCGACCCGCATCTGAACGCTCCGACGAGCTTTCCGCCTATCAGTTACAAGCTGGGAGACCAGATCGCTACGCGCGAATCCTATGGCGTTGCTTTGGCCCGCATCGGCGATACCGACCAACGGATTGTAGCGCTGGACGGCGACACGAAGAATTCGACTTACGCGGACAAGTTTTTCAAAAAATTCCCGGCCCGCTCCACGGAATGTTACATTGCGGAGCAAAATCTCGTCAGTGTAGCCGTCGGGTTCGGCACGCGCGGCAAAGTTCCGTTCGCCTCCACTTTTGCCTGCTTCTTTTCGCGCGCGTACGATCAGATCCGCGTGGCTGGTATTTCCAAGGCGAATATCAAACTGGCCGGTTCGCATGTCGGCGTAAGCATCGGTGAAGATGGCCCGTCCCAGATGGCGCTCGAGGACCTCGCCATGATGCGGGCAGTCGTGGGTGCCACGGTGTTGTATCCTTGCGATGCGGTGAGCGCAGAAAAGCTTGTCGAGCAAATGGCTTTGCACACCGGTGTTTGTTTCCTCCGCACCTCGCGTCCCAAAACTCCGGTCATCTATAACAACGACGAAACATTTCCCATCGGCGGCGCGAAGGTTCTCCGCCAAAACCCGGGTGACAAAGTCACTGTCGTCGCTGCGGGTGTCACCTTGCATGAAGCGTTGAAAGCTGCGGATGCATTGAAGACTGAAGGCATTGGCATCACCGTCGTGGATGCCTACTCGATCAAGCCTCTCGGTGCCAGCGTCATCAAAGCCGCTGCGCAAAAGACGAACAACCAGGTCATCACTGTGGAAGATCATTACATGGAAGGCGGCCTCGGCGACGCAGTCGCGGGCGAACTCAGCTCCGAAGGCATCAAGGTCCACAAGATCGCTGTGAACAGTCTGCCGCACTCCGGCAAAGCCGAACAACTGCTGGCCAAGTACGGTATCGACGCCGCTGGCATCGTCAAAAAAGTGAAGTCACTTCACTGAGGTCAAAAGTAATTGCCAAAGCAAAACTCCGCCAAAAGGCGGAGTTTTTTTGTGACGATTTAAGACCGGCTCTTGGGTCCATATCAGGCTTCGCCCGGAGTTTTCTCCGGCGTTTCATTGGAAACCCGGACCATCTCGTCCAGGATCTTCTTGAATTCATCGAGACCGGTCGAGGGAATGATGACCGTGTCACGGCGTCCGCCGACGTCTTCGGTGATGCGCAGGAAACGACCCCGTGGATTTTCCTTCAGTGCGAAGACGAAACTCTTGCGCTCAATCTGGATTTTTTCCGTCCGGATGGTCTCCTCATTGCTCGGGGGTTTTGGAGCCCCAAAATTCCGGTTCCCATAGGGGGAAGGTCGTTCGTTTGAAATCATACTTATCCCTGGTTCACGCTTAATACCAAGTACAACTTTCACGACAACCGGTAATCCGTCAACCCCCGAATTTCCCTGGACGCACAAATTTCGTCGTATCAGGGGGATTGTTCACCTGCCAGGTGTAGATCAGGATGCCGCAGATAATAAACAAATTGATGATTTGCGATGTGCCATGCCACGCGCGAAATGAATGCATCGCGGCGGCGCGATCGGCTGGTGTTGCCTGGGCTGCATAGCTACGCACCTGCAGGTCATGCATTTTTGGCTGCATCCAAAGCCCGCTGGCCAGCGAGATCGCCAGCAAGGTCACCAACAGTCCGCTCGTAAATTTTGATGTGGGGCGGCCCAGATACAATTTTTCCGCAAACAGATGAGCCAACGCGACCAGGGCGCAAATGATCTGCAACGCGTAGTACGGTTTAAATAAAGCGTGTGCTACCTGGCCGGCATAAAATATGAAATTCTTTTCGCCGAGGAACGCGTGCATGTCGTGCGAGAAGAAAATCGCCGGCGCGATCCCCACCGTCATGAAGATAGACGCGCCCAGCCAGATCGCGGCGTTGACCATTCCGATGAAGCGCAAAAAAACGATCACGATTTCACCGTAGGAACAAATGGCCTCCGTGCCAAGCTTCGATTTGTTATGAGCACTTTCAATTTCAGATTGTTCCCTTCCCCCTCACCCCGGCCCTCTCCCCGGGGGAGAGGGTGAATCATTCGCAGTTTTCTTTGAATACCTGCAACTGTATTAGCCGCAAATTTTTCGAATGATATAAATTTAGCCAGCTGGTGTCCCCTCTCCCTGAGGGAGAGGGTTAGGGTGAGGGGGAAGCAGCCTGTGGACGGCATTGATTCATCAATTCTATTTCACAAAATATTCGCGGCCAGTTCGGCCAGCTCGGAGCGCTCGCCTTTTTGCAGTTCGATGTGCGCGGCGATGGGCTGGTCGCGGAACTTGCTCACGACATAATTGAAGCCGTTCGATGAGCCGTCCACGTACGGGTTATCGATCTGGTACGGGTCGCCGGTGAAAACGATCTTCGTCCCATGACCCACGCGGGTGACGATAGTCTTCACTTCCAGCGGCGTAAGGTTCTGCGCTTCATCAATGATCATGAACTGGTTGGCGATGCTGCGTCCGCGGATGTAGCTCAACGCTTCCACCACGATCATGCCCGAGCGCATCAGGTCGCCGCTGCGGCGATGCTCATGGCCCATGTTCAGGTCGCCTAGCATTTCGAGCGCGTCATGGATGGGTTGCATCCACGGCGCCAGCTTCTCTTCGAGCGAACCGGGCAGAAACCCCAGTTCCTTGCCCATGGAAATCGTCGGGCGCGCCACTACCAGCCGGCGGAATTCGCGGTCCAGCACGGTTTTCTTCAGGCCGGCGGCCATGGCGATCAACGTCTTGCCCGTGCCCGCCTTGCCCATGAGCGAGACGAGTTTGATGCGGTCATCCAGCAGCGCGTCGAAGGCGTAATGCTGTTCGCGATTGCGCGGCTTGATGCCCCAGATGCCTTCGCGGCAATCCACGATCGGGACCAGTTTCTTGCCCGAGGCATCCACTTTGGTGAGCGCCGTTTTCTTCGGGTTCGTCTCGTCGATGAGCGTGCAGTATTCGTTCGGAAAATATTGTTTGCCGCCGTTCAGATCCAATTCGCCGTTCGCGCGAAAGCTCGCGAGCTTTTCCGGCGTCACCGTGATATCAAGCATGCCGGTGTAGAGGTCCTTGATGAACACGCGGTCGTTCTCGTAATCCTCCGCCTGCAATCCCAGCGCGTCAGCCTTGATGCGCAGGTTGATGTCCTTGCTCACCATGATGGCCGGGATTTTGGGATGCGTTTTTTGGAGCGTGGCCGCAAAAGAAAGGATACGATCATCCACCGATTTCGCGCCGTAGCCGTTGTCGCCGTTGCTATTACCGTTGCCGTTCGCACCGTGCTTATAGGCGATCTTCAACGTGCCGCCATTCGGCAGTTTCACGCCTTCGCTCAGGCTGCCCTCGCCGCGAAAACCGTCGAGCATGCGCGAAACCGTGCGCGCGTTCTGGCCCAGCTCGGTGGATTCGCGTTTAAAACGGTCGATCTCCTCGATGACTTCGATGGGGACCAGGACGTTGTTTTCGTGGAAGTTGAGCAGCGAATCGGGGTCGTGCAGGAGTACGTTGGTGTCGAGTATGTAATTTTTCACGTTTAAGTCTGGGCAAATTTCAGGCCGGACAACCGGCGATACCATCGTTGGATGTTTTTGTGGCGGACAGGCAGTTTGTAATGACCCGAGTAGAGGAAATTGTCCAACATGCCCGCCAGGTCGAAATCCACAAAGCGGGGTTGGTCGTCCAGCAGGAACTTGCGGCCCGCGAGCATGGATTCGAACGGCAGCAGGCTGTCCTCCAGTTTTTTGACCCACATCTTTTGCTGTGCGCGCCATTGGTCGATGCAGCCACGGCCGAACTTGCGTTCCATGAACCTCAGATATTGCAAGTGGTCGGATGGCGCCGCGTTTTCTTTATAATAGATGTCGTTCAGCCGGAACGTCGCGCCTTCCACTTCGTTCTCGATATGGCGCCAGAGGATGGATTGCACCCCGCGCCATTGCGGTATGAACAGTCCCAGTTCCAGCTCCTCGTCGATATATTTGGCGATGACCTGCGAATCTTCATCCAGTTCAAACACGACGCGCTTGCCGTCTTTGATGGTGGGCACGCCGTAATAACGCTGGCGGGTCAGCTTCCAGACGAGGGAACGGTCTTGCGGGGAAATGTTGGTGATTTTGTAGGGCGCTCCGGAGTATTCAAGGATACGCCGCGTAACCAGGCAGAACGGACTCCACGGAAACTGGATCAGTTCGATCATTTCAAAATAGCATCCACGACTCGGTTTTAATCTAGGACTGCCTCGTAAAAGTTACAAGTGGATTTCACCGATGACACAAATTTGTCACGGAACCCGGCTGTCCCCAGCCACGATAAATAGACAGCCAACGTCATAAAAAGTTCGAAGAGATTCACCAGTATCGGCGAACGATTCCCCCTCTCCCTAGCAACGGTGTTAGCTGGCAAGCTGAAAGTTTTCATTTTTAAGTAGATGATTCATGAGAACGACGAGTTTGCGCATGCACGCCGTGATGGCGACCAATGGTTTTTTGCCGGCAGCGC